>JGI20156J14371_10000958_pt1 | contig 24441 bp, 19 predicted proteins | sample COG_06_FD_14371 | JGI IMG/M metagenome (IMG submission 14371)
AAATCGGAAGACTAAGGGCGGCACGAGGGTACCCACCTGGACCTAAAAAAGGTCATGTTACTGAGTTTACGATGCACGGCGAATACGGAAGTCACCTATTTATTTTTGCTGAGAGTTTGCCAAAGCCTTTGGTTTAAGTTGTAGATGTCAACTTCACCATTTTGGGGATAAAAATAAAGCCAACCCTTTTCTTTGTTGGAATAAACCCATGGATAGTTTTCAAACCACATCCATCCATTAGAATCAATTTGTTGGATAGTTTGCCAAAACATTTGGTTTGAGTTGTAAATGTAAATTTCACTATCTCTTGGATGAAAATAAAGCCAACCCTTTTCTTTGTTGGAATAGACCCATGGATAGTTTTCAAACCACATCCATCCATTAGAATCAGTTTGTTGGATAAAATCATTACTCGAAGAACTGAAAGTTGTCGCATTCTCACCATCGCCAACAATAGAGAATGAAGTTAATCCCATATCTCCTTTGTTAAAAGGAACCAGTTTGTTAAATTCACCGTCGCTGTTATTTTTGAGGTGCGGAATTTCAAACCTAATTATTGGGCTAACTGTTGCATTATCAAGAGGTGTCCATTGATCAAGGGAGTGATTAAGATCTTTCAGAACACTCATATGACCTGCCGCATCGTTGTAAACATATTGGTATCCACCGTCTACATGAGTAAGAAGTCCTGTTTCCCAGTTTAGCCTGAAGATGGTTTTCCATGTTCCGTTAGACTCGTATTGCGATGAGACAGTTTTATCAGTGGGAGAATTGATCAACCTAAATGTACCCACCCGAGAGGGGTAGTAAACCCCAGTACCCTTGTATTCTGAAGAATTTTCGACCCAAATTGAAGTGGTTATTCCATGGTGTGAAATACCAACAACAAAGGTGACTTCATTAAATCCAGTAGATATCTCAACTCCAATAGTTGCGTCGTTATAATACCAACTATCTGGTTCAATGTACCCCGTGTGATTAACATCGGTAAAAGCAGTTCCCTTGATTACCCAGTTATTACTTAAATTCAGAAGGGTATTAGCACCAATATTATACCAACGATCGTCTGGGTCAGTCAGGGTGCCTGAAATAAGTAATGAACCGTCTTCAATACTTTTAGTAATTCCATAAGCGGTATTTAAAGGCCATAATTGAGAACTCTTAGGCTTGTTATAAAATAAATCTGTAAAATACCGGTTGAGAGGAATTTCATCGGTAGAAAAGGTTGCAACAATAAAAGTTCCTATTCCACTTTCACCGTCATCTTCAAGGTAGCTGAAGGAACCACTCATATCGTCATTGAAAGCAATACTAACTTGAGTACTAGACTCATTTACAGCGTCTCCGAGAATGGTAAGGTTAACAATATTTTTTGAGACTTTTTTCCAACTAATTTTCTCGATGTACCATTCTCCACTACTTTTTTCATATGAATAAACGGAGTCTTCAGCATAAGGATAAAAAACAATTTGATCAGAATCTTCTAACAGTTCGGATTTAAGCAAAAAAGTGATTTTCCTACCCATGATACTCTCCGGAGCAAATCCAAAGGAGAAGTTGCCAATTAAAGATAAAGCGAAAAAAAATAATAATTTGCGTGTATTAGCCATTCCTATTAATAAATTCAAAAAAAAATTAATTCAATGCTTATTAAAGTATATTTTAAGTTGACCGAATTCCGACTCCAAGTTGGGTTGCGATTTTTAAAGTGCTAGACTTTTGTAAAATAATGACAGCGTTTTTTTCTAGAATTGCATTTCTGATACCTGCAGCATTCATTTTTTCAAGGGTTTGTAACCCGAAGACGGGTACATCGAATCGTGTATCTTGACTGGGCTTGCCGAGTTTTACAAAAAGACAGTTTTTTGCCCCAAATGTTCCGGCTCGTTCGAGCATGGCATTTGTGCCTTCGAAGGCTTCGACTGCCAATACCGTACCCCGGCTCACCACTACGCCCTGACCCACATCAAGCCGGGCATTTTCGCGGGCGATCTCAATGCCATGGGCGAGGTGCTGGGGATCGATTTTTTCCTTCCCTTTGACTATCATTCCCTCCTCGGTCATGTCTTCATCCATAAAGACCCGTGCGTCGAGTAGGTGGACACCTGATTTTTCAATTTCATCACCAATTGCGCCAAATATAGTTTCCGCATTTTTGCGATCCAGTCCGGCAAGCATACGGATGGCTTTAAGATCCGGGTGTAATCCGCGAAAGAGTTTTCCCGGGGTTACTTGTCCCGCCATTACCGCATAGCCGGCATTGAATTTTTTTAATTCCTTGAGAAGTTTTCCGACCTGTCCGACCTTAACCGCGGATCGTTCATGGACTGGGAATGAACTAATTAACTTCTCTGATGTTTCTCCGCCCAATTCGATCAGTCGGACCGCAATTCCGGCAGACCGAGCTCGTTCGGCCAGTAAAATAGGATAGGTTCCCTTCCCCGCAATAAGAGCAAGCGGTTTGCTGGCGTCAAAATTGTCGGGTAAAAAACGACTCATTACTAAAAGGTTAGCCTTTTACCGCAAGGTTTACGAGTTTTCCCGGAACGTAAATTTCTTTCATGATTTCTTTACCGGTTGTGAATGCCAGTACTTTTTCATGCTCTTTCGCAGTCGCAATGATTTCTTCTTTACTTGCGTCCTTGGCAAAATTTGCTTCTCCACGAAGCTTACCATTTACCTGAAAGACAATGGTTATCTCATCGCTTACCAGTAATTCTTTACGAGCGACTGGCCATGGTTGATTCACGATTGATTCGGTACCCCCCAATTTCTGCCATAGTTCTTCAGATAGGTGGGGAGCAAGGGGGGCAAGAAGTTGTAAGAGTATTTTGATTGTCCCGTCAGAAAAGGTATCCATTTTTTGCAGATGGTTCGCTAGAATCATCATTTGAGATATTGCGACATTGAAACGCAGATTTTCAATAGACTCCGTTACTTTGAGAATAGTTTCGTGTAAAAGCCGAAGGGTTTCAGGATTCTTTTCTTCGCCTGCTGAGTGTTTTTCTGAAGAACTTGCTTCGCGAAAAACTTTTTTGAGAAATCGATGTACTCCCTCAATTCCCTTCTCGCTCCATGGTTTTACTGCTTCCAGTGGACCGAGAAACATTTCAAAAAGTCGAAGTGAGTCGGCACCGTAGGCATCAATCACCACATCCGGACTGACCACATTACCTACACTTTTAGACATTTTGTTACCATCTTCTCCCAAAATTAAGCCTTGGTGGAATAATTTTTTATAAGGTTCAGGGTGTGCGAGTACCCCTTCGTCGTGAAGGAACCGATGCCAAAAGCGGGCGTAAAGCAGGTGAAGTACTGCATGCTCTGCTCCACCGATATAGAAATCTGGACCTCCCCAGTACGCTTCTTTTTCAGAATCAACTAAGTTTTCAGTATTATTGGGATCGAGGTAGCGAAGGTGGTACCAGCAAGACCCCGCCCATTGTGGCATAGTATTAGTCTCCCGGGTTGCGGATACCCAGCTTTGTCCATCTGGCTTCGATTCGCTTCGGGAAAGAGATTGACCGGTGGAAAGATCAAACCAAATTTCAAGCCAGTCGGGAATTGTGGCCAGCGGGCTTTCCCCGGTTCCCGATGGCTGATATTTTTCAACATCGGGCAATTGTAAAGGAAGTTCAGACTCTGGAAGAGGTAGTGCATAGAGGGTGACTCCATCCTTATCGGAAGTAACCGGCTCCTCTGGTAAAAGATCTCGAATAACTCCGGTGGTTGCCTTTGCTTTTTCAAAATCCTGGTGGGATACCCAAACCAGTGGGATTGGTTCTCCCCAGTAGCGTTGTCGCGAAAAAATCCAGTCGCGTAATTTATAATTCACCGCACCTTTCCCCATATCTTTTGATTCGAGATCGGTAATTATTTTGGCTTTGCATTCATCGGCCTCCATCCCGTCGTACTCAGCAGAATTAACCATAATTCCTGGTCCAGAATAGGGGAGCTTGGCTTTTTCTTCATCTCCATCTATGCGAGCGATTACTCGCGTGATTGGAATTCCGAATTTTTCCGCAAATTCAAAGTCCCTTTCATCATGAGCTGGTACTGCCATGATTGCACCGGTTCCGTAAGTAATAAGGACATAATCTGCAACCCAGACAGGAACTTTTTCTCCACTTACTGGATTGAGGCAATAACTCCCTGTGAACACACCTGATTTATCTTTGGCAAGATCTGTCCGGTCGAGGTCGCTCTTTTTAGCGGCTAACTCAATGTAAGCTTTTACTTCATCTTTGTTTTCTGGAATGACAAGTTTGTCAAGAAGCGGGTGTTCGGGTGCTACCACCATGTAAGTAGCACCGAAAAGAGTATCGGGACGGGTGGTGTAGACCTCCAATTTCTCCTCCATTCCCTCGATTGAAAATTGAACCTCGGCACCTTCCGAGCGGCCAATCCATGCCTTTTGTTGTCGCTTGGTGGAGTTCGGCCAATCGAGATCGTCCAATCCGGCGATTAACTTTTCTGCATAGGCCGTAATGCGAAGAACCACCTGTCTTAGATTTCGCCTTTCCACCGGATGACCACCCACTTCAGATTTTCCATTGACCACTTCCTCATTTGCGAGAACAGCAAGTAAGTTGGGACACCACCAAACGGGTTTTTCAGCTACATAGGCAAGTCCCCGTTGGAAAAGTTTTAAGAAAATCCACTGGGTCCATCGATAATAGTCGGGATCGGTCGTGTTAATTTCACGGTCCCAGTCGATCGCAAATCCGATACTTTTAATTTGTCGTCTAAAATTATCTACATTTTCCTGAGTGGTAACCGATGGATGGGTGCCAGTTTTAATTGCGTATTGTTCTGCAGGTAGACCGAAAGCATCCCAACCCATTGGATGAAGTACATTAAAACCGCATGCCTTCTTGTATCGAGCGAGAATATCAGAGGCGACATAACCTTCCGGGTGTCCAATATGTAAACCGGCACCTGAGGGGTAGGGGAACATATCCAACGCATAAAACTTTGGTTTTTCTGAGTTATCCTCCGCTCGGAAAGTCTTTTCTTCTTCCCAAAATTTCTGCCATTTTTTCTCGATTTCGAGAAAGTCGTATTGTTTTTCTTCGTCTGCCATTTTTTAATTTAAGTGAGGTTTAAGATGAAGACTTTCTTTGGATTTGGCAAAAGTAAACCCTGGTGATTGTAGGTGTTGGGAAAGCTGCGAATCTACGAAATAAAAGATTTTGCAAGTAAACAGGTTGCTCGCTGCGGTTTTAATTTCAATTCTGCCCGGATTTCTTTTCTTCCAGTAACTTCTTAATTAGTTCCATTTCTCCGGCAATTTTTTCCATTTTTAACTGTAAGTCGTAAATTCCGTCGCGCAAGGGTTCAGGACTGGTTTTTCTACGAATTAATTCTTGTTTTATTTTCATTTCAGCATTCGATTCGTCCATGCTGTTCATAATGACTCCGATTACAAGATTCAGTACAATCATGGTTCCAATTAATACAAAACTCACAAAGAATAAAGCCCCCCCAAGAGGCGAGGCGGATGAAATGGGGCTCCATTTAGCTAGGTCATTGGAACTGTAACCGTAATTTTCTGATCCATACATATTGATATACATTACATCGGTCCAATCTTCTAAAGTAACCACCCGAAAAAGAGAGAGAATGGAAGTTTGGAGATTTCTAAAGTGTATGGGGTCATTTTCCGCAAATAAAAATACCGCCATCGTGCCATAGATATAAAAAAGAAGAAAAAGCAGGATACTGACATAGAACATCGACGGTAGACTTCTTAGTAGGCAACTGACAAGGAGTTGGAGTTTTGGAATTGCTGATACCAAGCGAAGAACTCGAAGGATACGTGCTAACCGAAGAACGGGAAGGAAGTCCGCACCCAAATGGATGACAGGACCGAGCAAGCAGGCGACGACAATAATAAAATCAAAAACATTCCATGGATTTTTAAAATAATTTTGGGGACGATTTCCTTCTGCTAGAATTTTAATGACTGCCTCAATCACAAAAATCCCAAAATGAATGAATCCAAGGTGTTGAGAACGATGGCATGCTCCCCAGCAAATGCTTTGAAGGTTTGAACGCCTACCACAACTCCTGCAAGTAGTATGGTGACCAGTATAAGCCTTTGAAAAAATTTACTGTTAACAATCGATTTACAAGTCGAACTCATGGGGGAAAATCTCCGTTGTCAATAGGTACCTATTACGAATACTCAGTTACAATATATAAAATAAAAATGGGGGGCAAATGCGAAGACTGAATAAAAGCTAATTCACCCGGTCGATCTGGTTTTACTTAATGTCGGTTCCTGGATCGATTTCGCGGTCTATTTTGGGAGGGTGAAGAATTATTCGGATTCGGTTTCCTTGAAAATCTTCTCTGCTGGGGTCTGCTTCTATTCGAAAATTCATCCTCTCTGGTTTTATTTTCCACTTTTGGCAATTCGGGGGTTTCTTTTTCTGGTATTGGTTTGCGGAGTAACTTCTCAATACTTTTAAGTTGGTCCGCCTCGTCTTTTCCACAAAATGAGAATGCCTCTCCCTCTGCACCCGCACGGGCGGTACGACCAATTCTATGGACATAGGTTTCAGCTTCCACCGGAAGGTCAAAATTAATAACATGTGTCACATTATTGATATCCAATCCGCGTGCTGCCACATCGGTAGCAATCAATGCGCGAGAAGAACCGCTTTTAAAATTTTGTAGTGCCTTGGTTCGGGCAGCCTGGCTTTTATTTCCATGAATTGCGGCACAAGAGATTTCTACACTCTGGAGTTTTTTTGCCACTCGGTTTGCCATGTGTTTCATCTGGGTAAAGACGACCACTTTTTTTAAATCCTCATTTTCAAAAAGTTTGAGAAGCAGATTTAATTTACTACTTTTGGGAACTCGAAAAAGAGATTGTTTGATCCTGTCTACAGCTGGTTCCTTTGGTGCGATTGAAACCCGAATAGGATTTTTCCGCACCATAGAAAGAGCAAGTTTTTCCATCGCTGGGGGCATGGTTGCAGAGAAGAATAAGGTTTGTCTATCCTCAGGGACAACCTTGAGAATTCTTCGAATCGCATGAATAAATCCCATGTCTAGCATACGATCGACCTCATCAAGGATAAAACAGGAAATTTCTTCCAGGTGGATATACCCCTGATCCATTAAATCGATTAACCTGCCTGGAGTAGCAACTAGAATATTCACTCCTCTTCGCAATGCATTTACCTGTGGTTTTTGTCCCACACCTCCAAAAATAACAGTGTGACGAAAGGGAAGGTTAGTGCCATATTTTTCTATACTTTCTCCAATTTGTGAGGCAAGTTCACGAGTGGGCGCAAGCATTAAAACTTTAGGGTTTCGTGTTTTAAACTGACGATCGTTAGCCTGCATTCTTTGTAACAGAGGAAGCGAAAATGCTGCCGTCTTGCCCGTTCCCGTCTGGGCGATCCCAATCACATCTTTCCCTTCAGAAATGGGATGCATGCATTGCTCTTGGATCGGAGTTGGNTTTGTATAGGATTGTTCAATAAGTGCCTTTTTGATCTCGGCACAATATTCTTGAAACACACCCTGTAANGGTNCTGCGTTTGAGGGAACAATATTTTGTTCGTTATTATTTTTCATAGGTTTATCCGGAAGTTATACAAACCTCCGAACGCCGGATACGAACAAAAGNATAAACACTACAATGAAACAAAATGGAATTTAACTGGTATGTTTAATTAAATACACCCGACTCAATCCAATCACATGTCCCAACCACACGCTATATACAATAGAACAATGTGTAATTAGGCAACGCCTAAAGAACTAACCTGCAGTCTTATAGTTTGCCGAAACTGTTCTGGGATTCCTTAACCGATTAAAGACGGAAGTTGTGCGTAAAGCTTGGAACAACCGTATCCAATCGAAGAAACGATTTCATCGTAATGGTCATCGACATCCTCATCCTCACCCCTTTCGTAGGGATCCTGAATGTAGGGATCACTCCCAGGAGAAAAGAATATACCAAGCGGGCGTGATAGTCCGCGGATAAATGATTTGTGTAAATTTACAAACTCTTCACTTTCATGATCTAAAGTAATTATGATGTCTGCACTCGCAAGATCTGGAATTGTTGCGAATCTGGAAAACCCTTGTAAGAAATATCCGAGTTTAGTTGAAAATTTACTCATTCTCGCATCAATTGGACATTGATCATAGGCTTCGGTTACACCTCGTGATGAGGTACGAACTCTCCCAAATAATTGAGTTCCTTCAAGAAGAGTACGCATCATTTCTCTGGCAAGAGGGGAGCGCGACATTCCTCTCTTGCTCAGAAATAATATTTTAGTAAGTTCGTTTCCACCGTAGGATTGATGATCCGCGTTATTCGAAGGAAGATTAGGACGAGAGAAATTGTCGTCGATGTTGTGGGAAGATTTTTCTTTGTTCCAAGGTTTGTTTGTATTGTTCATTGTAGTTTTTCCGCCAGGTTCAACAATTGTTATATAAAGATGTTATAGTATAATAAATTAAAGTATCAAATTTGAGACAAATTATTACCGTTTTCGTAAAAGTCGAAAAAGTTAAATTAATCCTTCCATCTTACCATTTTGCACATCTTATGCCAAGTATAGAATAAGAAATATTTTGTTTAAAATTCACACCTCTATTTATGTGGTTCAAACCCGAGCAATTTAATTTAAGTCTCTGTCTACCATTGATTTAGCTTGTGCCTGGATTGTGCGTTTTAGTTTGAAATAAAATTTCAAACGATCCTTGGTAATAAAATTTCAGGAATCAATAATCTATACAGCCTCAATTGATAAGGTTTATTGGAGTAAGATTACTGCTTTTTTTGGAGAGTCTTTGTTAATGGACCCACAATTTCTACAAAGTTGCCATCCGGATCTTTAAGCATCAGAAGGCAGATATCTTGCGGTAATCCTTCAGGGAGAACCTGGGGGCTTTGTGCGTATGGTTGATAACCATATTTTTTTGCCCGGGAAATAACTTTTTCAACATTATTTACGAATAAGGTAAGATAGGAAAATCCGGCAGTAGAATGTATGTAGGGCTGTTTCACAATGCGGGTTGGCTTTTTTCCAGCCACTTGCATTAGCTTCAGTTTGGTGGAACTGTTTTCATCCCCTAGTCGTAGCACATGAATGTTCAGTTCAGTTCCATCTGTTAAACCCACTAACTTGGGGAATTTTCCGGACACTTTAAAACCATCTTTTTCCTGAAAACCAACAACTTCCTTATAAAATTGAAGAGACTTTTCAATATCAGTGACTACAAGGCCAATATCAATAGTCTGGTTTGCAAAATTAGATTTCTCCCCCGCGCTTCCAATAAGAGTTGATAAAATAAAGAGTACAAGGAGACAGGTTTTCATTGGATTAATTAAATGAGTAAAAGGAATAGAAAANAGTAAACTAGNNATTTATACTTTTTCTGACCTTTTACCCGCAAGCTCATAAAATAATTTGTTTTTAAATATATTTCATACTTGATCAAAATGTCGCTCTATCTTTTAGGTAGTAATGATGAAATATTTTAGTTTTTTAGTACAGATTTGTATATTTTTTAATTTCCTTTCGCTTTTCGGGAAACAAGATAAGCCTAATGTCATCCTTATTTTTGCGGATGACCAAGGGTACGGAGATCTGAGCTGCTTTGGATCGAAAACAATCAAGACTCCTCATATTGACCGAATTGCGCAGGAGGGGAGGAAGTTTACCAGCTTTATGGTTGCATCTCCCGTTTGTACTCCCTCTCGTGCCGCTTTAATGACCGGTTGCTACCCCAAGAGGGTGGGAATGCACCAACATGTTTTATTTCCCAGTTCTACGAAAGGGTTGAATCCATCAGAGTATACTATTGCTGATCATTTTAAATCGCTCGGTTATTCAACTGCCTGCTTTGGTAAATGGCATTTGGGGCACCACAAAGAAGTCCTTCCTACCTCGAACGGTTTCGATACTTATTTTGGAATACCTTACTCCAACGATATGAACCATCCAGATAATAAGGGAAAACCAAAAGGGGGGGCCGATGGAATGGATATACTATGGGCGGACCCCGAGTCCACGCTTACGAAATGGAAAACTCCTTTATTTGAAGACGAGAAAATCGTGGAACTTCCTGTCGACCAGCGTACAATTACGAGGCGTTGTACTCAAAAATCAATTGATTTTATACAGGCGAAGAAGGATTCCCCCTTTTTTATCTATGTACCGTATTCAATGCCCCATATTCCGCTCTATGTTCCGGATGAAATCCGCGACCCAAATCCAAAAAATGCTTACATCAATACCATCGAGCATATCGATTCCGAGGTCGGTCGGATCTTAACAACCCTGGACGACCTGAAGCTTAGCGGCAAAACCTATGTGATTTATACTACTGACAATGGTCCATGGTTATCATTTCGTCATCACGGTGGTTCTGCCGGTTCATTGAGAGAAGGCAAGGGAACTACCTTTGAGGGGGGGCAACGAGTTCCATGTGTGATGCGCGGACCGGATATTCCAGCAGGTACAGTATGCCAAGATTTAATCGGAACAATTGATCTTTTACCCACCTTCGCTGCTATTACCGGATCGCAACTTCCCCAAGGGAAAAAGATTGATGGTGTGAACGCGATCAATTTACTTACCGGCAAGGGTAAGTCGAAAAGGAATGAATTTATTCACTATACTTCGCGAGGAGAAGTGGAGGGAATCCGACAAGGAAACTGGAAACTTTTGATCAAGAAAAAACGAGGCAAATCAGTGGGCAAAAAAGANATTTTATTATTTNACTTGGAGAAAGATCTTGAGGAAAAAAATAATCTGGCATCCCANCGACCCGTTATTGTGACTAAACTGCAATCACGAATGGAACAACTTGATGCAGAAATTACTCAAAACGCCCGTGCACCTTGGAATAAGTGATAATCGGAGCAGAGACCGACCACTTGTTAAGTGCAGGGCTATCGCAGTATAGAAACTGATTTCTGCACCGCTGTTACAAAGCGTTCGGCATCTTCCATAGAATTGTAAAATGCAAATGACGCTCGTGCTGTGGCTTGAACACCAAGTACTTTCATAAGTGGTTGGCAGCAATGATGACCGGTGCGAATCGCAATTCCTTCCCCGTCTAACAGGGTGGCAAGGTCATGGGGGTGCACGCCCTCAATCAAAAACGAAATAACCGAAGCCTTATTGGGAGTTGTGCCGTGTATGGTAAGACCGGGTATAGAAAGAAGTTCAGTCTGAGTAAACTGAAGCAGTTCATTCTCATGCTGGGCCAGTTCATCCATGTCATGTTGGCGAAGATAATCAATTGCTCTGGCAAGGCCAATAGCACCTGATACATTGGGAGTACCGGCCTCGAACCTTTGCGGGGAAGGGGCATAGGTTGTACCGCTGAAACTTACCTCATCAATCATATCGCCACCACCTTGGTAGGGCGGCAGAGATTCAAGGATTTCCTTTTTTCCATACAATACCCCGATACCCATCGGACCAAACACCTTGTGTCCTGAGAAGGTAAAGAAATCACAATTCATTGCTTTTAAATCAAGTTTTCCGTGAGGCACACTTTGTGCCCCGTCCACAATTACATGTACATCATGCGAGTGAGCTTCTTCGATGATCTGTTCAACCGGATTAATTGTTCCTAAAGAATTGGAAATATGGCAAAGTGATAAAACCTTAGTTTTTTCCTGTGCGAGCAAAGAGCTTAATTCATCAAGATCTAAGTGAACCATCTTTTAGTATTGAAACCACTTGGATCTCAACACCTCTTTGTTTTGCCACCATTTGCCAAGGTACGATATTGGCGTGGTGTTCCATTTGAGTAAGAATGATGCAGTCGCCTGGGTTCAAATGTCTTTGTGAAAAGGATTGGGCCACTAAATTGAGGCCTTCCGTAGCTCCCCGTACAAAAATAATTTCCTCGGAACTTACATTAAACCAATCTGCTATTGTTTTCCGTGCATCGTGGTAAAGCAGCTCCGCTTCCTCTGCTAATGCATAGACTCCACGGTGAACATTTGAGTTGTGCTCTTTATAATACTCAGCTAAAGCTTCGATTACACAATCAGGTTTTTGAGAAGAAGCCGCGTTATCCAAGTAAACCAATGGTTTCCCGCGATTTAGTCTTTTCAAAATAGGGAAGTCTTGTCTTATTTTTTGAATACTATTGGACATGATTAAATTCTCTGAGCTTGCCTTAAAAAATAAACGGGGTGAGGGAGAAGTAAATTTCTCCACATTTTCGAAACAGGATAGTAGTTGAACGGATATTTATTTGAGACTATCTATTTGAGAATCGAGTTATCCGCAACTGCAGAAGATGAAATTCTTAATTAGGATGGTAAAAATTGCCAAGTCGCTAATAATCTCCCCTCTTCAGTTCGTTGAAAGGAAACTCTTGTTTTGGAATAAATTCCGTGCGGTTTTTTAAACTGAAAGTAGTGCTCCCAACTCTCTTCGTCCTGCTTGGGCATGAAAATCTCATTCGGTTCATTATCTGGGTGAATCCGGGACATTAAAAATTCGGGATTCAATAGGTCATATTTATCATATCCCGTAATTGCAGTGGCATTATCAGAAAAGTAAGAAAAGAAAAGAAAGTCATTTTTATTATCTGCTTCGAGAAGAATGATTTTCAGTGCATATAAAATATCTGCATTTTTAGCTAACTGGGAACCGAGTTTTAGAAATATTTGTTCAACTGAATCCTCCTCAATTGGCTTCATGTATGAATTTTCCAATCCATCCAGATACTTCTTGATCGCAAATCGCATGATCTGTGAAACCGATCGGTTCTGTCGAAAAGATTGTTTGGTTATGGACTCTTTTTCCAATTCATTTAAGGCAACCGAAACCTGTGTTCTTTTTTTCGAATTTGTGGGCATTGTACAATCTTGATTGGTAGTATTAAAAACCTATCTTATACAAATATTAAATGCTAGCTTAAAGCTAGTCTATTAAATGACTTAGTGTAAAATCTTTGTTTCGGGCAACGCTTTTCTTAGCCGAGCAATACCCTGTTCGCTCACATCGGAATTCCACAGGTAGAGTTCTTCCAGTTTAGTTAAAGTTTCTATGGACTTAATGCTTTGATCGGAAACTTTTGAACTTACTAAGTTTAAATAAGTAAGGTAGGGCATACTGGTAAGCTTTTCGACTCCACGATCAGTGATGGAAGTATTCTTTAAATTGAGCCAGGTTAGATTCTTGAATTTCTTTACCTCGCTCAATACACCATCTGTAACCGATGTGCGTGAAAGGTCGAGGTGAGACACATTATTTTTAATTCCCGATAGGGCACCGATAGCGTCATTTTTAATTAAATTGGGTCCAGAGGAAAATTCTGCCCGAACCATCGAGTGCCTTGCAGAAAGCAGAGTTACTAACGCACCCGATTTTTGTGCCGCATCCATTTGTGGCTTGGATGGTGGCTTTAATCGTTTGGATAATTGATCGACTAAGGATAAAACTTTTTCGTTACCGGTGGGTTTAGCAGAGATGTCTTCTTTTTTTTCTGGGACAAATGTATCCGATGGATTTTCTTTCGCCCCTTCAATTATCCATTGTTTGAACATATTGATCTCTTCTTCAGTGAGCGGTTCACCTTTGGGAGGCATAATTTCAGGGTCATCCGCGTCAAGGGTTATTACTGCATGCAAAGTACTTTCCTCGGCGTTCCCTTTTTCAATGATCGTGCCGTCGAGGTTTCCCTTAATAATCCATTCGTAAGTATCAAGGCGAAGACCCGCCTTGGGGTGGATTGTCCTTCCGTTTTTAACATAGGGTTCACTGTGGCAGTCCAAGCATCTCTCTTCAATTAATGGAAATATATGGTTGTGAAAACTGATTCCTTTCCCCATGTCGCTTGCAGTATTTCCCGTTCCAGCAGCAGAAGGTTTTGCCCCTTCTTCTATCCAGCGTTTGATCGCATCTATTTGCCCTGCAGTAAGTGCACCACCTTTGGGGGGCATAAACATATCATCTTCATCGTCCAAAGTAATTACTTCATAGAGATAACTGTTTTCCAGACTACCAGCTTCTACTACTGTGTCATCCAAGTTTCCCTTCATTACCCATTCATAGGTGTCAAGGCGTAGTCCTGCTTTGGGATGAATCGTTCTTCCATTTTTATCGTAGGGTGCATTATGGCAACTTTGACAACGCTCCTCCAGGATTGGTAGTACATGATTCGTGAAGTCCACCGGTTCATCCGGGCCGGGTAGAGAAACCACATTTTTTGACTCCATCGCCAAGGACGGATCCTGGCCTAAGTTTACTGGTTTGTAGGCGAAAAAAGAACCTTTTCGAAAACTTGGCTTTGGTTTAGCGATTGGTCTTGGATTCGTAGTTTCTTCGCTATTTGAGACAACGGAAGGCTTTTCATCCGGTCTTTCCATCGCGTCTAATTTCCTAGGGTCACCTTTCGGAATTTTTCCTTCCCTTGCAATTTGGATCAGATATTTCTGATCATCGGGAGATAATTGCTTGAAGGGGACGGGGTAAAGCTTTTTATCCTTACCTTCGATGTAGAAAGTTTGTCCTTCGTAACTAAGCACACGTCCCCCAAAAGCCTGTCCTGAAGAAGCAGTAAAGGTACGAAAAGGTTCTTCTCCCCACGAAAAGTGAGAGAAACCGAAAATAAAAGCAAAAATTACAAACCAGCGTCCCGCCATTATTGAGTGGGGCGAATTACGCCAATACTTCGAACAATGGATTTCCATCATGGGCAACCGTGAAAGGCCTTCCTGATGGGGAGTATTGAACATCATTCAATGGTAAACCAAGCGCGTGTGCAATGGTGGCGTTTAAGGATGCTGGATCAACAAATTTACCCTCTTCGGGGTTGCGGCCCACTTTGTCCATTTTACCGTAAACGGTGCCACCTTTAATTCCGCCACCAGCGAGAAAAGCGGTGAAACCATAGGGCCAGTGGTCGCGTCCATCACGTGGATTAATCTTAGGTGTACGTCCGAACTCCGAAGTCAGAACCACCATTGTTTCCTTTAACAGACCACGCATTTCGAGGTCGAGCAAGAGGGCACTTAATGCTTTGTCAATATCCAGGCAGTTATTAGCCACTGCTTCAAAATTGTTATCATGAGTATCCCAACCACCACGACTTACTTCTACATAACGGACTTGGTTTTCAATTAAGCGGCGGGCAAGAAGACAACCCTGACCAAAATTTGATTTACCATAAAGCTCGTGCATTTGCTCAGGTTCCTGTGTGATATCAAATGCCTTTAAGTCTTCACTACGCATCAGTTTGACCGCGTCTTTGTACAGGTCAGAATAGGCACGGACCTGTTTTTGGTCGTATTGGTTGAGGTAGGAAGCATTCATCTTCTGAGCCAATGCCAATCTGCCACCAAATCGAGACTCGTCCAAGTAATCAGCAGACTTGCTGTTTGCCAAACCGGCAGATGGATTTCCGATGGGTAAGGGACCATGTTTGGATTCGAGGAAACCGGCACCGGCTGGATTCGAGCCAATTTGTACATTCATTGGAATGGTTGTGTTGATGCTTCCTGAAAGTTTCGATACCCAGCTTCCAAAAGTGGGGTGGGCAATAGTACCACGTTTAAGGTAACTGGTGTGCATCAAGTAACTGGCTTGTTCATGTGCACCCTGACTGGTGGACATTGTCTTGATGATTGCAGCATTGTGCATGTGTTTAGCAGTGAGGGGTAAATTCTCGGAAAGAAATACTCCGTCTGCCGAAGTGGCTATGGACTTGGTTGGTCCCTGAATATCCGGTGCATCTGGATTAGTTCCAAAAGTATCAAGGTGAGACATCGCACCAGTCATATTTAAATAAATTACATACCGTGCTTTCGCAGGTCTGGAACCAGGGGTAAGTGCACTTACACTGTTGTGGATGTAGGAACCTGCCATTGGCATGAGTCCAACCCCGAGACAAGCTTTCGCAGCACTTGCTACAAATTCCCTACGATTCAATTCGTCCAGTTTATACATATCAGTCTTCATAATGCTATCCTCCTATATAATAATTTATTGTTATTGAACAAACATGAATTCATGGCTGTTCAAGAGTGCCCACACCACATCTTTGTGAAAGTCCTCTGCATCCAATTTGTTAATCATGTCTTTAAAGTCACGTAACTCAGTTGTATTCGGTTTCCTCTGTAAGATGGCAAGAAATGCAAGATTTACTTTTTCTTCCATCGTTGGACCTTCTGAGATTTTGAGTAGAGTGTGCGATTTTTTATTGCTCACCAAGTATTTCTCAACATAACCGTTGATCATTGCCAGTACCTGATTGACAGCTGCTTCCTTATGAGAAACTTGGATTTGGTCTCTTCGTGAACCACCAAATTGAATAATAATGTGCCCACGAGGTGCTGGGTCGCCTACTTCGGATGCCCGTAGGGAATTTGCGTCTCTAGTGGGTGTGCCGGATCGTTTGTATGAACTGCTATCCATGGATGCGGAGGAAGTCTTGTCCATACCATTCATCATACTTTTCGCCATATTGGAATCCATGGCGGGGGGGGCAGCAGCAAATTTATTCTTACAACCATTGCAGCAAAATGCCACGGTTTCACCTTTTGCATTTTTTGCGGTAATCGAGGGGTCTGCTCTACGGTCTGGCTTGATAGGGCACATCTCATTCAACTGAGTAGGTTTCATGGCAGCCATCTGTGTTTGTTTTACAGCTGGGGGAAGTGCGGCTAAAAACTTATTTTTACAGCCATTACAGCAGAATGCCACTGTCTCACCCTTTTCATTCTTGGCGGTAATACTTGGATTTGCATCCCGGGTTGTCTTGATCGGACACTTTTTGTTTATGGGTGCGGATGGTTTTGCCGCCATATCCATATTTCGGTTGGCTTTCTTGGAGTTGTATCTTTCCATTACCTCTTCGAAAATATCCTCAGCACTCATTTGAGAGAATCGAACAAATCGATCAAAACCGTCTTCTGGTGTTCTTGAGTTAATTCTTGTATCCAAGTCCGGGAAATTCAAGGTGACCAATGAGTCCCATATCTGTTCCCCTGACATCCTTGTTAGAATAGGGCCTTGATAAAAGTAGGGTGCTGCTCCCCGTTTTGGAAAGTCCGGGTTGGGCCCCGCGATTACCCACTTCACTTCAGGTGGCATCGTTTCATCCTTGGAATCTTTGGAAGTAATTTCCCTTGCCGGTGCCTCTCTTTGGAATGATTTGGTATTATAAATAATTCGAAGGAATTCTTTCATGTCATAGTCGAGTGCGACCATCAGTTTTTCGAGATGGAGCATTAACTTAGGATGGGTGGGCAGAGTATCATCGTACATGTTGTCGACAGGCTCAATAAGTCCGATCCCGAAAGCTGTTTTCCACAACCTGTTTGCAATAACAGTTGAAAATCGAGGATTATCAGGAGATGCAAGCCAACTGGCATACGAAGCACGTGATCCTTTTTCTTCAAGATTTTCATCCAATTCCACAACCAATCCAAAAATGGTTTTCGCTTCTAGTTTTTCGCCGGGTTTTGCATTATCGTACTGATAATCATTGGGCAGTTTGATTTCTCCTTTGCCTAAATCATCCAACCCAGGGCTTAGTATATCCTTCACATAATCAAAAGCTCTGTTTATTTGATTTCTTTCCTCCTCATTTTCTTTCATTTCGGCACGAACCAATTTATTAAGATCATTCAGTTGATCACTTCTGCGATTCACACTGCCAGTCCCATGAGTAAATGCGGCCATTTCATAGAATTGTTTTTGAGTCCAACGATCAAAAGGATGATCGTGGCATTGCGCACATTCCAGACTCGTTCCTAGGAAGACGCGGACGGTATTGGCCATGTTATCTAATCCCATTCCTTGGTCTCGGTAAAAGTATCCAACAGAACCATTCCCTCTTTCCCACATGGGACCCTTAGAGGAGAGCATTTCTTCAACCCAAACATTGTAGGGTTTGTTGGCAGCAATTGAATCCTTAAGATACCGTACGAACGGATAACCGTCAGAACCCTGATTTCCTACTCTTGTTTTTGCACGCAAAATATCTGCCCAATAAACATACCAATTTTTATTGTACCCTTCCGATGCGAGTAACTTGTCGATCAGTTGCCCCCTTGCTTTACGATCTCTTTTTGCCAGAAACTCCTGAGCTTCTTCAAGTGTGGGAATTCGTCCGATAATTTTAAGATAGGCTCGGCGTAGAAAAGTTTCGTTGGATATTTCTTTCCCGGGACGTTGGTTGTAAGAGCGTAATTTCGCCTCGATAATTTTATCAATAAATTGCGCGTTTATTGCTAAGTCTCGTTCCGCGAGAGGACGATTGAAAGAGGGTAAGGCATCATGATTGGGAGGAAAGTTATTTTTGACAAAAGCTTGATCGTTTTCGGTGAAAATATCCAAACTGATTCGAAAAAGTTGTAAGTCCTTGGATCTTTCAAGTAAAACATCCCCATCTTCGAAGTATTTGATTACCGTTCCGTTTATTTTCTGTCCATTTAATGAGTGGAAATCACGGTTCATTGCAAAAAGCGAATGACCGATTGAAAAAACAAATATAAAGGGTATAAAAAGAACCAATTTCATAATATTCTATAATTTGATGTCTGAAGAAATTTTCTGCAAGCTAAAACGAGGATTAATTCTTGATTGAGTTGCTCTGGAAACTGTAACAGATAGTAGTCGAAGGTCATTAAAGAACAGATTTTCCGAAAATAAAGTGGAAGGGTGCAAAAAATGATACTGCGTAAACCTGAGTGTGAACTATTGTGAGTAAAAGCATTTAATTTATCTCTGCCATGAGTCTGTGGTTTTGGACAAAAAACATTATTGATTTCGTTTATTTTACTGGGAATTTTTACATTGGTCGTAGGCGAAGTATAGTGCGATATGGCCAACGGGTATGGTAACAAGCAATCCAACGCCAAGGCAAATCACTCCCAGAATTTGAAGAAAGCCGATTGCAATAAAGAGGATGATTAGTTTTAACCAATTTCCCTTGGCAACCAATCTTGATTCTTGGATGGCTTCGATAAAAGATAATTCTGGACGGTCAGCCAGTACACAGGGAGAAAAAGTCCACCACATCGATAATATAATCCCGGGAATAATAAAAAATACAAAACCGATTCCGATTATGAATCCTAGTACGAGGGGGCCAAACATTTTTTCAATCGCATTTGAAAAGTCAAAAAGATCTCCTATCGCCATTTTTGTTCCATTTTGCTGAAATCTCTTTGCACAGGTAAAGAAATTCACTGCTAGCAGAGGAGCAAGAAGGGCTCCGATTCCAGTAGAACTTAGAACGCTGGATAAGACCAACCAAGAGATGGAGCCAATTGGATTTGCTTTGAAAAAAGAGAATGCTTCACCAATTGCAGAACCAATTGTAAAACTACCTCCTCCGCTTCGAATGTTACTGGTTTGATTANCGGGTTGGGGAATTTTGGTTTGTGCTCCCGGATTCTGTGCTTGGCTAGTTGTCTTTTGCTGCTGTGGTATTTGGATTCCAATGGCCGCAAATGTAGGAGATGAAATGGGTTCCCAATTAGGCATGCCTTCTTGCCAGGCTAGTGTTTCTATTCCAATTTGTTGAGCCACAAGCATCTGGTTGACTTGTGCAATTTCGTAGGGTCCTATTTGTTGTTGATTACTGTTGAGATATAAGCCCATTTAATTCTCTTAGGAAAGATCTAAGTTTTGGTCAAGTAAGGTTTGCCCGCTTGGAATTGCCAGATTCTAAATCCTGTGCATAGTAATGATTAAATCTTATGGCGAAATTATCCCCGAAAAGCATGTTTCTTAGCAGTTTTTTAATTTACTGCATTCTTAGCTTGTTTTTTTATTCCTGTGGTTCTGAAGAATCGAATAGTTCGAAACGAACCGACGGAAATAAATTGGGAGATTATCGACTGGATGAGTATGTGGGATCTGAGTCCTGCGCTGAATGTCATGCCGAGGCCCATGCCAAGTGGGAGGAATCACACCATTACCATGCGATGGAATTACCGGGGCCCGAAACAGTCCGTGCGGATTTTAATAATACAGAATTCGTAAATTACGGCGTCACCACCAAGTTTTTCATGGAGGATGAAAAGTACATGGTGGAAACCAACAATCAGGACGGGGATATGGAAACTTTTGAGATTGCCTACACCTTTGGTTGGGAGCCGCTTCAGCAGTTTTTAGTCAAGTTTCCGGACGGTCGAATGCAGGTTTTACCAACCTGTTGGGATGTTGATAAAAAAGAATGGTATCATTTGTATCCCGATGAAAAGATTGCTCACGATGATCCACTCTTTTGGACCCGTTCCATGCAAAACTGGGATCATATGTGCGCGGATTGTCATTCCACCAACCTGCGCAAGGAATTTGACGATGCTAAACAAACCTTCTCTACCGCTTATTCCGAAATGAATGTGGCCTGTGAATCCTGCCACGGGCCGGGCCGAGATCATGTTGAGTTTGCCAAAGAAGGAAAAGGGTGGGGGGAACTTGAACATTTTGGCTTTGCAGACATAAACAGTTCAAATGTCGCGCAAATTGAATCCTGTGCTAAGTGCCATGCCCGGCGTGGCTTTGTACACCCGGGGCACCATGCCGGCAGTAAGTTTCTTGATCACTTCCTACCTGAAGTGACACAGCCCTGGTCTCCCGATATGAGTGTCCCTACCTATCATGTGGACGGACAAATTGATGATGAAGTTTATGTATACGGATCTTATATTCAGAGTAAAATGTTTCACCAGGGGGTCAAATGTGTGGATTGCCATGATCCGCACACCGTAAAACTCCATACTTACACGAATCAATTGTGCACGCGTTGTCATGTGCCGAATGAAAAAAATCCTACCGGTTTTGACACATCTGCCCACCATTTTCACCAATCTGGAACACAGGGAGCCCAGTGTGTGGAATGTCATATGCCAGAAAAGACCTACATGGGAATTGATGCGCGCCGAGATCACAGTATCCGCATCCCACGGCCGGATCTTTCCGTCAAGCATGGCTCGCCCAATGCCTGTAACCGATGTCACACCGACCAAGATGCCCAATGGGCTGCGGATGCAGTCGAACGGTTTAAGGGAACGGACCGACCGAAAGAAGTTCGTCACCCTGAAGCTTTTCATGCATTAAGAACAGGCAAGCCGGAAGCCGAAAAACTCCTTTTGGCAGCCTGTCAGGATCCCGAGTCTCCCGCTTTTAGCCGTGCGGGTGCAATGCTTGCCCTGCGCCGTTTTCTGAGTGATGCCTCCTTTGACGAAGCCCGTCGCAACCTGGACTCGAACCAATCAGTCCTCCGTGTTGCCGCTGTGTCCAAACTGGAAGACTTACCACCTGAGCAAAGCCATGCCTCGCTTGTGCGCATGCTTCACGACCCTATTGTATCGGTGCGAACCGAAGCGGCCCGCATTCTTTCGCGCTCTCCACAAACTCTATTTGAAGAGAGCGATTACAAACTTTTCCGCGTGGTCTTTCAGGAATTAAAGAAACGGTTTGAGTACAATCTTGACCGGCCAGAATCTCACTTGTCACTTGGTATTTTAGCCGAGAATCAAAATGACCCGATTCTGCCGAGGAACATTACCGTTCTGCAATTAAGCGTGAAAGTACCTATGTGCCCGCCCGAATGAACTTAGCTACTTTGCTCAGTAAGCGTGGACGAAACCGAGAAGCTGAAAAACTTCTTCGCGAAGCCATTCGCTATCAGCCTACATGGGGACAGGTTTATTATTCACTCGGTCTACTTTTAGCCGAGGATCGTTCCCGACTGCCCGAAGCCACCCGTACACTTGAAAAAGCCGCCGGTTACCCCCGATAATCCCCGGATCTTTCACAACCTTGCTATTGCCTATTGGCAGCAGGAAAAAGTTGACCCTGCAGTTACCGCTTTTCTGCGGGCCATCGAACTGGAGCCCAATAATCCTCAATTTGTGCAAAACCTGCTACAATTGCTTGCTCAAAAGCAAAGATGGAAAGAAGCTTTACCCTATGCCCGCCGAATGGTTGAATTAACCCCAAGAAATCCACAGGCAATAAACTTCCTTCGTCAAATCGAACAGTCAATCAGTCCCTAGTTTTGAAGTAGAAGTTACTATTCTATTTGAGTTCAATTCAGGTATTTGAATTAGTAAGTTCTCTGTAGTTAGTTAGACGTCTGAAAAATAACCATCATCTCTTGTCTGTTGCCATTCCATTTGATGAGGATCTTTGGCTTCAAATTGGATTGGGTTTTTATCGACTGACTTGAGGTAGTCGTGCTTCCTTATTTTTTCCTGCATTTCCCTCCATTCCGCCTCGCCCACAAGAATTGAACTTCCTTGGTCTGTAAAGATTAGGACAGGTTGTCCTGTTTGATTTGTCTTCTCAATCAATGCGGAAAGTTTACCTTGTGCAATCCACGACTTAATCGAATCCATAACTTAAGCTAATCGAGTATATTATAAAGTCAAATGGTAGTTTGTGTTATTTGGAAATTTTTTGAGATGGCGGGGAAGGGCGGTACCTATCTTTACAGAAACGGAAGAAAAGGCTAGAAAAGCAATTTTCATATCAAGTAATTTCAGATTTATGTAGTTTATCGATTTGTGTTACATCTTCACTACAAGTCTTACCGCTCAAAGGTTACCAACAATTTATTTTAATGTATTGTCGGGAAATAATCGGAACTATCCATAGGTAATCGAATGATATCGGATTACCGATTGTCATTTTGTATGTGGGGACCTGTACCCCAAATCGAAGTGGTATTTACCTTCTCCTTATTGTGTGTTGGAGAGAAGAGAAATCGATTACTTGCGAACCTGTTTAATAATATTCTCGGTTTCAGAAACAATTACATCCCCCAATACTGCTCGAACCGCTTCTCAAGTCGACCAGTTCAAGAATGTAGGTGTAAGTTTTAAAAATAACCTTATTTTGATATTCTCGATTTTCGAAAATCTTTTGAGTCAGTACATAGTCGGGTTGATTTGCCTGGGCTCTTCCCTGCTGTGCCTTGGCAAACCGGATAAATTCATTAAGGCTCGCATTTGAACTCGAACCTGCAATACGGGCCAAACCGGATTGAGTAATCACATTTTTCAAACCATTAATCCGCAGAGCCTCCGGGAATTCTACAGCAACCTGTGCCGTCATCGGTCCAATCGCGATACGGGGTGGTTGTCCACTTGCGGTTTTTGCGAGTGGGGACTGCATCAATTTAACAAACATCTTGCTTGAGAATTCGTCGAGGTCACGGACGGTAAGGTCACGATATTCAGTTACTTGGGATGAGTCCACCCGTATGGTTTTGCCACTCTGGCAGGAGGAAAAAAACAAGGCGATGGCAGTGGGAATAGCAAAAAGAAGGAAGGAATTTTTCATAAATTAAATTGGTGGAGGATTTTTAAGAATTAGATTCCTTTAAAAAGGACCCGGAAGTCAGAGGCATTCCCTCGGGGGTCAACATCTTTTATCGAGATGATTTGATTACCGTTCAAGCTCGAACGGTTCCAGGAAGAGGAGGAAGAGTCTAAAGTGCCACTTTCATCCAGCCAGTCAAATTTGTAGTTGAAGCGAATAGGATGGGTTGATGAGTTTTGAATTTCCACCTGAGCCATCAGTTTACCATCGACCCGTTTCTTGGACGAGCGGAGAACCTTGATCGGTCGAGTTTTTTTGTCGGCGTTGACAATTTGATTGACCGAAGTTCCTTCGGATCCGGCATTATCATAGGTTGCCACGGGACTCTTATTATAGGTGGAACAACTGGAGACCAGTCCGAGGAGTACAGTGGCGAGCGAAATTGGTTTTATCACAGTTCTGAGTGGTTTGAATGGTTGAAAATGTATAAGTTAGCTTACTTACGGGCCAACACGAGAGGCTTCGTTTCATTAACATTATTCAGGGCAATGCCTTGGTCAAATGAGAAATTACTGATCTCCTTAATTGGATTTCCACGTCGTATGGATTTGAGGTAGACAAAATTGGTCAGGCTTTGCGGATTGACCTGAAGATCAATTTTTGCTCCAGCACCTGTCTGCACAGAAAAGGAACCGTTTTTCGGAGTCTTAATTTTCTGCACGAGGACCTGTTTGGGAAGGGTGTACCATGATCTTTCATCCGCCTGAGTCAATGCTTCTGCGGCAACCACCTTGGCGATCGCTGAAAAAATCATTACCGCAGCACTGTCCTGCTGTTGATCTTTGGTGGCCGCTTCAATGGCGACTTGTGATGCCACCGCGAGAGTGGTCTGGATCAGAGCCTTGGCAATTTGTCCCGGAAGCTTGGCCTTGAACTCGGCACTGACGACCGCGTCCATATCGACCAAGGTTTCCATTTGCGTGGACTCGGAACCTAATAATATGGATGCACTTTCATCATAATCATTTCGGTATTGCAAGCGGGGTAGGGCAAAGGGAACATACAGCACTCCACCCGGTGGCGGACCGTTATAAAATAGGAAGAGGGGGAGACGGAATTTTTCCTCCACCCGGTAGGGAGCACTCCCGCTTTCCATTAG
>JGI20156J14371_10000965_pt1 | contig 24337 bp, 22 predicted proteins | sample COG_06_FD_14371 | JGI IMG/M metagenome (IMG submission 14371)
AAAACCGAAGTTTTAATTTGGGGTTGATACGTTTTGACCAATTGAATTCTGTAAGAAGTTCAGCAAAATTACTTCCATAGGGATGGGCTAGAGGAGAGTATCTATGACCGTATACCTGCATTGGAGTCAAATGGGAATAGGTGTAGGGCCGCACCAGATTTCCCTCAATACGATACGAAAGATTGTCTGTCATTTGACCTTTTACTCCAAACTGAACACCGAATTTATTTGCCCACCAGCCACTTCTTGCTCGAATTTCTGAAAGGAGAAATTCATCAAGTATAACTTGCGAGTATACAATCATTTTTTTAACTGTTGCATTGAGTGATGCACCTATAATGACATTATCTGACGAGCCCATGGAGTATTCCTGAGGGCGAAACAAAACAAAAGGATTCAGGTATTCCACATCATACCCTCGATTGAGCAAGGTGTCTTTAGGCTGAAAAACAACGGCTTCAAAAACCCCAAAATTCAACCAGGGTAGAATGTTCCAACTTAAGTGATGATTTGTAATGTATTTCGATTGTCTCTGTCCATTGAAGTTTTCGGATAAAAACTGATAGTTGACACTGTATTCCATATGCCAAAATTTTGCTCTAATTTGCCCAAAAGGCATTGGCTTTCCATAATCACTTAAAAAGAGGGATCGCCTCCCAGACCCGATAAAATTCCTGTCATAACCGGCCTGAAAANAGAACACCTCATTAGGTGTATAAGCCAATCGAGTCATTGGCATGATCCAAAGCTTTTGCGATGCACTATTATCGGTCAGGTTGATGTTTCCAGGATTAAGACTTTCCGTATTAGACAGATTCACGAGTCCACCAATTCGAACATAACCTTTTTTAATGGGTCGAGCCTCAAGTAAAAAGCCCATTCCATTTCGATGATTCAAGCGATTTAAGCCTGTGTTGTATTGAACGCCCAAATCTACTAATGGGATCAGGTTGATTATTTTATTTGGATGTTTAGATAGCGCAAAACCAAGTTTAATATTGTTCAGTCGAATTGAAGGTCTAATGTCATAATGCCTTTTATATGCGGGGTCAGTAAATGGCTTAACTTCCTTTTTAGAGGAATGGGCGGCCTTTTCTATACGAGAAGAGTCAGTCGAGGAATTATAAACGCCACATTTTCCTGAAGTTGGCCCATAAATATAGACCCCATTTAAATACCCCACATCTGTTTGACCCAAAACGCTTAAGGCTAAGCAAACAAACAAGAATACAAGAGAGTTTCTATTAATAATCATTGTAGCTATTAAACAGGTTTGTACTCAGTCCAAAGTGGATGAGCATTTGATTTTCTTCTATATTTGATTTTCGATACACCCCTCTAGCGAAAAAGCAGAAGTTAATTTTTGGATTGATTCTGTACCCAATTTCGACCTGCTGATGCAAAATAAAATCATCAAGACTATTGGCATTTACATCCATGGGCAGTAAGCTTTGTTCTTTATAATTTTTCAGCCAGTAGCAGATGGTTTTGCTTTCTCCATAAAACCTCTTAATTGAAACATTTGCACGAATTACCAGCTCGTCAAAACCCTGACCTTTGGGATGCGCCAAGGGTAAATTGTAGTGGGTATGGCTCATGGTCGGGTTTTCGGACGCATACAATTCAGCTCCTACCTTGTTGTATTCGAATTGAAGTAAGGAGTTTGGAATCAGGTTGTAGAGTCTTACACCTAGCTGCATCCCCATGGCTTTTATTTGAAATGCAGAGAACACAAATTGCTGGTAAAACCGCACTTTTCCCCCAATGATCTCGCTTGCATTCAAACCATAAAGGTTGAAATTATCCTTTTGAGACAAACCTAAAAAAGGAAGAGGCGCGTAATATAAGCCATGGGGCTTTGTGGTGACAGTATCTCCTTTGGACCAAATGGAATGTTCAAAGAGGCCAATGGATATTTCCGGACTTACATCGTAAGAAAGAGAATGCATCGCCGCTGCCTTTGGCTGGTAGTATGCTTCTACTGTGGAAAAGGTCGGTTTACGGATCAAATTAAAAAGACGCGTTCTTCGAACACGATAGTTCCATTTTTTAAGAAAGGTATATTTTACATCTAAGCTTGGAGCCTGGTAGCTGTGGTCTGAAAGGATCAAAGAACGATACCCGGAACCAATAAAATCAGGGGCATTTCCAGCTCTAATTTCTAAGTTTTCTATCGGTTTATATAAAAAAGACCCAATGGCATAAGCGTAATCATACCCCCCGTCCTTAAATGGTTTTGTGCGTCCTCCCCCAGGGACAACTCCATTTTGTTGAAGACTTGAGTAGAATTCTCCATGATTGGAAATATAAGATGATTCATATACGCTAAAACGAGCCTGGTTTTCGACAAAAGCACTGGAGAAGGAAAAGTTCTTTAAAAACGCGCCTTTAACATAAAACCCACGGGTGTTTTGGAATAAATAATCCTCTTCTTTTTCGAGTATGTTTTGCCCCAGCTGAAGATTCACCACGGGTGAGATGTAAAGGTTCACATTTTTATCATGTACCTCAAAAAGGTAATTGTCCATGAAATGAGACTTTAGCTTTTTTTTAAAAGACTTTTTTATGGTGTCTTTTTCAAAGCCCACATCACAAACAGTTGGAACATTCAGAGAGAAACCCGGATGTTGTTCTTTATCTTTAAAAAAAGAATGTCCCGCCAGTGTTTCGACCTGAGAATGCACAGAAAAGGCAGACATCAAAACAAACAGGATTACAAACTTTTTCATGAGGACAATGCTAATAGCGGTTTTGTTTTGGCAATGAAATAAGGGTTGGTTAAGTTTTCTTTGTTGTAATACAACGGTAATCCTGTTTCTGCATGAACGACAGACCCACCAAGAGCTTCGAGAATGGCTTGACCTGCAGCGATATCCCATTCCATAGTCGGTGCAAACCGCGGATAAGCATCAGCGGCCCCACTGGCAAGGTCAAAAAACTTTAATGATGAACCTTTTTTTGCAAACTCAATAGTAGGAGACAATTTTTTAAGTTCATTAATAAAATTCACAACGGGTCCGGAATGATGACTTCTAGAGCAGGTCATGACCATTGGGTCGTTTACACTAATAGGGTCAGAAACCTCTGTCCAGTTTTCAGGAGTATTAATATCGTCAAAGTTCATTTTAAAGACACCTGTTTCAATACCTCCGAAAAACATAAGCCTTTGAACAGGAGAGGCAATAAGTCCAAAGACAGGTTTCCCGTCTCGAAGCAAGGCTATATTTACAGCAAACTCTCCATTTCTATTGACAAATTCTTTTGTTCCATCTAAGGGGTCAACACACCAGCATTCTTTCCATTTTTTTCTTTCTAAAAAAGGCATCTTCTCCGTTTCTTCTCCTGTAATAGGAATTCCAAGAGGTTCGAGATGCTCATGAATGATTTTTGTAGATGCCAAGTCAGCTTTGGTTAATGGAGAACCATCATCTTTAATGATTGTATCAAATTCATTTTCGTAGACACCCATTATTATTCTAGAGGCGTCAACCGCCGCGATAATAGCTGTTGTGTATTTTTTCTCTAAGTTTTCCATTCTTGATTAAAGGCTCATTTCAGGAACATCTCCATGTACAACAAGACGCCCCTCTGTTTTAGATTGTATTTCTTCAACGCTAACACCTGGAGCTCTTTCGAGAAGATGAAAAGCACCACCGTTTATTTCCAGAACAGCCAAGTCGGTAACTACTTTTTTTACACATGCGACTCCCGTAAGTGGTAGAGAACAAGATTTAAGTAGTTTAGAAACACCTGCACGATTGCTGTGCATCATCGCGACAATAATATTGTCAGCAGAAGCCACAAGATCCATGGCGCCGCCCATGCCTTTAACCATTTTTCCCGGGATTTTCCAATTGGCAATGTCCCCTTTTTCAGAAACCTCCATAGCCCCAAGAACAGTAAGCTGAACATGTTGTCCTCGAATCATTGCAAATGATGTTGCAGAATCAAAAAATGACGCCCCCTTCATTGTGGTTATCGTTTGTTTTCCGGCATTTATAAGATCAGCGTCCTCATCGCCTTCAAAAGGAAATGGACCCATGCCTAAAACACCGTTTTCTGATTGAAACTCAACCTCTATGCCTTGAGGTATATAATTTGCTACGAGTGTAGGAATTCCAATTCCTAAATTGACATACCAACCATCTCTTAATTCCTGTGCGATACGTTTTGCAATACCGGTTTTGTCTAATCCCATATTATTTACTTCTTGTCGTTCGTTGTTCTATTCTCTTTTCAAAGCGTGCTCCTTGAAATATTCGTTGAACGAATATTCCTGGCGTATGAATTTCATTAGGATCAAGTGCTCCGGCAGGAACAAGTTCCTCAACTTCTGCAATGGTTATTTTTCCCGCCATCGCCATCATAGGGTTAAAGTTCCTTGCCGTTGCCTTAAACACTAGGTTTCCTTCTGTGTCTCCTTTCCATGCTTTAACAATTGCAAAATCTGCCGACAAGGCACTTTCTAAAATATGTGGCTTACCGTTAAAATCACGCACTTCCTTGCCTTCTGCAACCTCGGTGCCATAACCTGCAGGAGTATAGAATGCGGGAATACCGGCCCCCCCTGCCCGACATCTTTCAGCTAAGCTTCCTTGAGGAATTAAATCAACCTCTAGTTCTCCTGAAAGCATTTGCCGCTCAAACTCGTCGTTTTCCCCCACATAAGAGCTAATCATTTTTTTGATTTGTTTATTTTGGAGCAAAAGGCCCAAGCCAAAATCATCAACCCCAGCGTTGTTGCTAATGCAAGTCAATCCAGACACGCCTATTTTTACAAGTTCCGAAATGGAGTTTTCTGGAATACCACATAAACCAAATCCCCCGAGCATAAGGGTCATATTGTCTTTTATTCCTTCAACGGCAATGCCGACATTATCTACTACTTTATTCATATTTTAAAATTCACCAAATTCTAAATTGGAATCATCTGTTGGAAGATGATCGTCGTTACATTCAAATTTTTCAGGGATATAATCTAGAGGTTTTAAAAATTCCCCTTTACTTATTTTTAAACCAGGNTCGGCATATATTTTTTGCATATAGTAACCATATACAGGCAAAGCCATTCGTGCACCTTGACCATCACNNNNATNTTTTTCAAAAGCGATGTTTTTATTTAAGCCAGCGGTACTAACACCCGTTACAAGGTCTGGGGTTAATCCCATAAATAACCCGACGGCATTTCCTTGAGTTGTTCCTGTTTTTCCAGCTGTAGGATAATTAATTCCTCCCCAAGCATTATAGCTTCCTCTTAAACGGGCTCCTGTTCCTCTTTGTATCACCCCCTTCATTAATTTAAGAACCTCATAGGCAACACTTGAGTTTACGACCTGATTCGTAACTTGATCAGCGCTGTAAATAACGTTTCCGTTTTTGTCTTCAATTCGTTCAACCATTGTTGGCATGGTATACACCCCATTATTTGCAAAAACACATTGTGCTGCAACCAAGTCAATAAGGGGAACATTCATCGTTCCAAGACACATAGATGGAACCAATTGGTCAGGATTCAGATAAATGTTCATTTTTCGTAGAAGTATATCTAATTGATAAGGCCCCCCTGTTTTTTTATTTGCGTTAACAGGTCCCATACTCCCAAAAACAGCTGCAGTTGTTGGGTTGTTCGATTGAATGAGCCCATTGGCTAGAACGCCCCCATTAGCCATCCATTTATCACTTCCTTTATTTCCTTTATTCGGAATAAACGGGTTGTTTTTCTTTTTTACAACTTGCCCAAAGTCATCTACTTCGATCACTTGACAATCGTCTTTTGTGAATCGTGTACAGGGCTTCACGCTGCCAAGCTCAAGCGCTGTGGCATAGACAAAAGGCTTCATTGTCGAACCAATTTGCCTACTGTTATTTGTGACCATGTCGATTTTAAAATAATTGATATTTGTGCCACCAACCCAGGCCCGAACAAAGCCCGTTTTTGGCTCCATCGAGACAAGTCCGGTTTGTAAGAAGGACAAATTGTGCCGTATTGAGTCATTTGGTGTCAAAACCGTATCAATTTCCCCACCATAATTAAAAATTTTCATTGAAGTTGGGGTATTGAATATTTTTAGAATATCAGAATTGGAAACACCATCTTTTTTAAGCTCTTTGTATCTTTCACTATCCCTTCTGCCTTTCGCAATTGTATTAGAAATCGTTTGGTCGGAGGTCTTTTTTAGAAATGGAAACTTGTCTTTTTTGTACTTAGCCGTTTTATTGAATCGGTTTTGCCAAGATTTTACCTTTTTGTTTATGCCGCTAGGGTCAATTCCGCTCAAATGTTGTAGAACTGCCTCTTCTGCTTTTTGCTGAAGAGACGTGTTAAGCGTAGTGTAAATCTTTAAGCCGTCTCGGTAAATATTATATCCTGAACCATCTTTTTTAGCATACTTAAAGGATCCATTAGCATTTTTAACATTCAAAATAGAATTTACCTCATCTTTTAAACTTTCACGAAAATACGGAGCAAGACCTTTTTTGTGATCAACAGAGTGATAGTCGACGATTAGAGGTTTTTTACAAAGTGTTTCATATTCTTTTCTAGTAAGTTTACTAGATAAATGTTCGTTTTCATTTTCGCTGTTTCTTAGCCACTGAAACAAGACCTGGTTCCTTCGGTTTATGGCTCTTGTTGAATCTTTTTTTCGAGCGGCTTTGATTTCACTTTGAGAGACCTTACTAGTAGAGATATTCTTCTTTAAGGAGATTTTACTCGTATAATTTTTATTCTTGAATGAATAAGGGTTATAAAGGCTCGGGTTTTTACACATTCCCACTAGCATCGCTGCTTCTGTTTTAGTCAGCTCAATTGCTTTTTTGTTATAATATACATTAGCGGCACTTTCAATACCAACAGCATTATAAAGAAAATCGAACTGATTCAAATACATCGTAATGATTTCTTTCTTTGAGAAACGCTTTTCGAGTCTAGCGGCAATAATTTGTTCTTGGGCTTTGATATTTATTTTTTGCATTAATCCTTTTGCCTCTTCCCTATCTACAAGCTTGAATAGTTGCTTGGCGAGCTGTTGTGTTATTGTTGACGCTCCTCCAGAAGCTCCAAACGATGTGGCAGATCGAACTAGCGCACGAAAATCAATGCCTGAATGGTCATGATATCGTTCATCTTCTGTAGACACCAAAGCATCGATTACATAAGGAGAGATTTCTCTATATTTAATGCTAGACCTATTGATTTTCCAGTAATGACCGATTATAGTATCTTTTCCCTTTTCGTTTTTAGCAATAACGGCAGATGCCAACAATTCGGGAGGGTTGTCTAATAAAGAAACGGGAGGTAATTCATCTTCGGATTGAAATAAGTAGAGTGAGGATACAATAATAAAAGGCAAAAGAACAACAAACCAGAAAAGGATAGTGAAAATCGTCTTTTCTTTTTGAGTTATAACCGGTTCATTATTCTTCATAAGCTAAATTTACAATTTATCTTTTACCTGAGAACGTGTCTTCTCTGACTGTCTAATTTTAATAATATAAAAACCATGATTGAAAAGGACATCATGGAAGACCCCCCATAACTAAAAAAAGGAAGAGGTATGCCTATCACCGGAGCAAAGCCGATATTCATACCTATATTAATGGAAAAGTGATAAAAAAAGAACATGCCAACCGAATAAGCATAAATTCTATTAAATGTTGACCGTTGCCTTTCCGCAATGACCAAGATTCTAATTATTATAAAGAGATAGATCATAATTAAAACCGCCCCCCCAAAGAAACCCCACTCTTCGGCAAAAGGACAGAATATAAAATCAGTTTCACTTTCGGGGACATGATTCGTTTTTACACTTGATACAGAAGCGTTTTTGTATCCTTTTCCGGAAAAGCCCCCAGAACCAACGGCTGCCATTGCTCGATTTCTATTATAATCTTTTCCGTTGGGGTCTTCTTTAAGTCCTAAAAAAAGCTCAATTCGATCTTTTTGATGATCAGCAAGATGCACAAATGAATATTCAACAAAATAAGAGCTTGCACTACCGACGAGAAAGGAAAGAATAATAATCAACCGAATCCTAACCTTTTCTCTTTTCGTTCCAAATTTCTGTATAAATAGTATTCCGAGAACCGAAATCAGAAACAAACTAACGATGATGCCAAAAGACCCATATAGAGGTAAACCGGGTATTATTCCAAGATTTTTATGACCTAGTAGAATCGTAAGTATTGAAAGGAAAACCAGAACGAATAAAATGGGAATAAAGTGACTCCCAATCCATGTGTTTTTATAATTTACCTTGGGCAATAGATTAATGAATTTTAAAATAAAAGGGTCAAAGGTGAGTCCCTCACGATACAGCACAAAAAAGAAAGCCGTAAAAACAACAAAGGTTCCTGCATCGGGCTGAAGGAGAATTAGGCCCATCGGAATTACAATAATAACAAGGGCAATCAATACATTGTATGAACTCAATAACTTGAGGTTGATATCGCTTACATATTTAGCCAGTAATAGGGCTGTGGTAATTTTAGCGAATTCGGCAGGCTGTATTCCCATACTACCAACACCGATCCATGCTCGAGCGCCGTTAATTGGAGGCATAAATAATACAAGAACGAGAAGTCCAGTAGTTACAAGATAGATGGGTAAGGCAAACTTTTTGTATACATCAGAGTCAATCAGAAAAACGATAATGCCTAAAAAAAGAGACAAGAAAATCCACATGATTTGTTTTCCGTACTTTTCTGAAAAACTAAAAATACTGGGGTTTTCTTCATTAAAAGCGACAGAATAAATAGTCATTAACCCAAGGCAAATCAATGTTAGAAAACCAATTAATAAAGGCCAATCTAAGTTGTTAATAAGAGATTTTGATTTTCTCATTTTAATTTTTGTTCAGGACAGCGTCTAGAACGCGTTTTTCTTTTGCAGGGTTTACTATTTTTTTATTTAAATATTTTTCAATCATTAAACTGGCTATCGGAGCAGCCCACGTTCCACCAAAACCCGCATTTTCAACAAAGACGGCAATGGCAATCTGGGGGTTTTCCATAGGCGCAAATGCGATAAAAACAGAATGGTTCTTTTGTTTTACGGAACCTATAAAGTTTTCCACGGTTCCCGTTTTGCCACAAACATCGATTCCATTAATTCTAGCTAATCCCGCTGTGCCTCCAACTTCATTCACAACCCGCCACATACCATCGATAACCGGTAAAAAGTGTTTTGCATCAACCATGGTTTGGTTTTTCTGTATTTCTACGGGGAACCCTTTTTTGGGAGACTGAACAAAATGTGGGTCATAGTACCAACCCTTATTGGCAATTATCGCGGCAAGGTTGGCCATATGGAGAGGGGTTAGCTTAACCTCTCCCTGCCCTATTGCAATGGAACGAATGGTTGAAAAGGCCCACCCGTGGTGGCCATACCACTTGTCATAATATGCTGAGTTTGGAATTAAACCAGCACGTAGGCCATAAACATCAGAATTCAGTTTTTTTCCAAGACCGAAGCTTTGCATATACTTGTTCCAAAGATTTAGTCCGTCTTCTGCGTCTTCATAGCGATTGGTAAATTTCTTCTGTTCAATAATTTTTTTTACCGCATAGTAATAGTAGGGATTGCAAGAAAACTTTACAGCTTTTGCAACGCTAGAGGGGCTTGGGTGAGAGTGACAACCTACAAGGGTTTTATTACAGGGAAACGAGGAGTTTTCCTTAAGAACACCTTCCTGAAGCCCAATTAAGGATTGCACGAGTTTAAATATCGACCCTGGAGGATATTCTGCCTGAGTGGGCCTTGGATATAAGGGTTTGTCAGGGTCGTTTAAAAGTTCAGGGTAATACTGACTAACATTTTTTCTTCCAACTAAAATATTTGGATCATAAGAAGGAGCAGAAACCATAGAAAGAATTTCTCCTGTTTTCGGTTCAATAGCCACAATACACCCTTTTTTATTTTTCATCAGCGCTTCTCCGTATGCTTGAAGCATAATATCTAAACCAAGTCGAATAGGTTCGGCTGGTTTTGCTAAAGTATCATAACGGCCATTTTCATATCGTTTTACTTCATTATTCATCGCCGAACGAACAATGTAATGCACCCCCTTTAAACCCCTTAATTGTTTTTCATAAATTCTTTCAATACCAGCTCTTCCAATATTATAACTGGGTTTGTAGAACTTGTCTTTTGATACCTCCTCTTTATTTACTTCAGATAAATACCCAAGAATATTTGCCCCATTAGGATAAGGGTAATACCTCATGCTTGTTTCTTCTTCATAAAACCCAGGGTAAGCGTCTAAAAATGGCGCAATCCTTACCATTTCCTCTTTAGTGATTTCTTTTAAAAAAGGGTAAGCTCGGTTTTTTTGATAATTAGATTCTTTTTTCCCACTATATTTATTATAGTAGGTCCCTTCTCCTTTTATAATTTGTTTGAATCGCTCTGCGATCATAACGGGTTCCCATCCTATGAGTTTGGCAAAACCAACGGTATCAAAATCAACACCTAACTTTTCCTCAATAACCATAAGGTTGAAATAGGTTTTGTTTCCAACGATTTTTAGACCATTTCTGTCATATATGATGGCTCTTGGCGGGGTCACCTCCCTCCTTTTTTCACTAATTTGATGAGCCCTGTCACTCCACGTATCATCAAGAACCTGCATGTAAAAAAGCCGAGAAATGTATATAATCCCAACAAACAATATGAAGGAAATAATCACATATCTTCTATTTTCTACATTCAATTTATTTTGACTTTTTAAGTAATAAGGTTTGTAAGATAACACAAACGATAAATGAAAGCAGGGTGCTGGGGAGTGTTTTTTGAAGAATTAACAAGAATTCTAAAATTGAAAAACTCTCCATGGCAAAAAACCACAAATGATGGAAAATTAATAGAGACCCAAATGCAAAGATAAACCACTTGTTCCCCATATCGAATATAGATGGATTTTTAATTGGATCATACCCATCTCGAGGAGCAAACCACCGAAAAACGAAAGGTCTTAAGTAAGCCATAAAAACCAAAGCTGAAGCGTGTAAACCAAAAGTATTAGACAAGACGTCAATAAAAAGACCTAAAAAAAAGGAAATAAATAATAAACGAATAACTGATAAATCGAAAGGCAAAAGCATGATGTACAATGGTGAAACCATAATGTGTACATATGGATTTATTTCTAATTGATTAAAAATAAATACTTGCAGAAAAACAAAGAATAAGAATCTAAAAATGAAGGTATAAAATTGTCCCATAATTATTGTTCCCCGTTTTCGTTTTCAAGCATTATCATCTCTTTGCGAAACAAATTATTGATTACATATACATTTTCGAGTGAGTTATATTTTTCTGAAAAAGTAATTTCGATTTTCCATACAGATTTTCCTTCAATGGGTTTAACGGCAGAAACTCTACCTACCGGGAGCCCTTTAGGAAAGATGCCGCTACCCCCTCTCGTAATAACCTTCGAACCAATAGCTATTTTTATATCATTCGTAATACCAGAGATGTCTCCTACATTTGGTTTTTCCCCATTCCACTTAAGCAAGCCGAACGCACCATGACCTTCAATCATGACATCCATATTGATATCTGAAGTTAGCACGCTTTTTACAATGCTAAAATGCGTACTGGCGGCGTGAATAATTCCAACAACCCCCTTGCTAGAAAAAACGCCCATACCGCGATTTACACCCTGTGTTTTTCCGATGTTCAATGTGAAAAAATTATTCCTATTCGTTGTTGTTGAGTTGATAATTGTTGCTGGAATGTAATGATATTGTTGTTGATGAATGGTGTCCTGAACAGAAATAGAATCTTTTTGTAGTTCGTACAAAAAAGAAGGAACTTTAGAGCGGAGCTTAATGTTTTCTATCTGAAGGTTTCGATTGTTCTCTTCAAGGTTGAAATGTTTGGTTATCGAATGTTTAATCTCAAATAAGGTTCCGGAAAAAGAGGATGCAGTAGTGAAATAATTGCTTTTCGGTACGGTCATAAATGAAACGTAAAAGTAGAAAGCAATTCCCTGAAGAAATAAAAAAACGAAGAGAACTCTTAGTTTTTGAATAAATTCAATCAGATTCTGCATCTTCAAAGATAATAAACAACCGGTGAATAAACCCGAAGAAAAAGAAAATTATAAAGAATTAATCTTTGATAAGAAACTGATATTTATCGATGTTTTTTAAGGCAATACTTGTCCCCCTCGCAACGGCCCTTAAAGGATCCTCTGCAATATGAACAGGAAGTTTTGTTTTGGCTGAATTCGATCATCAAGCCCCCTAAGCATAGACCCACCACCAGCTAAATAGATACCTGTTTTGTATATATCGGCAGATAGTTCTGGGGGAGTCATTTCTAAGGCACTTAAAATAGCCTCTTCAATTTTTGAAATGGTTTTATCCAAAGCATGTGCAACTTCAGTATAAGAAACCATTATTTCTTTAGGAATTCCAGTCATCAAATCTCTTCCTCTTACAGCAAAATCCGAAGGAGGGGTTTCTAAATCGGGTAATGCTGCCCCCACCTCTATTTTAATTTGTTCAGCCGTTCTTTCTCCAACAAGGATATTATGTTGTCTTCTCATATACTCCTCTATATCATTGGTGAAGTCATCTCCTGCAATTCTTATTGATTTATCGCAAACGATACCACCTAACGCTATTACTGCAATTTCAGATGTTCCACCACCGATATCTATAATCATATTACCCATAGGCTCTTCAACATCAATCCCAATTCCAATGGCTGCAGCCATAGGTTCATGAATGAGATAAACTTCTTTTGCACCAGCATGTTCTGCAGAATCACGAACGGCTCTTTTTTCAACCTCTGTTATTCCAGAAGGTATGCAGATAACCATTCTCAATGTTGGGTTAAATAAACTTCTTCCTGAGTTGATCATTTTAATCATCCCACGGATCATTTGTTCTGCACTTTGAAAGTCAGCGATAACACCATCTTTTAGAGGTCGAACGGTTTCAATTAACTTGTGGGTTTTTCCATGCATCTGTTGGGCTTTTTTTCCAATTGCCACAATTTTTCCAGATTGAATGTCTTTAGCAACGATCGAAGGCTCGTCAACGACGACCTTATCATTCCAAATAATTAGGGTGTTAGCCGTACCTAAGTCAATTGCTATTTCTTGCGTTAAAAAACTAAAAATCCCCATTTTAAAATTTATATTGAAACTATTGAAACCTATAAATTAAAGGCAACATTCAAATATAATAAAGTTAATGTTTGAAATGACGAATTCCGGTAAAAACCATTTTCATTTCATTTTCGTCACAGTACTCAATTGATAATTTGTCTTTTATTGATCCTCCAGGCTGAATAACGGCTTTAATCCCTTCGTTACAGGCGATTTCTACACAATCGGGAAACGGAAAAAAAGCATCACTTGCCATCACTGCTCCGTTGAGGTCAAAATCAAAAGATTTTGCCTTGTGAATAGCCTGTCTTAAGGCATCAACACGAGAGGTTTGACCAGTCCCACTTGCTAAAAGCTGGTTGTTCTTAGCCAAAACAATAGTATTTGACTTCGTATGTTTAGATATTTTATTGGCAAATAAAAGGTCCGAGATCTCCGAATCATTTACACTTTTTATAGTTACACAGTTTAATTCTTTCTCTGTTTCAGTTAAAACATCTCTTTCCTGGACAAGAAAACCATTTAAAACGGTTCGGACTGTCCGATTGGCTCTTTGAAAGGAATGGGATTTAAGTAGAATTCTATTTTTCTTTTGTTTTAAAATCGCTAAAGCGGTTTCTTCAAATTCTGGAGCTATAAGCACTTCACAGAATAAATCAGTAATTAATTCAGCCGTGTCTTCATCAATAGGCTTATTTGAAACGAGAACGCCTCCAAAGGCACTAACCGGATCTCCTTCTAAAGCAGCGGAGTACGCATCCTTAATGGTTTCCCTCGAGCTAAAACCACAAGCATTGTTGTGTTTTAAAATACCAAAGGTTGGCAAAGCGTCTTGAAACTCAAGAATAAGATTCATTGCGGCATCAACATCCAAAAGGTTGTTGTATGAAAGTTCTTTACCATGAATCTGATCAAACATCTCATTAAAGTCTCCGAAATAGAAGCCTTTTTGATGAGGGTTTTCGCCATACCTTAGGGTTCTTGAATTAGAGTTACTAATCTTTAAATACTCCGATTGTTCAGGAGCAAAGTAATCATGAATGGAGTTATCATAATGAGAAGAGATCTGAAAGGCTTCACCAGCATATTTTCTTCTCTGTTCTTCGGTAGTATTCGCGCCTTGTTCTTTTAAAATCTCAACAAATCCTGCGTATTGTTTTATCGTTGACAATACCACAACATCATTAAAGTTTTTTGCCGGCGCTCGAATTAATGAAATTCCGCCAATGTCTATTTTTTCAATGATTTCGTCATGGCTCCCACCAGAGGAACAAACCTCTTCAAATGGATAAAGATCAACGATTACAAGGTCAATAGATGGAATGCCATACTCTAAAATGGTTTCTTGGTCTGAGCTTAAAGATCGGCGATTTAGGATGCCACCAAAAACTTTTGGGTGAAGTGTTTTTACTCGGCCACCAAGAATAGAAGGATACTCTGTTAAATCTTCAACACGGATCACCGGTATCCCGAGCTCTTCAATGAAAGCCTGGGTTCCTCCTGTTGAATAGATTTGAACATTGTTTTTATGTAGCTCTTGAACGATGTTTTCTAATCCGGTTTTATAATAAACGGAAATTAGTGCTGATTTAATTTTTTTCATATCAGGAAAATAGAATCTTTATAAATTATAAAGGGCCGCAACAGCAACCCTTTTTGATATTCAATTAATTATTTACAAGATTAACCAGAGCACATTTCACAATCATCTGGATCATCTAAAGAACAGGCGATTTCTTCTTTTGATTTGCTCGTGCTTTTAGCAACAACATCCTTGTCAACAGTAAACTTAATGGCATCTGTAGCCGCTTTTGTTCGGAGGTAGTACATACCCGTTTTAAGTCCCTTTTCCCATCCGTAAAAATGCATTGAGGTCAACTTTCCAAAATTAGCATTTTCCATGAAGATGTTTAGCGACTGACTTTGACAAATATATGCCCCTCTATCAGCAGCCTGCTCAATAATTGATTTTTGTGAAATCTCCCAAGCTGTTTTGTATAATTGCTTTAAGTTCTCCGGAACATCTTCAATGTTTTGAACAGAACCATTCGCAGCCATTATTTTTTGCCTCATTGTTTTATCCCAAAGACCTTCTTTAACGAGGTCTTTCAATAAATGCTTATTCACAATAATGAACTCTCCAGATAAAACCCTTCGAGTATAAATATTTGAGGTATAAGGCTCAAAACATTCATTATTTCCGAGTATTTGAGCAGTTGACGCTGTTGGCATTGGGCCAATAACAATGAGTTTCTTACACCATATTTTTTCACTTCATCTTTAAGAAGGTCCCACTCCCACCTTTGGGTTGGTTTAACATTCCACATATCGAACTGAAATATTCCTTTAGAAACAGGAGACCCTGCATACGATTCATATGCCCCATCTTCTTTTGCTAAATCTTTTGACGCTGTCATTGACGCAAAATAGATGGTTTCAAAAACCTCACGATTAAGCGCCTTTGCTTCTTCTGATTCAAAAGGCAATCTCATCATTATAAAGGTATCGGCCAACCCTTGAACGCCTAAGCCAATAGGCCGGTGTCTTAAATTGGAGTTTTTAGCCTCCTCAACAGGGTAAAAATTCTCATCAATAATTCTGTTAAGATTTATGGTTGCTTGGTACGTTACTTCAAATAGTTTTTCGAAATTAAATGTTCCATCATCATTAACGTACTTTGGCAGAGCCAAGGACGCAAGGTTACAAACCGCAACCTCATCAGGTGCGGTGTATTCAATAATCTCAGTACAAAGGTTAGAAGACTTAATAACGCCAAGGTTTTGCTGGTTAGATTTTGCATTAGCAGCATCTTTGTAGAGCATATATGGAGTTCCTGTTTCTATTTGAGACTCAAGTATTTTAAACCAAAGGTCTTGCGCTTTTATGGTTTTTCTTCCTTTACCTTCTTTTTCGTATTTGGTATAAAGTTTTTCAAATTCTTTACTGTGAGTATCAGACAATCCAGGGCATTCGTGAGGACACATTAGGGTCCAATCACCATTTTCCTTTACACGTTTCATGAATAAATCGGGAATCCATAAGGCATAAAATAAATCACGCGCACGCTGTTCTTCTTTTCCGTGATTCTTTTTTAGGTCAAGAAAGTCGAAAACATCAGCATGCCATGGCTCCAAGTACATTGCAAAAGAACCTTTACGCTTTCCCCCCCCTTGATCAACATATCTCGCAGTATCATTGAAAACCCTTAACATTGGAACGATTCCATTTGAGGTGCCATTTGTTCCTTTAATGTATGAGCCAGTTGCTCGGATATCATGAAGAGAAAGCCCGATTCCCCCTGCAGATTGAGAAATTTGAGCGCAAGATTTTAAAGTATCATAAATACCATCGATACTGTCCTCTTTCATTGTTAGTAGAAAACAAGATGACATTTGAGGCTTTGGAGTTCCGGAGTTAAATAATGTGGTGTCGCGTGTGTAAACCATCCTTCTGACATTAAATTGTAGGTTCGGATTGCGGATTCAACATCATTCTTGTGAATACCAACAGAAACACGCATGAGCATCTGTTGAGGTCTTTCAGCAATATTGCCATTTAACTTCATTAGGTATGACCTGGTTAAGGTTTTAAAACCAAAGTAGTCATATCTAAAGTCTCTATCATATATAATGCTCGAGTCAAGCAGGTTTTTATTATCCATTATGATGTCATGAACTTCTTTGGATAATAGGGCTGCATTTTCTCCAGTTTTTGGATCAATATAATTATATAAATCCTGCATTACATCTGAAAACGTTTTTTTCGTTTCTTTATGCAGGTTTGACACAGCAATACGTGATGCCAACAAAGCATAATCAGGGTGGTCAATGGTTTTCGCCGCGGCAACTTCTGCGGCAAGATTGTCAAGGTCTGATGTTGAAACACCATCGTAAATACCTTCAATAACTTTCATGGCAACAGCTTCTGGGGAAACCAATGGATCTAAGCCGTAACACATTTTTATAATTCTCGCCGTAATTTTGTCAAATTTTACGGGTTCTTTTTTTCCTTCTCTTTTTACTACGTACATCTAATTCTATTTTAACAATTTTTAAAAATCTTCATCCAAACTAAAAGTTTGATCATCCCCCGATAACACTCCTGCTTTTTGATACTCACCAACTCGCTTTTCAAAAAAGTTGGTTTTACCTTGTATTGAGATCATCTCCATAAAATCAAACGGATTAGAAGCCCCGTAAATTTTTTCGTTGCCAAGCTCAACAAGTAACCTATCAGCAACAAATTCAATATATTGTGACATTAAGTCAGAATTCATTCCGATAAGTTTGACCGGTAGTGCATCGGTAACAAATTCTTTTTCAATTTCTACAGCATCTTGTATAATTTTGGTCACATCTTCTTTTGGAAGTTGATTAACCAAGTGCTCTGTATAAAGGAGACATGCAAAATCACAATGAAGCCCTTCGTCTCTTGAAATTAATTCATTGGAAAACGAAAGTCCAGGCATTAAACCTCTTTTTTTCAACCAGAAGATTGAGCAAAACGATCCGGAAAAAAAGATGCCTTCAACAGCAGCAAATGCCACGAGTCTTTCCGCATAACTACCCTCGTCTATCCACCTCAATGCCCAATCTGCTTTTCTTTTAACACAATCAAGAGTGTCTAGCGCATTAAAAAGGTGTTTTTTCTCCGCTGAATCTTTAATGTAAGTGTCTATGAGGAGGGAATATGTTTCCGAATGAACATTTTCCATGGCGATTTGAAAGCCATAGAAAAACTTCGCTTCAGTGTATTGCACTTCAGCTAAAAAGTTTTCGGCTAAGTTTTCATTTACGATTCCGTCTGATGCAGCGAAAAAAGCAAGAACGTGCTTCACAAAATGCCTCTCATTATCATTTAATTTGCTCTCCCAATCTATTAGGTCGGGCTGGAGATCAATTTCCTCTGCAGTCCAAAAACTTGCCTCTGCCCGTTTATAAAAAGACCAGATGTCATCATGTTGAATTGGAAACAACACAAATCTATTTGTGTTTTCTTGCAGGATGGGTTCTTTTTGTTCGGCCATATTCTTTTGTTTTTGGTTTTATTTCAATTAAGGAAAAACACAATCAATGGAGTCTAATTTTAGACTCGGATTTGAAAATATTACCCTTAAGCGTTCTGCTTCCTCAATTATTCAAGCAAAATAGTTGTTTCTTGTATGCTTTTTCTCTTTGTTGAGGCATACAAAAATTGTCAAAAATCTCACCTTTTCAAATTAAAGAAATGAACAATTTCTCAATGTTATCAACACCTCATTTCGCAAATCATTAACTAGTAGACCTTTCAGCGATTATTAACATTCAGGGGAAAGATATCCACAAAGTTTTTTACTCTTATGTAAAACTTTTATCAAGCCTTTTTATAAATGGTATTGATTTTTTTTCAATTTTATATACTATAAATATAATTCAGATAACAAATAATTTGACAAGAGCTTTGATTCCTTTTTTCACATATAAATGTTCATATAAATAACAATCGCTTTGCTTACAAGTTTTCAAGGGGTTTTTTCTCTATTAAAATATAGAATAGATGCTGTTTTTGGATTGGTTTTTCCTCAAAAATGTGTGGGTTGTGATAAAGAAACGATTCATAAAGGTAGAGGGATATGTTTTGCTTGTAATTCGAAAATTATGTGGTCGCAACCTTTTGAAAGAGAAATAAACAGTCAAATATTACAAGGAGTGAACCTTTTAAACGTAAAAGCTGCGTATAGCCTTTTTTATTTTTCCAAGGACGGGGTTGGACAAGCTTTAATACACCAACTTAAATACCGTGGATCATGGAAGACGGGTTTGTTTTTAGGTGAAAAACTAGGGCTTTCGATTGAGGAAACGGGGCGCGCTAATCAACTGGATTGCCTTATTCCGATAGCTATGTTTCACAGAAAAAAATTTGATAGGGGATATAATCAAGCATACTACATCGCCAAGGGTTTGTCATCAATTACTGGAACACCAATTCGGCAAAACCTGATAAAAAAAAGAAAACAAACTCAAAGTCAAACAAAGTTAAGTCGCGAACAACGTCGAATGAATGTGAGAAACACATTTATAGTGTCCGATAAATTAAAGAAATTCAATACCATTGGATTGGTTGACGATGTGGTAACAACAGGCTCAACACTAAGGGAGGTTTGTAAGGAAATTATAAATGTAAACAGGTCAATCAAAATAATTATTTTTACCATAGGCGTAGCTAGAATCGAATGAAAAAACATTTAATTATTGGAGGAGGGGTTGCAGGAGTTGCTTTGGCTTGGCAACTCATTAAAAAAGGCCATCTCGTTCTATTGATTGACAACAAGCAAAACAAATCATCAACAATAGCTGCAGGAATGATTAACCCGATTGTGTTTAGAAGGGTCACTAAATCTTGGCGAGTAGATGAATTTCTTCCGTTTGCTATAGACTTTTATAAGGAGGCAGAGGCCGCTACAGAAAGCCAATTTTTTAATTCAATTAAAATCAGGAGGTTTTTTGCCAGTGAACAAGAGAAAAAATATTGGCTGCGAAAACAAGAAGAAGAGCCCTACAAGAAATACTTGTCCCCAGAAGAGAAATACAAACATGAATTTACAAGCCCTCAAAACAACTTGGGCTCTGCAATAGTCAAAAATGCCTTTAGGGTAAATGCCCAGTCTTTTATGCATCAAAGCATAAATTATTTCGAACCAAGAACTGTTTGATTCATGAATCATTTGATCATGCTCTTTTTAATCCTGATAAAATGAGTTACAATCGTGAAAAATATGATTCAATTGTTTTTTGTTGTGGCACAGATCAGGACAAGATCCCGTATTTTAACTCTATAGAAATACAGCACACCAAGGGTGAGATATTAACAGTACGGGCCAAGCAAATGCCAAATAAAGAAACCTGGAATAAAAAAGGTTTTATATTACCAATAGGGCCTGATTCCTTTAAGATAGGCGCAACAATAGAACGCAACACCAATGACACCAAGGTAACGGATCACGGCAGAAAAGAGTTGTTAAACGTTATAAATGGTCTTTATTCAGGGAGCTACGACATAACTGAGCAAATAGCAGGAATAAGACCAACGGTATATGATCGCAGGCCCGTTTTGGGAGAGCATCCAAAACACAAGAGGTTATTTATTTTTAATGGTCTCGGAACAAAAGGCTATTTAATGGCACCGCTTTTGGCTCAGGAAATGGCTGATTTTATGATTGATGGAAAGGCATTACACGAAGAAGTTCAATTGTCGAGATTCTATAAAAACAAATAAGAAAACAACACGCTTTTTCTTCAATAAAATACCTGTAAAGTATAGTCAAATTGGGATTTAAAGTGTAGTTTTGATTGCTAATGAAACAGATACGCAATTTTTGCATTATTGCCCACATTGATCACGGAAAAAGTACTTTGGCAGATCGGCTTCTGCAAACGACAGGAACCATTTCTGATAGAGAGATGCAGAATCAGGCTTTAGATGATATGGAGCTCGAAAGAGAGCGTGGAATCACCATAAAAAGTCATGCCATCCAAATGAGTTACAATTATGAGGGAGAGGATTACATTCTGAACCTTATAGATACTCCAGGACATGTTGATTTTTCATATGAGGTTTCTAGATCTATCGCCGCATGTGAAGGTGCTCTTTTGATTGTAGATGCTTCTCAAGGAATTGAGGCCCAAACAATCTCGAATCTATACTTGGCATTAGAGCATGATCTTCATATTATCCCAATACTTAACAAAATGGACCTCCCAGGTGCAATGCCAGAAGAGGTTTCAGATCAAATTGTTGAGCTGATAGGATGTGGAGAGGATGAAATCATTCGTGCTTCAGGAAAAACAGGATTAGGAGTTGAAGAGATTTTAAAATCTGTTATTGAAAACATCCCTGCCCCAAAAGGCAACGATGAAGAGCCACTACAGGCTATGATTTTTGATTCGGTATTTAATCCCTTTAGGGGATAATTGCCTATTTTAGGGTTAAAAATGGAACCATCAAGAAAGGACAAAGGATTAGATTTTTTAATACAAAGCGAGATTATAATGCTGATGAAATTGGAATCCTCAAGATGGGACTGGTTCCTAAAAAGGAGCTAAGAACAGGAGATGTTGGATATATAATTTCTGGAATAAAGCAAGCGAATGAAGTAAAAGTGGGAGACACGATTACCTCAACAGATAACCCTTGCATTGAGGCAATTAAAGGTTTTGAAGACGTTAAACCAATGGTTTTTGCTGGGATTTACCCAGTTGACACGGAAGACTATGAGGAGCTTCGCTATTCTATGGAAAAGCTTCAGTTGAACGACTCTTCTTTAGTTTTTGAACCGGAGTCATCGGCGGCCTTAGGATTTGGGTTTAGATGTGGGTTTTTAGGAATGCTGCACATGGAAATTATTCAGGAACGTCTGGATCGAGAATTCAACATGACCGTAATTACAACTGTTCCAAATGTTTCTTATAAGTCTTATCTTAGAAAGGCTCCAGAAGAGGTGTTAATTGTAAACAACCCTTCTGAACTTCCTGACCCTTCAGGAATGGAGAGAATAGAAGAGCCATACATTCAAGCACAAGTTATTACCAAGACAGAATATGTTGGAGCGATCATGACTCTATGTATAGAAAAGAGAGGAGAGCTTAAGAATCAGGTGTATCTCACCCAAGACCGGGTTGAAATTAGTTTTGAAATGCCCTTAGCTGAGATTGTATTTGACTTTTATGACCGATTAAAGTCTGTTTCGAGGGGTTATGCCTCTTTTGATTATCATCCAATTGGATACAGAACATCGGACTTAATCAAAATGGATTTATTATTAAACTCGGAACAAGTTGATGCCCTTTCGGCATTAGTTCACCGAAGCAATGCCTTTGATTTGGGAAAAAGAATTTGTTTGAAACTCAAAGAGTTGATTCCGAGACAACAGTTTGAAATACCAATTCAGGCTGCCATTGGAGCCAAAATAATTTCCCGCGAAACGATTAAGGCGCTAAGAAAAGATGTTACTGCCAAATGTTATGGCGGTGATATTACTAGAAAAAGAAAATTATTAGAAAAACAAAAAGCAGGTAAAAAAAGAATGCGTCAGGTGGGAAGGGTAGAGGTCCCTCAAGAAGCGTTTTTGGCTGTACTTAAATTAAACGACTAAAAATAATATTATGTTAGTACACTCACATTCGGGATTAAGATGGTTGGTTTTAGGATTACTTATCTATGCCATTTATAATGCTGCCGTAAACAAAACCAGTTATGAAAAAAGAGACAAGATGATTAATCTTTTTGCGATGATCAGCCTTCATATTCAGCTTTTGTTAGGTCTTATTCTGTATTATACATCAGGAAACGTTTCTTTTGATTCGGGCTGGATGAAGAATGCTGTAACGCGCTTTTATGGAATGGAGCATCTATTAGGAATGCTGTTGGCAATCATCGTTGTGACAGTTGGGCGCAAAATGGCTGAAAAGCAAGAAGAGCCCGAACAAAAAAACAAGAAAATTTTGGTTTGGTATACAATAGGTTTATTTTTAATTCTGGCGTCTATTCCTTGGCCATTTCGAGAAGCGCTCAATGGGTCATGGTTCTAAAATCACTCTTTTTTTTAACGATACTTTTTTGTGTAGGCTGTACTGATTCACCCCAGGAAATCCTTTCAGGAACTCCCGCAGAAAAAGGGGAACAGCTTTATCAAATTCATTGTGTAAGATGTCATGGGTCTGATGGTAATAAAGGGGCAAGCGGAGCGAAACAGCTCCAAAAAAGCACACTCTCCAAAGCTCAAATCATCGACATTATTAAGAACGGCAAGGGGGTAATGCCAGCATACAAGAACACGATTAAAGGGGATTCAAGTTTCATTTGGCTTGCCGAATATGTTTTAACACTAAAAAAATAGATGGCCAAAGCAAAATTAAAAATTGAAAAACAAAATGAAGGCTGTATAATCGTTGGTGTAGCCCAATCAGGTATTTCAGAAGAAATTGCTCTTGAGCATCTTGATGAACTTGAGTTCTTGGCAACAACTGCGGGAGCAGTAACTAAAAAACATTTCTTACAAAAACTGCCAGTCCCAAATCCAAAAACGTACGTGGGTTCGGGAAAGTTGATGGAAATACATGAATACATCTCTAATAATAAAATTGAACTTGTCATTTTTGACGANGAGTTNTCGCCTTCTCAGCTTCGCAATATAGAAGGCGAATTGAATTGCAAAATACTAGACAGAACTATTTTGATACTTGACATTTTTGCAAGTAGAGCAATGACTTTTCATGCAAAAACTCAAGTGGAATTGGCCCAGCTTCAATATATGCTGCCAAGGCTCACCCGATTGTGGACCCACCTTGAAAGACAAAAGGGGGGAATTGGTTTGCGTGGCCCAGGAGAGTCTCAAATCGAAACTGACAGACGGATTATTAATCAGAGAATTTCATTAATGAAGGAGAGGTTAAAAGATATAGATAAGCAAATGCATACTCAAAGAGGCAACAGAGGTCAACTTGTCCGAGTTGCTTTGGTTGGGTATACGAATGTGGGAAAAAGCACCTTAATGAATGTTCTTTCTAAGTCTAAAGTTTTTGCGGAAAACAAATTATTTGCCACGCTGGACACAACGGTTAGAAAAGTAGTTTTAGGGAATCTTCCGATGCTTCTTACAGACACAGTGGGGTTTATTAGAAAGCTCCCCAAACAGCTCATGGAGTCTTTCAAGTCAACCCTTGATGAGGTGCGAGAGGCGGACATTTTGATCCATGTATTGGATATTTCTCACCCTAATTTCGAAGACCACTTTAAAGTAGTTAATGAAACCTTGACTGAAATTGACAAATCAGAAAAACCCACAATAGTGGTTTTTAATAAAATTGATGCTTATAAAGCTCCTGAAAATGAATTGGAAGATCCTGATGGATTATCATCATTAGACTTATTGAAGAAGTCTTGGATGTCAAAGCTGGGCGCTAAAAAAGCGATTTTCATTTCTGCTCAGAAGAAGGAGAACATGGAAGAGCTAAGAGAAGTGCTTTACCAAGAAGTTAAAGAAATTTTCAAGGTGCGCTATCCTTACAATAACTTTTTGTACTAGGCTTCAAAAAAACAGTTTCAAGAGCCCCTCTGTGTTTTGCACTTGAAAATCAGTTGCGGCTCATGAGCTCTGATCAAGCTTTTTCACCATTGTTAGAATTGTTGCTAGCGCAACCGTTTCTCCTGTTTCATCATATACATCTACCAGGAAGCGAACG
>JGI20156J14371_10000978_pt1 | contig 24116 bp, 19 predicted proteins | sample COG_06_FD_14371 | JGI IMG/M metagenome (IMG submission 14371)
GGCCTGATAACATGCCATACTCAAGTTATGCTGGGACTGTAAGGCCGCCGCACTAATTGACACCCGAGGATCCATACGCAAGACCAAAGGTTTTTCGGTAACCTCACCATCAACCGTAAGACGGACACGATAACGTCCTGGGTTAACCATAGGACCGAATGGACCGCTGGGTGTACTGTTATAAACAGCAGCGATAGAATAGGAAGCCTCAGCGCCCCTAGGTGGTGCATATTTTAAATCCCATATAAAACGATGATGGCCAGCGCTCGTTCCCAATTCTTCAACCGGCCGCATCCAATAGGTGGGATGGCGTTGGGTAGTAGTATCCACATTTACGGGTAAATCATCGCTCGTGTAACTTCTTATAACCTTCCCATCCTGATGCAGTACCTCTAGTTGTACTGAACTTGCATCTGCCGCAAGGTGATAATCTAAAATAGCACCATCGGGAGGATTTTGTCCAGTAGGCTCTTCAGGTGGTAGCGGGGTGTCATGAAACATATTATCTCTCACTCGGGTCGCTAAAGAAGGTTTAAATAAGTGAAAAGACTCCTTTTGCGTTTTTATCATTTCCCGTAAGGGCGCTATATTATCTAAAATCCAGATTGAACGGCCATGGGTACCTACCACGAGGTCATCCTCATGAATTACTAAGTCCCTAATAGAGGTGGCAGGCATATTATTACGAAGTGATTGCCAATGAGCTCCCTCATCTATAGAAAAGTATACGGCTCTCTCGGATCCTGCAAACAACAAACCCACTTGCTTTGGATCAGCCCTTACTACATTGACAGGACCGTTTGAAGGAAGGCCTTCGGTAACCAATTTCCAGTTTTTACCCGCATCGAGTGTTTTATAAATATAAGGCGCCATATCATCTTTTCTTATGGCATTAATGGCAATATAAGCTGTGTTTTCATCAAAATAACTAGCGTCTATTTGAGTAACTTTATCCCATGATGAGATTTGGGGAGGCGTGACGTCCTGCCAGTTTACACCGCCATCCTTAGTTAAGTGGACGCGACCGTCATCAGTGCCTGCCCAAATAATATGGGCTGCCAATGGAGACGGGCCGAGTGAATAAATAACCCCTCTACGGGCCATCTTTTCCATCTCTTTGGTCTTGTAAATACCCACACTGGCAGGGACTTCAGGTTGTTCGTAAGTCAAATCAGGACTGATGACTTCCCAACTTTGACCTTCATTGGTAGTTTGCCACAATACATTGGTGGCAAACAAAAGTACATTGTCGTCCGCGGGATGAAACATCAATGGTAGGGTCCTTACAAACCGATAATCTCCTGAACGCACGGTCTCAGGTGTGATACTTTGAGATTGACCCGTCAATTTATTGAATCGGGTGACACGACCCCCATAAATGATATTGGGATCTTTGGGATCTGGAGCTACGTATGCATACTCATCAGCACCAATACCCATAAATTCTCTAAAACTAATTTGACCCCCATCTCCTCTGCTCGCAATGCCAATGGCTCCACTTTCCTGCTGACCTCCATACACCATATAAGGAAAGTCCCCATCTGTAGCAACATGATAAAGTTGGGCCGTGGGTTGATTGTACCAAGAACTCCAAGTTCGTCCAGCATTTACCGTGACGATGGCACCTTGGTCGGCCACGAACAACATAATATCAGGGAAATTTGGATTGATCCAAATCCGGTGGTAATCATCTCCACCCGGTGCTCCCTTCAGGGAACTCCATGTTTTCCCTCCATCAGCAGAGGTATAGGAAGCCACATTACCCACATACAATCGATCGGGATCTTTGGGATGTACTTTGATTTCAGCGAAGTCTCCTCCTCGACCCCAAAGCCTTCTATTGCCATGTAAAAAAAACCAACTTTCTCCCCCGTCTATACTTTTGTAAAGCCCACCTGCTTCGCGTGCATCTACTAGGGCAAACATGAGATTTGAATTGCTGGGTGCAATGGTGAACCCTATCCTGCCTAAACCTTGCTCAGCCCCTGGCAATCCCTTTTCTATTTTTCTCCAATGTTCACCACCATCTGTCGACTTATACAAACCACTATTAGGACCTGACCAATTGGCATTTTCCCAGGGTCCTTCCTGATGTTGCCACATATCTGCAAATAGTATTTCAGGATTATTCGGATCAAACTCTACCTGTATCGCACCAGTATGCTCATCAAGGTAAAGTACCTTACGCCAATTCTTGCCTCCATCATCCGTTTTAAATACGCCCCGTTCTTCATTGGAACCATAAGGATGTCCCAAACCTGCTACAAAAACAAGTTCTGGTTGGGTAGGATGAATGACCACACGACCTACCTGCTGTACATCTGATAATCCGATATGTATCCAACTTTTTCCCCCATCGATACTTTTAAAAATACCGTCTCCAACACCTAAATCTGGACGGTGTAGGCCTTCACCCGTACCCACGTAAAGAACCTCAGGCTGACTCTCTGAGACGGCGATATCCCCAATGGATCCGGTAGGGGCATCATCGAATATCGGATTCCATGTGCGTCCAAAATCATCGGTTTTCCAAACACCACCATTGTTCACCCCCATGTAAAAGATGTTGGGTTGAGAAGGCACACCAGTCCCTCCTACGGTTCTACTGGCCCGAAAAGGACCAATCATACGATAGTCTAAATCTTGATAATCCACTGGGTCAATGGATTGTGCATCTAAGATGTAGGGGGAGAGGCCGCAAGTAATAAGTAGAAGCCAACTAATTCGTCGGAAAAATGGGGATTTAAACATAAAAAGGTGGTTAATTGAATGTGTCAATTACTTGAACGCGTACAAATAATATAATCATAGCTTTAGCCTATATTTCTCAAGAAAGATAACATTTATACCTCAAAAGACAAAAACTGTCGCTACTAACAGTAGAGCGCAACTAAAATCCTCGATAAAGAAAATCAAAGTATTATTTTCAAAACGTTCATGATACGTACAGATCAATACCCCGGTATTATCAACAGGTGAGGTGGTAAATATTTGTGCTTAGCCATCACAATAAACTCAAACCACAGCCAATCATTTTTTAATGGTTATAATAGTTTGTTCTTATCGAGATTAATTTTTATTGAACAGAATTTACCTAACAACCTATCGTTTAGCTGCCATTAACCAAGAGAAATCACAATAGAATAAAGTTTTTATTACCTTATTGATAGAGCAATTAAGATATAAGTTTAAAGTTAAGGTGAGAAATTAAAAACAAGATATAAATAGAAATTACCTTTTACTTAGTGAGGTTTATTCAAAAAGAAATCAGAAGGTAAAATAGAACTAATGACACTGAATATTGAGTAATCTTGACAGACCTTCAGGGTTTTTATTCTAAATTCATTAAGTAGTTTATAAACATGAATGAACCACTCTCTCATCTATATGAGATTATTGTGAATTCAAAATTCCAGCTGTTCAACAATTTCACCAAAACAACTTTAACATCAATAGACGTTTTGAAATTATTTTAGCTTACATCAGAAATTGTGATTAAGCGAAGACAATACGGGAAATGCTCTTCCCCCTAATAATATTGGAAAAAGAAATAATCTAAGAGTCCACTAAAAGAAATTCACCAATTGTGAAATTCAATATTAAAAGTATTAATCCCCATCTACATAGAAAATAGCTTCTCTCTCTGATCTATTACCTAACTTATCTTCAGCTACTATTTTTAATCGAACAAGACGCTTGCTGTTAGACCTATTAATTTCAGAAAGATCTACACTTTGTCTGTTATCGAGCTTCATTAAAGGACCACTATCAATTGAATAGAAAATGTTTTCTGTTCCTACATCTTTATCTGTGGCACTCAAAAACATTGCCGTGTAAGAAGGGTATAATTTAAATCGACCCATTTCATCATCAATTTCTGATGATGCCTCAACACTAAATGAGTAGTTTATCTCTGGTGGTGTGTTGTCAATATGAAAGCGTGAAACTATTACTCTCTCTTCATTGTTAACATTGTCTGTTGAAAAAAAACTAACCGAATGAATACCCTCTCCATTTACTATAAATTCTCCTTCATATTCACTATTCTGACCTTCATCAATAGCAAATGAAGTTGTACTTATGCCAGAACCATTATCCAATGGCTGGAAATTAATTTTTGTTGTACTTGTGACATACAACACTTGTGATTTGTAAAATTGCGGTTTTCCAAACTCAATGTTTGTCGTAGGCGCATCATTATCCATGTGTACAAATAAATGTTCCTCTTTCGAAGCATTACCTACTCTATCTTCAGCATAGTAACTAATTGTATCTAATCCAGCCATGGTAGGTAGAATAATGTTGTCACCATATATAGATTTTCTTGATCCATTCACCCGGTAATAAACTGCATCAACTCCGGACTTATTATCGTCACTAGTGAGGGTTATCAGAGTTCTCCGTGAGACATAATTAACGTTACTAGATGCTTTATGCCGGTCACCGGTGATCATTACTTCAGTTTCGGGTGGGATTTTATCAAGATAAAAGTCAAACGTATTTATTTCCTCTTTATTTTCGACGTTATCGATTGAGTAATATTTGACAGTATGCTCACCGTCCTCGAGGCTTTTAAAATTAATTTTTCCCATAATTCTATCTGTACCCTCATTAAAGTACGCATGAGTTTCTCTAACTCCAGATAAGTCATCATTACCAGCAAATAGGATACGAGTATTGGGTGACATAACATTTCTTTCATGAACTCTCCCTTCAAAATATTTAGAGGTAGACGGCGGGCTCAAATCTGAGACAAAATTTATGCTTTGAGTGTTTTCGACGTTGCCAACGTTATCAGTAGCGTAGAAATAGATCGTATAATCTCTTTCTACATCAGGTTTCAGACTTACATTGTAATTTTGATATCCACCGTTTAAGGCAAAATAAGTTTGTTGAACACCCGCAATCCAATCTTTAGACGATAACGATATTTGCAAGCCTTGACCATAATACGTAACTCCTTCTTTGGTGAAATTAGGAGCTCCAGCAAAATTTATTTTGGAGGTGGGAGCAATTCCATCAGCATAAATTTCATACAAAATTTCCTCTTGAGGACTTTTTGTTCTCTTTGTATCTTTGTTTACTGCCCATTTGCTTCGAATGAAGTTTATTCCTTCCGTATCCAAATACATTGGATCGGCAAAATCAGGGGTTCCTTTGCTATGAAAATTATAGTTTTCCCCGTCAGGTTCTACACTGAACTTAAGGTAAAGCGGCATTTGCTTTTGCACATAGATATTACCCTCTTTTTGAAAAACCTTTTTCTGATGTATTGGTTTTATGGGCTCCTGGGAAAAGCTTTCAAAGCATAACAAGCTTAATAATATCGTAGCTAGCTTATTGATCATGATATTTAAGATACATTACTGGTTTTGTTATTAAAATTAAACTTCAATCGTGAACAAACAATTGATTATGTATGCTCATTTATTAAGAATGGTTCATGATCGAAATAATGGGTAAGATAAAAATAAAAATAATATAGTTGCAAATATATGGCTCTATTATTTCTGTATGCAACGATCTTCCTAGTTTTTTATTAACTTATCAACTGCCCCTTGGCCCGCTCTTATTCTCCAACTGCATAATATAAATCCCTTCGCTCATAACAGAGAGGTCAATATATTTTCCTTTGGAAATGAGTACTTCCTTTCCTGATAAAGTATAAATAATGGCTTCTTAAAACTCATTAATTTGAATATGGATCCTATCATCAGCTGGATTGAGATAAATCATCATTGATTGGCTCATTAAATACAAAATGGCCTCTTCATTATCAGTAGTTCCACCCATCGAATCACCCGACCTAGCCTCATCAAAATAATAGATCTTTGCCCCGGCTGTAGTACCCTCGGTTCCAAAATTAAAAAAATAGATATCATGTTATAAATCCATCCTCGCTCTAAGCCTATACTTAAAAACTCCGTAACTGGTGCTTCATCTACAAAATCCAACACTAATACTTCCCATTCTTCAGTAACTGTGGTTTGGGTTTCTGTTTCACAAGTATAAGTAGGATCATTAGCATCTTCTACTTTCAACCGAATCGGCGTACCGCTGCCGATGACCATACTTTAATGGTTATTTTTGAATCTGATAAGGACAGTGAATTAGGAGTGGCAAAACCCCAAGGCGTACCTAGCGCCATTCCTGCCGAAGTGGCTGCTATACTCATTTTTATCACCTGCATTCAAATCTTTATCGCTAGCATAAATAAATATATTCTCACCGTTACTGCTACCTTGCTCCATAATCTTTGATTGCTACCCTCAAGTCTTGTTTAATTTATAATTCATATCACTTTCTTTTTCTTCTAAACCTTGATGATTTCCAATATGAAATTACAGTAACATCCGACCATACTTTTCTCGATACCATCCTCCTTAAATCAGGCTACTATTCATTTATGAATAGAGAATATGGAACCCTATATTTTGAGCCTGGATATCACTTAAATATGAGTTTGAATGTCGAGCAGTTTGATGAAAGCTTAAAGTTTTTAGGTGTAGGTACCCCACCCAACAATTATCTTACGCAAAAATTACTGAAAAAAGAACAGTTGATCCCCGACTATAAAGAACTCTTCCTTCTTGAAGAAATGGCTTTTATGACTAAAGGAAATTAATGAGATACTTATTCAGTCAATGGACTTATTAAAAAGTACCCACATGAAATTTTATGATTTAGAGATTCAAAATCTAGAATATGAATATTTGACTTTACTGAATAATTACGAATCATCACATGCTTATTATAGAGAGAATGAAGAATTCAAAGCTTCAAAATCTCTTTTAGCTCTTTTGCAAAATATTAGATTATGACAACAGTCTCGACTATCAATATTTTTTTTAAGTTACCAGAATTTAATAGCATCTAAATTTATTAATTACTCTGTGCTCATGAATCATCATGATACCATTTCTTTTTTACTGGATGGTATATTACAGTTGAAAAATGACATATAAAAAATGGACTCATGAAGTCATTGAGCTATTATTTATCACCATCCTTTGATACTATTGATCTTTTATATGAAGGAATCATGAGTGTATCTACCAATGAAAAAGATAAAAAAGAGTTTACACTGAAATACAATAAGGTAAAGCAACTGGCTAAAGGAGCCCCTGCACCCAAATTTAATTACACCAATCATGGAGGTGGTACTAGTATGGAGGATTTAAAAGACAGTTATGCTTATCTTGATATTTAGGCCACCTGGTGTGGTCCTTGTATAGGCGAGATTGCTTATCTCAAAGATCTTGAAGAAAAATACCGAAAATTCAATATCCATTTTGTCAGTATTTCAATCGCTCCCATAGATGATTTAAGCAAGTGGAAAAATTTTGTAGATAAAAAAAATCTTCGGGGTATTCAGCTGTATGCGGATGGAGATTGGAAATCTTCCATCATCACTGATAATGCCATTGAAGGGATTCCAAGATTTGTACTTATCGATACCGATGGAAATATTGTAAGCGCCGATGTGATGCGTTCCTCAAATCCTAAGCTCATTACGCTCTTAGATGAATTCATTCAGAGTGATTGATTTAACCGTATACAAGAACCTAAATCAAAATTAAAGTTAAATAGACATTAATACATAGTAATTTATGATATTTGATGTTTAAGGGATCTTCAAGCTCTTTCTGTCTTTGGTCTAACCTCTTTGGTGCTTTCTTTTTTTTAGGCCATTACTTTTTGATCTGGGAATTTTCTGGTTCATTCTAGAGATATGTCGCCTAATCAGGTGCCTACGGCAAATGCCCTCATTGATCGAAATAAGTATCAAAACCACTTTATGTAGATTCTAATAGAGAAAATAAAAATAGACTTCACCCCACCTTTAACATTGATATTTTTTTATTAAATTTATTTTTTTTTAAATTTTAAGCAATCATAAAATGGGAGAACTAGAAATATTAAATTATTACCAATTAGCCTTTATCGCTAATGCGATTTATCTATTAACCTTCACCGGACTGATCTTCATCACTTTCAGACTGGTCAGGATTCAAAGGGAAAATAATGCCAATGCTTTAGGGAAAATATTGGTAACGTTATTCGGGCTTTGCACCACCTTTTATGGTTACAATATTTTTTCGTATTTGCGCATCAATCAATTAACTCAATCCTTCAGGTTATCAGAATTAGAATCTCAAGGCGTGGGCATATCATCCGTTGCAGAAAGTTTTATTGCCTTCACTGGCCATACATTTGATCAGGGGGTACCTTCATCATTCGCACCCGAACCTGCTGCGGCTGTTTTCTTATTGACATTTGCCGTAATGATCATTGGAGGGGTCTGGATGAAGCTAACTAAAGATTAACCCGATCCATCCCCCTTTCTACCTGAAGGGATACGTTATTCAATGCAGAGAGATCTTCAAATTGGTCTTCCTGCATTTTTTTTTAAATGAAAGCCCTTGTATTCAGCTCTTCTAGAGCATCTATTTTCTACTTCGTTTCTAATGATCAATCATCATCAAAGCGTAGTATTCAAAGACACACAAAGTATTCCTAGGAAATATGACATTACATAAACGAATACGCGTTCATTCTATCTTAAACCATCAGGTAGATGGTTTCTTTTAAAATCTCAACAAGGTAAAGTCAGTCTTGAGAGCCATGTTAATTGAATCCCTGTAAAAGAATACTTTGCTTCCCATCGATTGAGTTTGTCTTACAATAACAAATCTATGAAGAGAATCAATTAAACACCATTTAAAATATTTTAAAAAAGGTATTTTTATTACGTTTTTATAAAAAAAGCAATAAGGAGGTATTTATTGTGAGTACGGGAAAAATTCTATTTCCTCAAGGTGCTTTTTCACCTGATCTTATTGGTCATTGCCATTTATCTTATTGGGAACTATTTGCAGAAATATCAGTTTTTTAATGATCTTCCCTAAAGGCTTGAGAAGACATTTCAATCGGTGATTTCAAAGTTAGGATCAAAGAGTAACATATAAGGAATCAAGAGGTCTTCGAAAAAGGATTTAATCATCTAATAATTATTTCTTTCATTATATAGACAAGTATGGGTAATAGGTATTGCTTCAGCGTTATCGATTAAACTATATCTCTACTTGACGCCACTAAGAGTTATCTAAATACCGATCGTTACCCATTTATAAAGTCATTTATAAGGCCTCAAGCACCCTATTTTAAGACAATGTGGCCTCTCAAGGGCTCGCGCGAGAATGCTCATACGGATATTATCCACTAAACTCGAGAAGTAGGATCCAATTGAAATGAGTACCTCAAATTATTCTTGCCCTTGGTATTTATCTAAATCATATTAAATTACTAAAATATTTTGATAAAAACAAAGGTAAATATGGGTACTAAAGGCGCTTTTTCTGGACAAATCTTAGTTGTAATTTTATTGCTATTCACCTTTTCTGCGGCTGGGCAACAAATTGTTGGTCAATGGAAAACCATAGACGATGAAACGAAAAAAGAACGATCTATTGTAGAAATTTATAAGGTGGGTGATCGTTATGCGGGTAAGATCATTAAGCTCCAAAGAAGCTTGGAAGATGATCCAGATCCGGTATGTGACGACTGCGATCCTGATGATTCTAGATATTTACAAAAAATCATTGGTATGGAAATCATACAAGATATGGCCTTTGATAAGTCTTCAAATGAATATGTTGATGGTACTATTCTAGATCCCGAAAGCGGCAGTGAGTATCAATGTAAGCTGTGGTTATCAGAGGAGGGTACCCTAAAAGTACGGGGTTACATTGCCTTTTTTTACCGAACCCAGACCTGGCTTCCCTTCTCGATCACAGAGGAATAACTCACACGCCCCGCAGTAATCATTTCTTGCTTACCTGATTCTTATAAGCCATCTCAGTACTCCTTAAAAAAGATCTTATTCCTGAAATCAGGAGGCGCTAATTATCAGCCCTCTTGGACTTCGCATGCAATCCGTTACCTCGTTTAAACTTTTTCTGTTTATAAACGTATGTATAAGTATGAAAAAATATTCTCTACTTTGTTTGTTCTCGATCCTTATTATGAACCCTTCTTTTTCTCAGTAAAAAATAAGCCCAAAAGACCTCTATGGTCAATGGAAACTTCATATCGACATTCAAGAAGAAATCAAAAAAGCCGCTGATGATCACAGTTTTATCGAAAACGTACTGATCTCAGGTATCTCAGAAATGAAGTTCTCAATCATAAATGAAGTCAGGGTTACTTTTAATTTTCAAAAAAATAATGAATTGATATTGACCATTGTAAGCCCTATCGAAGACACTGAAACGGAAGTTGAAAACCTAAAATGGAACCTTAATTCAAAAAATCAACTCATCATTGAAGACATTGACAATGACCAAGTTCAACTTCAAAATGAGGGGTTTTGGTTATTGAAAAATGGGGTTTTGATCAACTTTGATGAGCAAGGTGATTTTCAGGAACATGTTTACTTGGTAAGGGAATAGGTTATAACGTTAATAACATCTTCTACTCTTCATGCCATTTGGACAAAATTTGGTATTGCTGAAGAAATAAGCAAAGGGGAGCAGATTGTCTTAAGCTCAAATAGAGTAAACAATTAGACTTGACTTCTAAGTCGTCCGATGCCCTTAGATAATTTATGAGATGCTGAGATGGGCACACAGCTTGCTCAAGATGAAAGATGATTCATTTTATCATTTACTGTTTATTATTTTTGCTCTTTTTTTCTTCTCTAACGTTTAGTATTTATTAAAGTAGCCCTGAATTTTATTAATCTCACTGGTTCTGGTAAGAGATAATATCAGCAAAATTCTAGCTTTGTTTGATGGCAAATCGTTTGCTATAATGATGGGTGATCCTTGAGAATTTGATCCCATGATCCTTCCGCCTTTAATGCTGGAAGAAATTACAATTGGTTTATGAGTTTCGGGCCAATAGTGTATCTCACCAAAACCATTACTCATGCGACCTCCAGCAAATGAACTGATTACTAATCCTTGGTTTGGACGATTTGTGAAATAAGTCAAAATGTTTGGATCTAATCCCACAAAGTCTTGGACGATATCTACTTTGGGCAAACTATCCAAGTCATACACATTGAATTCGCTTTCTACCGTGTGAAGCTTGATGGGAGAACGATAAAAAGTTACTTTTTCTGGATCACAAAATCCCATAAAACCGAGCTCTGTCGAAGGAAATGCATCGACTCTTCTATTATTCATCTTCAATAAATCCCTTCCAGCGCTTATGTTATCATTCATTACTACCATGACTCCCTTGCCAATGGCTTCAGGAGAGATGCCCACACGCACTGCATTGATTAAATTGGCAGGACCATCGGCAGAGATTTCATTAGACGACCTCATTGAACCTACTAAAACAATGGGCACATTGCTTTGATGAGTGAGGTTTAGAAAGAATGCTGTTTCTTCCATTGTATCCGTGCCATGGGTTATGATGACCGACTTAATTTCGGGATTAGAATTTAAAGCGGCCCTTATATGCTTCACTAATTGAAGCCAAATCGATGGGGTCATCTTTGAAGATCCAAGCTTGATAAACTCATCTACCTCAATCGTTGCGTATTGGTTTAGCTCGGGTACGGCTTGAATAAGTTCTTGGCCTTCGATCAATGGTGCTTCCGTTTTACTCGCTATGGTACCCCCGGTAGTGATAATAAGTACCTGAGGTTTTGGGATCTCCTGCGAAAAGGATACCGACCAATAAAAGAGGAGAATAAGTAGGGCTGCTATTTTATGCATGCAATATGTCAAATTTTGGATACTGCTTATCAACGGTCTTAATAAACACATTTGATTCATCTGTTTGTTTTGTTAGAATACTTCCCATGGCATCCTCATATATCGGGGTTATTAAAGCTTCTGAGACGCTTGGTTGATTCATGGCTACCCCATTCCCTTATTCCTAGATATCAATAAACATTTCTATCAATTCAAAGGGTAGCTCCTCATAGTTTAAAGGACTGAGATTGGCCGCAATTGCCAAAACAGTTTCAGTTTTTTTATGTATCAAAAAATAAGTGGTTCCCCCCACAGAACTCCCACTGTGTCCAAAATAGATTTCACCATTTTCCCTTCTAAAAGTACGCCAACCTATACCATAATCAGTTGCTATTCCATTGCGTGTCTTTTGAGATTCCATCCACTCATCCAGCGTACTTTGCATCAAGAAACCTGCTTTCATATGTGCCTGCCCAAATCGGCAAAGATCTTCGGTAGTTCCTACATAGCCACCTCCCGCCCATTTATAACTATTATCAACATAGGAGGCCGAGATTACTTCGACGCCCTCCCTTTCATAGAACTTCGTTTTTCGAGGTATTTTGGATTTCATATGCTCAGCAATGGTATTCTTCATATTGAGTCTCTCAAAAACCTCTTGCTCCATAAACCCAAGAAAAGTGGTCCCACTCTCTAATTTTTTTTCCATGGCCGCTGCAATTAGATTCCAGCCATAACTAGAATAAGCATACGCTGTTCCCGGAATATTGATAAGGGAATCATTCATAAATATCGTAAGGCCATCGGTTACTGTTAGATAATTTTGTGAACTGTAAAATTCACGCCCTTGGTAATGGCGAATACCAGCCAAATGTCCGCCAAGTTGACGCAAGGTGATCAAATATGCTTTTTTTGGCCAAGCAGGCAGGTAGTTTTCAATGGGTACATCTATGTCTATTTTACCTTGATCATATAATAACGCCAATCCACTTGCGGTATAAGTTTTGGAAATACTCCCAATACGAAATTTTGTCTGACTTGGATCTACTTGGATTTCATTTTTGACATCTTCAAATCCGAAACCTACGGAATAAATCAATACTCCTTTCTTTGAAATTGAAATACTCAAACCAGGTACTTTAGTGGCAGTAACAAATGTCTTTAATTTTTCATCTACCGCATTGAAGAACGGCTGCGCTAGTATACCGGTACAGCTAACTAAAACATAAAAAAATAAAATAAGCCTTTTCATTTCTTCAAATTATTTACCTTTTCTCAACACGCGCCCCCCTCTTTTTTCGGTCAATACACCTTCTTGTATGGTTAACTGTCCATTGACTATGACGTATTCAATACCTTCTGGGTAGTGATGTGGGTCTACAAAAGTACTTTTATCAATGACCGTTTCAGGATTGAAAATGGTGATATCCGCTTTCATGCCTTCTTTGAGATAGCCGCGATCGGTAAGCCCCAATCTTTCTGCCGGAATAGAGGTCATCTTTCGCAAGGCTGATTGCAGTTCAAGCACGCCGAGTTCCCTGACATAATAACCAAGAACACGTGGAAATGTCCCATAGGCTCTTGGATGTGGATGGCCTTCACCCATATATGCGAGTCGACCATCTGAAGCTACCATGGTCATCGGATGTTGCATGATTCTCTTGACATCATCTTCATGAATGGCGTGGAATATACAAGAAGCACCCCCATTCAATTGAGCTTCAATGACCAATTCAGCACCAATCTTGAAAGTAGTTGGTAATCCTCTTTCAATAGCCCAATCTTTTAGCGTTCTTCCATTTAAATCAGGCTTCCAAGATACAAATGCAAACTGAACGACATCTAATTGGGCTCCTCCGCGATCAAATTCTAAATTGAACATAATGTCATCAACAATTTGTGCTCGGGTTGCGGGATCCTCCAAACGCTCTTTAAAGGCCTCTTGGCCTCCCGCGCGGGCCCAATTTGGAATCAATACAGATATCCCTGTTGAACTGGCGGTATAAGGATATTGATCCATCATGATATCCAAGCCTATGGCTCTTGCCGAATCTACCATGGCCAAGGTTTTAACACTGGCACCCCACATGGGTTTACCAATGGCCTTATGATGGGTCAAAACAATAGGAATATCAGCGGCGCTTCCAATCATAATCGCTTCTTGAACGGCTTCCAATAATCCGAGACCCTCTTCTCTCAAATGAGAGGTATAAATGCCTTTTGATGCAGCAGCAACCTTTGATAGCTCGATCACCTCACCTACATTCGAGAATGACCCAGGTACATATTTTAGTCCCGTTGAAATCCCGAAAGCACCTGCGTCCATAGCTTCTTTTACCATGGCTTTCATCTCCTCTAATTCCTCGGGCGTGGGTGGTCGATTGTCCGTTTGCATAACCCGTCTCCTTATGGTATTATGTCCCACTAAATAGGCCATATTCATGCCAAGGTCATACTTGCTTAAAGTATCCAGGTAATCTTTCATCGGAGAAGGCCCCCCTCCATCGGGGCCTCCTAGCACCAAAGTAATTCCCTGTTTGATAGCACTTTCTCCCACAGGAGATCTCATGATGTCTTCTACATGAGCATGCACATCAATAAATCCTGGAGAAACGACATGACCAGAAGCGTCTATTTTCTGAATAAATTTTTTATCATGGAGAGGACCTATTTTTACGATCTTATCTCCGATGATCCCCAGGTCCCTGATTTGAGGTTCGTTGGTGGTACCATCATAGATCAAACCATTGGTAATAATGAGGTCATAGGATTCCTGAGGTTTGCAAGTGACCATTAAAATACTTGCTAGACTGCACAAAAATAGCTTTCTCATCATAACTAAAAACTTTACCCATTAAATTTAATCAATTTATAAAAATTGACCCACTGAATAGCGATGAAAGGTAATTGCTCGAATGGCTCCAAATGATTTGATTGACAGTAAATAATTCAAATTCAATAATGAATTAAGATAAATGTATTCACCCCAAAAATTTAAATTAATTTATAATGCTTAATACTGTTACCATCCCATTGAGCCCTATTAAGAAATTGGGCTCATAACCATCATTATAACTCATGATCAAAATCAAAAAGTGTACGAGCATAATAGCCAAAACCTTTTCTTGTATTATTGCCATGCCTCTAGGGCTAAATGAGGATAGTGATAAGAAGGTATTTCATCGAGCTATTAAAATGACATTAGGTACTCATTGTCTTCTCAAATCATATTACATCGTTTAACTTAGTTCACATAAATAATACACTCCCTCATCCAGAGATAACCTATGAACTTTATTCATGATCCTGTATATGTTTTAGTGATATTATGCCTCGTCATTGTTTTAGGTGTTTATGCCGCCAAAACTAAATTCGGGAAAAAATTTGGTGCTGCATTAATTATCATCTTATTGGCCGCAGTACTGGCCAACCTAAAACTCATCCCCTCGGCCTCAAATAGTATCGACCTCTACACCATCATTTTTAGATATGTAGCACCCATTTCTATTTTTTATTTACTCCTCAATGTCAACCTAACTTCAATTAAACAAGCAGGATTTCCAATGGTTGGCTTGTTTCTGATTGGATCCTTGGCAACTACCTTGGGCATACTGCTGTCCTGGTTTATCTTATCTCCTGAAAAAGTATTAGGTGAGGATGGAAAAGTGATTGCTGGTATGCTGACAGGCACTTATACAGGAGGGAGCCTTAATTTCAATGCCGTTGCCTTAGAATATGGATTTCAAGAAAAAGGTATATTATATGCGGGAACCATTGCCGTTGATAATGTGATCACCACGCTATGGATCATCGCTACCTTGGCGTTGCCCACTTTTATAAACCGTATTTGGAAAGGTACAAAAACTTCAAAAGCAAAGACTGACCTCTTAAATGAAACCCCTCAAGAAGCGACAGGCATTGATTTAACCTCATTGGTTTGGTTAACTTTTCTAGGTATTACTACTTATTATGTCTCAGATATTCTTTCCACCTTTTTAACACAAGTGCCATCTATCCTTATCCTCTCAACGATTGGCATAGGATTGGCACAAACCAAATTCATATCCAAACTAAAAGGCAGTCATCATCTGGGCTTGTATCTGGTCTATCTTTTCTGTGCTGTAATCGGTGCTTATTGTGAACTGAATGCCGTCAGGGAACTCAAAGAAATTGGTATCATCTTATTCCAATTTACGGGTTTAGCGGTCTTATTACATGGTATCATAGTCATACTTATCGGGGGCTACTTCTATAGTGATTGGGAAATGATTGCCATCGTCAGCCAAGCCAATATTGGTGGCGCACCCACGGCTATTGCACTTGCCGAAACCTTTGATCGGAAAGAGTTAATACTGCCTGCCATTTTAGTGGGGACCTTAGGCAACGCTTTGGGCTCCTATTTAGGTTTTTTTGTGGTTTATGTACTTTGAGATTAGCCCGTATGGTGAGTACAGTGACCCCATAAAGAATCTCATAATTTTTATGATCCTGTGGATCCAAATGGACATAAAAATTACTTATCTAAATGTTTTAATCTGTTATTAAAATCGATTAGAACAAATAGCTTTTCTAACCATTAAATTTATAGTTTTTAGTCAAAAGCTACCCTGTCCAAATTCCTTTTAAGGGAGCTAGTTAAAATATATCGTTGTTAAGGTATTAATTATCAATACTTAATTGCTTTTTAATTGATTAGATCCCTCTTTTATTTAATCCTTTGTGAAATGCTCATCTGGCTCAACGCATGTCGCAGTGATGATGAAGCAACTCCATTTGTGGACAGTGATGATGATGGTGTTGTAGATGATACCTGCGCCAATACCCCATTGGGTGAAACGGTAAATGCTGACGGTTGCTCTGATTCACAGAAAGACACCGACCAAGATGGTATTAGTGATGATATGGATACTTGCGAAAATACAGACGACGGCAAAAAGGTAGATGCTACGGGATGTACAATTATCATTGAAAATCTCATCTATCTAAACGAAAATGGAATTACCATTAGGACGGATACCGCTGCAGTAATTGGCGAAAGTTATGAATTAGATGGAATTAGCTATTTAATTGTGGATAGCACAATGCTGTATCAAATGATCAATGATAGTTTAGATGTGACCAAAGTCATTACCTCTTTTGTTACAGATATGAGTTATATGTTTCCTAGTTCTAATTTTAACCAAAACATCAGCCATTGGGATATTAGTAATGTGAAAAACATCAGAGTTATGCTTTATTATAATCCTTCTTTTAACCAAGACATTGGCACATGGGATGTGAACAATGTGACTGACATGAGTGGTACATTTTCAAGCAGCACCTCTTTTAACCAAGACCTAAGTGGTTGGGAGGTAAGTAATGTAATTAGAATGGGCGGCATGTTTTCTTTCGCCTCTTCTTTTAATCAGGACTTAAGTGCTTGGGTGGTACATAAGGTAATCGATTGCAATAAATTTAGCATTAATACAACGACTTGGACAACTCCCAAGACTAATTTCACCAATTGCTTGGAATGAATCATTTACTTAAACCTTTCTGTTTTTGAATGCCCTTATTCTGTAGGCATCAATCCAAGTTGTTGGTAAAAATCTAGGTTATCAAAAAAATCTTGTTCTTGAAGAATTTTACCTTCTTTCATTTTTACAAGGGTCGTTCCTGAAATATCCACATGCCTTCCAGAGGCAGGAATTCCAAAAAATTCACCATCATGGGTACCCTTAAAATTCCAATGCTTGACAATATTATCTCCCTGACCAAATACATCAACTATTCTAAATTCGGCATCAGAAAAACCATTCAGATAATTGTTATGGAACGCTTTGACTCCCTAAACGCCAACAATATTCTCTGGCTTTAATACCAAAGTGACCTCACTATCAAAATTAATTTCATTAATTTGGTCAATTTGTCTTTCATTGATGATCTTATCCCAAACAGATGAATATAAGTTCAGGTTTTCAACCAGTTTTTTTTCTGCCTTTTCTAATGCTTCATGTTTTTCACTTGGTTTAGTTTCACTTCAACTATACATAGCGACAACCAATATCAATAAAATTATTTTTTTCATAGTGAGGATAGTTTAATGGTCTTTTTAATTTTTACTTCTTATACTTCCAAAGCCAACATACTTTACTTATGTGGACTAAAAGCACTGATAAGTTAATTAAAAGAGGATTATAAATCCTAAAGACCCACAGACTTCACATTCAGAAACACCAAGAGTACTACTGCTCATTTAATGCAATATCTTTCTATTAGCACATTCATATGAATGAACTTGCACTTCTTTTCCTCGTAATACCCGGTTACTTCTCAAAGTTCCTATTTAATAAGAGAAAACTGAATTCATTCTAAAAATTTAACTACTTGAAAATAATTTACTTAAGATAAATAGTTATTTTCATTAGTAAAATAGGTATAATATCTTAGCGAAGAGTCATTCAAAATTTACATGAAGCACATCAAATACCTTCTGCTTTTTAACTTAGTTTGTATCCTAGGATGGATGAACTGCTCGGTACAAAAATCAAATACAGAAAAAACTCTTGACATAGGTACCCCCTTTCAAGGAGGTATTGTATTTTATCTCTTCCAAGAAGGAGATAATGGATATAGACTGGGAGAATTACACGGTCTTATAGCGGCAACTGAGGATCAAGCCACCGAAATTGAATGGGGTTGTTATGGTACTCAAATTAAAGGAGCCAATAGAACTGTCATAGGTACCGGAGCACAAAATACTTTAGCAATTTTATCGGACTGTAATGAGATTGAAATTGCAGCTAGGATTTGTGCTGAATTAGTATTAGCTGGCTATGATGATTGGTTTTTGCCCTCAAAAGATGAATTGAATTTGTTGTATCTCAATAAGGATATGATCACCAGTCTTGGTGATTTCTTTTACTGGAGCTCCACAGGATACGGCGGATTCAATGGCTGGGGACAAGATTTTTTCAGTGGTTACCAGTATGGTAACTTTGATGAATACGGCTACGGCTATGTTAGGGCAATTAGGACTTTCTAATTATTAAATTATATTTTCTGTATTATATTCAAATTGATGAAAAAATTTAAATTCAAAATGAGGAAATCTGTGGCTTTAATAGGCCTTTTATTTTTTTCCTGCGTGTCTTCCCAGGAAGAACGTCATCATTCAGAGGTGAACCCTCAAGTAATCGCGTACTACGCGGGTGATGAAAAATCAATTGATGAATTTAACTTGGAGGGTGTTGACCAGCTAATTTACAGTTTTTTACACTTAAAGGGGAATCAATTGGCCATTGATAATGAAGCAGACAGTCTTACTCTAATGAATGTAGTGGATCAAAAAAAGAAATATCCAAAATTAAAAGTTTTGGTGTCTCTAGGTGGATGGGGAGGTTGTAAAACCTGCTCGGATGTTTTTAGTACAGAAGAGGATAGAATCGCCTTTTCGATTTCTACAGCTCAGATCATCGCTTCATACCAAGCAGATGGTATTGATCTAGATTGGGAATATCCAGGAATTTCTGGATTTCCGGGGCATAAGTACCAAGCTGAAGACCGAGAAAATTTTACTGACTTAGTCGTGCAGCTAAGAAAATACATGAAAGAAGGAGATATCTTAAGTTTTGCTGCAGGCGCCAATTCTGATGGCTATTTTGAACAATCCGTTGAATGGGATAAGGTGATGCCTTTGGTTGATAATGTCAATCTTATGACCTACGATTTCTATGGATCCGGCTCTAGTAAAACAGGTCATCACACCCCGCTAGGGTCTGATCGATTTAAGGAGAAATCTGCCGTATCTTCCATCCAGACATTAATGAATTTNGGTNTAAAGCCGGAGAAAATAATCATTGGCGCTGCTTTTTACATCAAAACATTTAAAAAGGTTGAAAATATCAACAACGGCCTTGATCAAAATGCAGTTTCCAGTAGGAGTTACAATCAAATAAATTTTGAGGAGGTAAGGTCTGATTTTAATTTCCATTGGGATGCTTCAGCCAATGCCCCTTATGCATACGATAGCATCAATAAAATTTTTGCTACCTTCGATGATCACAAATCCATCCAACTTAAATCTCAATACGCACTAGAGCACAATTTAGGTGGTATCATGTTTTGGCAACTTATGAATGATAAAAAGCAAAATGGTTTGTTAAAAACCATGGTAGATGCAATGAAAGAAAACTAAACCCAAGCAATCTCTCCTCCTTTTATTTTAGATATCCAGTCTCCCTTTGTTACAACAAAAATCTTTACCATTCACTTTCAACAAAAGCCTGAAGACCTAGACTTGGGGTGAAAAGTAAGTGTTAATCCTTTAAAAAAAGGAATTGATGGTACTGGTAAGAATTTCTATCAATAATTGCCCTTACTTATTTAATAATTTCCCATCTTCCACCCAAACCTCTTGTCCAACCCGCACGGTCGCATCTGTAAAGAAATTCCATCGCACATAACCCCCCTCCACATTTCCACCCAATTCAGAATTGTCGCCTAATGATAATCTGACTACACCGGCGCCATAGCCATAGTATGGGATCCAAGGTTTGTCCTCGGGTATGGCAAGCAATGGATTAAAACCCATGGCAAATTCCCGGAAAGAATGGCCTGCTGTTCCTGCAGCCTCTAACTCAGCCTTNACCGCTTCNACACCTCTTGTGGCTTTGATGGTAACTACTTTTCCAGCAAGAAAAGTGAGTACCAAATCTTCGACCTGCTGACCATTCCACATCGAGTTAGGAAATGCAATGCTCCCTTCTACTGTCTCCTCTAGTGGCGCCACACGAATCGCCCCAGCTGGCAGCTCGATCTCTCTGTCAATCAAGTTGCGCAGTTGTCCCCGCTTGGAAGATGCATTCCCATCTTGCTTGGTCACAGGACGGTTACCTATCGTAAATTTAATATTTGTCCCAAGAGGCGTAGTTACTGTAATCCATTGATTTCGAATGGCTGCTTCAAAACTCCGTTGTACGGTTCCAAGTTTGAGGTAATCGGTCTCAAGGAAGACATTCTGATAATGTTCGTTTATAGCACTATCTATTTCTCGCATTTCTCCAGACAGCTCATAAGCTCCGGACCAGTGAAAATGTATGGTTCTTCCTTCATCCTTTTTCAGCACATCCTGCATAGCAGCATATTCAACATGAAGAGGATTCGCACCAGGCAGCATGATACCCAGATCAACCTGCATCAGATGATGGGTCAAATCTTCTTTGCTTTTTCCTTTGGCTTGTTTAATAAAATCAGTCTCCCAAGCTGCAGGACTTGAAGAGGAATCTACTGAAAATGTCCCCAGATAGATGGCTCCGGTTTCATGAATTTTCTTTGCCAACAAGAATATAAGTGGATCAAAGCTTCCAGGCTGGGCCATCAATATTACTTTTTCGCCTGCTTCTAGATCACTCCTTTCCAACAACTTGGTAGCAATAGCTTCCCAATCAGGGAACGATTTAATTTGAAAGGTTGAGGCTTCTTTTTTCTGACAGGCCAACCAGCAAAAAGAGATGAGTAGAATGAAACTTGATAAGGCTAATTTTTTCATAAGTGAATGCTTTTTTTACCACGGACTGCATTTGTTAAAACTAAATTAGGCTTTTTCTAAGTGCCCATAAAATTAATAGTATAAATATAAATTTATGTTTTGATTTAAAACTCATTTTCGTTGAAGATGCGATAAATAAATGGTTCAATATCTGACTTTTTTACCAATGGTAGGTATAAAATAGAAATCCGAAAGGCTTGAAAGCATTCAGCAAGGAAGACGTTTCTCCCTATTTTTCAACTAGATGCCATGATCAGCCTATCTATAAGACTTCTCTCCGCCTTTGGGATATGAGTCAGGTAACAGAGATGGGAGGTATGTTTTCCTGGGCTTCTTCTTTCAATCAGGATATAGCTAGTTGGGATTTGGGTCAGGTAATGAATATGTCTGACATGTTTGGCGACATACAGAAGCATATTGCAGTCCTGCTGGCTTTCTTCAAGCAGATGAATCAGATATCGCTAATGGTATTGGACTGGAGCGTAGATTGGGTCTTAATCCCTTTGGTAATGTGGTTGTTCTTGCTATGGAAGAACTAGAAGATTCAGGCTTTATCGTGCGAGGAGATCATGACTTTATTGTGTGTATTTATTTTAAACTGCTTTGATTGAACTAAATACTACTTTTTTTTAACACTGAAGTTTTTAGGGTTCTTACTTCAAGTTTTAATATTGAAGCTAATGCACTTAATAACGATTTCATATTATTAATTTATTAATATTCGAGAGAAAAACCAAATTTCAGATGTCCCTTAAATTCATATATCAATCACCCTATATAAAAAAGTCACTTAGGCATAGCCGCAAGTTTTACTACAATCGGTATCGAAAGTTGGAGCTGATTAATATTGGCAAATAATAAATGACTTAACTTTAGTCTCCTGTCAAACTCCGATCATTGGCTATGGTCTTAATCTCTAATGACAATTAAGCAATAATGAAATTCTTTAGAACAACTAGACAAACTTCATTGACTGAAAAAAAAATTGCAAAATATTTGATTTATGCAATTGGAGAGATCATACTTGTTGTGATTGGAATTTTAATTGCTCTTCAGGTTAATAATTTGAATGAAAACAGATTAATTGAAGAATTAGAAATAAGTCTTTTAAAAGAAATGAAAGATAATTTGCGATCTGATATAGAGGATATAAAAATCAATATTGGTATTCACCAAAGAAGTATCCAATCTGCAAAGATTATTTTAAATTCCTTCGATAATGAACTTCCAGATAAGGATACATTAAATATGCATTATGGTAAGGTCGGAATGATACCGAGATACTTAATGACTGAAAATGCTTACAGTAGTATGAAAAAGGAAGGAATGAGAATTATTCAAAACTATTCCCTCAAAAATGCTATTACAAATCATTATGAAAATGCTTTTAGCTTCTTAAGGGCTTGGAGTGAAGCTGAATGGGATACTTGGAGGGAAGACCAGAGAGAACTTTATAGAAAACATTTTAAAAGTTTTATTCTTTTTAACGATTTAGTCCCAGCAGATTATGATGATCTCAGTACGAATTCAGAATATAAAAATTACTTAAATAATAGAATCGCTTGGTTGACAAAGACAATCAAAATATATGAAAATGGTGGAATTAGAAATACTGAAAATTTAATTGGCTTAATCGAAAAAGAATTAAAAAATAGGGAAAAATAGAACGGGAATCTGATGAAAACCTGATTTAAACATCATTCTCAGTAAGGATCTTCAGCGTATCCACGAGAATATCATAATCCAATTTTAATATCCATAAAAGTTGCCAGCACCTTTCGGACTTTAAAAAGAGTCTACATTTTGCTCTAAACGCTCCATGACCTTTGACACAAAGGCAGGGTCGTACTCATTTTTATGATAATATTCTATCAACATTCTCTTCATTCTGCCTGTAGGAATGTTTTGACCCTGTGCGCTGGGGTTATAATTTACCCCCGAACCCTTTTCACCACTCCACAATATAAAAGCAGGTGAGAATTGCCATAGATCTTGTTTTCCTGTTATTCTTGGGTCTTGCCTTAATTCTAGGTATTGAAAAAGTTGAGATTTAAGTTCGTCTAAAACATCTTGATACAATGGGTTTTCAGCCAAATTATCAATGTTATATGGATCGGCTTTTACATCGAAGAGCTCATACTCAGGCCGTTTGCCAATTGCAAGCTTATAATAATAGGGTTGCGAAACTTTATTATTGATCAATACATCTTTAATAGGGCCTCCATCAACTGCAATGGGGTTATTTTCAGGGAGCGCATTCCAAATAAGTTGAAAATCTTGCCTCCGAATTGACCGCGATGGATAAAGGCTTAAATGGCCATGCCGTTCTATAGCAGTATACACATGATTGTCTTTAGCCCTCACTTGTCCAGATTGATCTGACAGTAAAATATCCATAAAACTTTTTCCAGACATACTCGAAGGAACTGAAAGTCCAGCCGCATCAACAAAAGAAGGTGCTAAATCTGTTAAAGAAATTAAATCATCAACGCTGCGATGTTTTTTTATTTTGTTGCCCCAGGTTACAATCAATGGAACTCGAATACCATACTCATATAAATTTGATTTAGCCCTTGGAAAAGGCATGCCGTTGTCTGAAGAAAAAACAACGATAGTATTATCAAGTTTTCCGTGTTTTTCCAATACCTCATAAACTGATCCAATTTGTGTATCGATATGCTGAATTTCAGCTAAGTATGATGCAATTTCAGCTCTTACATCCTCATTATCAGGATAAAAATCAGGGATTGAAATGTTACTAAAATCAATGTTTTGTGTTGCTGCGAAATCAGCTGTATAGGGTTTGTGTGGTTCATTTGTACCCATCCAAAAAATAAAGGGCTGATCCTCGTTTCTATCAAATAAAAAATTGTTAAAAT
>JGI20156J14371_10000986_pt1 | contig 23969 bp, 20 predicted proteins | sample COG_06_FD_14371 | JGI IMG/M metagenome (IMG submission 14371)
AGATTTCCTACTTAAATATGATGAAAACCAACCGAAGAACCCTTCTTAAAACGGCCGCATCGACCGCGATTGCCGGTACCTTACTGACCGCTCCAAAACCTGCCCGTGCCCAGTCTCCGATGGATCAGGCCAATCCGAAATTTCGGATTAAAAACGGGCGGATCAAACAGTCCATCATGGGTTGGACCTTCAATCCAATGCCCACTCCTGAACTGGCCAGGCTGTGTAAGGAGGTCGGTCTGGTGGCGATGGAGGGAATTTCCCCCAAGCATTATCCGATGGTTAAGGAACTGGGACTAGATATTTCGCTGGTGGGGAGTCATGGATTTAAGAAAGGCCCGGTAGATCGGGCCAATCATGCGGAGTGTATCGAAAAACTAACTAAAGCAATCGAGCTGTGTGCGGCTGCCGGGTATAAGCGGGTAATTACATTCACGGGAATGAAAGCGGAGGGGATCGATGATGAACAGGCGGAGGAGAATTGTATAGCCTGTTGGAAAAAAGTACTCCCGGTTGCTGAGAAAAATAAGATTACACTTTGCCTGGAACATTTAAATTCCCGGGACGACAGTCATCCGATGAAGGGACATCCCGGATATTTTGGGGATGATGTGGATCATTGTGTGCAAATGATTAATAAAATCGGCTCCGATTATTTTAAATTACTCTTTGATGTCTACCATGTACAGGTAATGAACGGGGATGTAATCCGACGTATTAACCAATACAAGGAGGTAATCGGACATTATCACACCGCGGGAAATCCCGGCCGGGCGGAACTGGATGACAAGCAGGAAATCAATTATCCCGGGGTGATGAATGCGATCGTAAATACTGGGTACGATGGGTACGTGGCCCAGGAATTTATCCCGACTTGGAAAGACAAGGCTCTTGCCCTGAGGCATGCCGCAGAAGTCTGTGATGTTTAAATCTGCAAAGCTTTAGAAGTTTGCGAATAAATGGGAAGTCCGGGCTGTTTGTACCTTGTAACAATCCGGATTTTAACGATNCTTGANATTGAGAAGTTANTATATATTCCTCTCGATTATTCACCAACTGGTGAGCCTTTTTTAATTGGCGGTAAAGTGAATAACTCTAAGAGCTTCTCCTCCATCCCGAATCCGACCCTTCCGGTTTTTTAGGATCTCGAGTTCCAAAACATGCCCACTATCGCTTAGCTCGTTAAAGAACATCACAGTCATAGGGTAGTTAAATCCGCTGTGCCGGTGTAATGTGTCGATCTCTTTGCTTTCTTTCCCATCGATTGTGCATCGAATAATCGCGGTGTCTGGACCGGAAAGCATGTAGGCGCCAATGGCAGTGCCGCTAAACTTAACCTTGAGTTTGGCACCTGCTTGATTTGCATAAATGAATGGTGCCCCGAGGAAGCGGGAGCGTACTTTACCCTTATTTTCTTTTGGCCAGTCAGGAATCCCTTTTTTCCAATTTTTATCAATTTCAATTGGATCAAAATCTAAAAATCTTCCACTTACATAACTAAATGGATCGAGTGGGCTGACTTGAGGGTGTGCTTTTGATTGAGTATTCTTGGCAATTGGTTTGGACCAAATATCGAGCAGGGAATTTGCAATCATCGATGCGCACATGGTGTTCCCGTATTGGTTTGGGTGAACCCCTCCGTATTTTTTCCAATCCATTTTTCCGGCATTGATCAAGTCGGATAATTCCTGAGCAAGGTGATTAACGGAGACTCCGTAATGTTCAGCTACCTTTGTATGTGCAGCGATGGATGGTGGATTCTTGTTTTTGCCCAGATGATCGAGGATATTTTGATTGGCAAAAAATGTCATGACAATATCGACTTTGGGGTTATGTTTCCTGGCTTGGGCAATGACACCCTCCATTCCTCTGAGTGCATTTTGAAGCGTTTTTTGACCGTCCTGGTCATCGTTCACCGCAAATTCAACAAAGAGCATATCTAGTGGGCCTTTACTGAGGACATCACGGGCGAGGCGAAAGGCACCGGTATCCGAGCAGGTCGAACTGATTCCGGCCTGGGTAAAAGTAAAATCTGTTTGCGGGAATCGTTTTTCAAGCATGTCACATACCATGGGGCGGTACCCGTTCATCTCGGTAATAGAGCCACCGATAAAAGCGACATGACCGACTTTTTTGCGTTCAAAACGAATCCGGCTGTTCATGAAATCCCCCCGGAGGATAAAGTTTTTTCTTCCAACAATTTTTTCAGCAGGCAGGTTGGCCGATCCCTGACCCTGTGTGGTTACAAATTCTACGATTGGGGCGGGGTCTTTGAGAGAGTGGGGGTGGTGGCCGATGCCTTCTTTACGAATCACTTTAAAAGTGCCTCCCATTTTCTGATACCTCTGCTCCGCAATCAGTGTGTTTTCGCTTACCGGAACCACTTTGTCAGCCATGCCGACTACATGAATAATGGGAATGCCTGCCTTGGCTAACGGAGTCAGGTTATCCACCGGGTTATTTTTATATGCTTTGGCCTCCTGTTCATTTTTAAAACCGTATACTTTCAGAATAGTCGGATTGATCTTGGGCCAGCTTTTAAAATCAAGAACCGGTGCATCGGCATAAATGGCGGCCACTTTATCCGGATTTGCGGCAGCCCAGTTGTACACGATCAATCCACCCCTCGACATCCCTTCGAGGATTGCTCGGTCTGAAAATAGGTGCTCAAAGCGGAGGTAATTATAAAATTGATTCCATCTGTTCACGGCTTCCTTATTTCCGAATAGCCCACTTACATCGCAGTATACCACATGGTAGCCACGATTGAGCATGGCGATATCAAACTGCGGTTCATGTCCAAAAAACCGTGCCCGCCAAACCCAGGGTTTACCGTCCGCAATTTTCTTGGGAACCACCACTCTACAGGCAATCCCTTCAAGGGGGAAGTTATACTGATCAAAGCCATGAAAGGAGGTTTTTTTTCCGTCCCATACTTGTTTGTGCGGAATCGATTGTTTTGTTTGGCCATGGGATAAAGATCCGGCAACAAATAGGGATAGAATGAAGGANAAAAGGGTAATGAAATTTTTCATGTTGAANGGTTCAAAAATTTAGGCCTTTGGCCAGTGGTTGGCTACTTTATCCAGCCAGTGCCTGGCAATTAATTCGTGACCCTGGGGGAGGGGATGGATGCCGTCCCAGATCCAGTTTTCCGGTCCGGCCTCACTGGCTGCCTGATCAAACAGGTCTTGAGTCTGAAGATGAGCGGTCTGGTAATCCTTTGCTAATTGAGAGACCACAGTTCTCATCTTGTCTGTTTCTTTTCGCCGTACTTTGTAGATTTGTTCATTCTTTAGACTGCCTGATTGGAGTACAAATGGATCGAGCAAAACGATACGAAGTTGGGGATTGGCTTTGAGACTGGCTTCAATGATATGGCGGTAGTCTCTTTCGAAGGCACCAGGCGTAACTGCCTTGCCCGGGTGACGAAATCCCATCCCCACATCATTAGTTCCCACTAAGATGCTTAGAAGGTCGGGTTTGAGATTAATTGCATCTTTTTGCCAGCGTGCTTTTAAGTCGGATACTTTGTTTCCACTGATTCCCCGGTTCAAAAACTCAAGCTTTGCTTTTGGCATGTCCATTCCAAGGCGACCTGCAATAAGGAAGACATAGCTATGCCCGAGGTAATGGTTACGGTCATTTTCATTCCGGCCCCATTTCATATCGGTTATAGAATCACCCTGAAACAGGAGTCGGCTNCCTTTGGGNAAATCAGGACGCTTATAGTCGTANCCCCTTCCTTGGAATGGAAGGGATGGTTTTATTTCGGCNTAGGACTTTGAATCCAGTACAGCGGTTCCGGTGGCAACCGCTCCAAAGGCAAGAAGCTTCCTTCGATTAATAATCATTTTTACAGGAGTTTATCTATTTTCAAAATTGAATCTGAAAATAGTAGGAATAATAAGTGCCGGAAAAGCCAACACTTCATTAATTAAAGAATGGAAGCTTTTCAGTTTTTGATCAATTTACGGGCAGCCAAATTGTTCAGCCTATGAGCCACATCAACGATACCGTCTGTCACGGTTTTGTTGTAGGTTCTTCCGTCCGTTGTATTGACGCCGTGTCCCTTGACTGCTTTGCGTAAGGGGGCAAGTGCAGGGTCCTCATGATGAAAGAGTTCCACAAAGACATGCTTTAATTTTCCGGTCGGCGCATAGGCGGCGAGCAGGGCACCAATCCATCCGTCGTCCGTAGTAAGGCATCCCCGTGTGGTTTTAGCAGAGGCATGAAAAATTCCCAGGGCATCGGCTTTGGCCAATTCCTTAATAACCTTTTCGTTTTCTGAAATCGATAAGTCGGAATCTCCGCAATGAGCGGCGTCGACCATAACCTTGAAGAATTTTTTTCTGATCTTTTTATTGATTCCCATGACCACCTTTGCGGCTTTGGCTGCATTGGTAAAGTTCTGAAATTCCACACCGCGTAAAAATTCGAGGTGCCAGGCAACAACGGAACTTTTCTCAAGAGCAGATTCCTTGTAGCAGCGGGCGTGAAGTTTAATGACTTGTTTGACCGCATTATCAAATGCCTTGCCCTTGAGTTTCTTACCGGAAAGCCATTCCTCAAAGGAGGTGGAGGATACATGCTTGACCCGATATTTCTTGGCCACCGCGAGACCGGAGTTGAGCATCTCTACAACCGCATCCTCATCCTTGGGGTTGAGCGGGTTGGCTCCACCAACCATCATGATCAGGTGGACCTGGAGTTTGAGAGCACGCAAACCTTTGAACATATCATCCAAATCTTTGCTGTCGGTTCCGGGGAAAAGTGTGACCTGCACATTATTCAGTTTTACCGGAGATGTGCGGCAGAGCAGGCGCATGCCGGATACAATTTTTAAATCACCCGAGTTGGTGCGTGGGAGCTTTCCGGATTCATCCGGAGCGAGTGCGCCGACAAACATGAGGTGGGTCGGAACGACACCGATTTCAACTTTAGATTTATTTTTGATTTGGATGGCCATGATAAAACAGGAGTGAAGGGGTTTAGGTGAAAAGGTTGATTCATTGATAATTTCACGGGATAATCAAGAAAATTGTCTCGGGTAGTACTTTTACAGNAACTTCCTTCTCTATTTTTATAATTTTAAAAAGATGAAAAAAATCGATCATCACACAAATTTAATTGGAATGGCTTTAGGCGGAATAGTTACCATAATTTGTTTCGATCTCTCCATTGACCAAGTTAATCAAAAAAATGTTCAGACGGTGTATGATAAGAACAAGACCCCCCAGAGGATAGACCATTAGTATTTTCGAAAGATGAATCTGAAGCCAAAAAAAGTTCTTTAATTATTGAAGAGGGTAACCAAACTGATCTGGTTTCAGATGAAAAGATAGTACAGATAACGAACTAAATAAAAAGAATCCTGAGGTTAAACTGCTCGAATGGTTGCAGGGCAAAGAAGGCGATTCGGAGTCAAATGCAGCGGTGGGTCTGCTTACGAATGATCGGGGCCTTCCGCTCAAAGCAATTAACCTAGCTCCCAATACCCCACATGAACATCTGTGGATGTCGCCTGCATAGAGCTAAATATATTAATGTGAGCTACTCCGAGAACGAATATTGATATTGGAGAACCGAATTGGCAATTTGCCAATGCCACCATCACCCAATCCGTTAAAACTTGAAGAGTGCTTTATTAAACTTCATAATTTGTTTGTGATGAGTAATCGCATCCTTTTTTTTCTGCGACTTCTGGTATTGATTCAATTCTTGGGCTATGCGGCCAAATTGGACGGACCCTCGGCGTTGAATTCATTCCTCCTCGTTTCTATGGGTGATCCTTTCGTTTCGATCTTTGATCGTGCGGTTCAAGTCTTCATCTGGTTTGCCTGTACCGCTTTACTTATCTTTGGAATCGTGAATCCATCCGTTCACTCCATGGCCCGAAGGATTGATTTTTCGATTCTTGGCCTGTTTACACTTTGGTCTTTTTCCGTGGCTATTCTTTCCTGGATTATCAATCCGGGTAACCCTTTTCATGCCACCGATCCGGCGGGGCATGCAGTGCGCTTTGCCGCACCGCTGGCCTTGCTCCTGCTGACCGCTTTTCCCGAAAAAGGAAATATACGCCGTGTGGAGTGGTTATTACGCTGGGGAGTCGCCGGAACTTTCGTTGGCCACGGTTTGTGTGCCCTTTGGCTTAAGCCTTCCTTTGTCGATTTGATTATTGGCACGATGAACTTGTTTCTTGGTGATCCCGTTTTCACCGCGGTATCCTTCCAAGACCTAGAAGAAGCTTTGACCATCGCTGCATCGAGACAGGCCTTTGCGGAATCAGCTTTGCCGATTATTGCCATTCAGGACTTCATTCTTGTCGCTCTCCTCCTTTTGCCTGGAAAAAGAATCAAGACGATTGCCTTATGGATGGCAGTTTGGGGATTTGTCACCGCCACGAGCCGGATGACAGCTTACGGTTGGGATCATTGGCATGACTTGGCATTAAGGATTTGCAATGGGGGTGTTCCACTCTTTTTATGGGCCCATTGGAATTCTCTGGAATCCAAAAAAATATCTTCATGAAAATAAAAATACTTGCTCAGTTTCTTCTTATTTTAACCCCTTTGGTCTCTGTGAAGGCCTTTTCGGAAACTCCTTGGCTCGATCAGAAATATGTGGAGAAGAGGATGAAATCATTGGCTCCTGTCAAGGGGGGCGGACCTTCTCAGTGGCGCGTGATCTGGACCAAGGAACCCTCGACCAACGCTACGATCTCCTGGACCACGGCGAAGAAGGGGAGTGAACATAAGGTCCGTTATGGAATTCGTTCGGAGGGAAAATATACCGGGGGTGGGATGATTTTGGAAGCACAGCGAAGTGGAGCATACTCCGGAGCCAAAGGAGAATACTATCACCACGCCCGGATCAGTGGATTGAAGCCATCCACGACCTATCACTTCGAGGTCGAGTCGGACGGTAAAAAATCCCCCGTCATGCATTTCAGAACTGCTCCCTCGGATGATCGGGAATTCAGACTTCTGTTCGGTGGAGATTCGCGAACAGGCATTGAGGCCCGTGCCCAAGTTAATTTGCTTATGGCGGACTTATCTGCAAACGACGACCAGTTGATTGCTTTTGCTCATGGTGGAGACTACATTGTGAGTGGAAGAAGCTGGAGTCAGTGGTCAACCTGGCTTAGTCAGCACGAACTTACGGTCACCAATTCTGGTAAGGTTTTGCCCATCATACCTACCCGGGGGAACCATGACGGCGGTCCTTTGTACGACGAAATTTTCGACACCCCTGGAGGCTCTGGAAAAAATTATTTCCACACCATGATTTCGCCTAAGGTTGCACTCATTACCTTGAACAGTGAGATCAGTGCAGGAGGAGACCAACAGGCATGGTTGGCCAAAACCCTTTTTGATTTACGCCCCAAGGTTCGCTGGCTTTTGGCCGAGTACCATCGACCGGTCTGGCCCGCGGTAAAAACTCCGGGTAAAGCAAAGAAGTTTTGGGTGCCCTTGTTTGAAAAATTTAACCTCGACCTCGCTATTGAATCCGATGGACATGTGATTAAACGAACCGTTCCCATTCGTAATGAAAAAAAGGATCCAACTGGTATTGTATATGTCGGGGAAGGGGGACTAGGAGTGCCCCAAAGGATTCCCAAGTCGGACAGGTGGTACCTTCAGTCACCAGGAATGACAGGGAGCGATCATCACGTGATGCGGGTTGTATTTGGAAAAGAAAAAATGGACTACGAGGTTATCCTGCTTGATGGTAAGCAAGCGGATCGCTACGAGTTTTTTCCTCGATAGGAATCATTCTGAGTAGAGTCAGTATTCATGCAAGTAATTGCTCGAATATTTTTGATTTTTCTTTTTGGCTGTGCCCAATCAAGGGATCTTTCCGAAAAAAAGCCAATTCATCATACCGAGAATGGTTTTAAGAATAATTATTTATCTGAAAAAATAATGACTAAGAGTTTATTAGATGTCCTCCGTTGGCGTGTCACCCGAAAGCCTCAGGAACCAATAGAGTTTGAAAAAGATAAACCAGATATTTCCTTTTTGCAGACTAATCGAAGCGAGTCCACGCTGACCTGGATTGGGCATTCGACTTTTCTTTGGCAGCACATGGGAGTAAACCTGATTACGGACCCGCATTTAACCAACCGGGCATCTCCCGTTGGTTTTGCAGGTCCCAAGCGTGTTCTACTTCCTGCTATTTCCCTAGCAGATCTACCCCTTATCGATATAGTGGTAATTTCGCACAATCATTATGATCACTTAGACAAGAAATCTGTGCTCGGCCTTGTTGCGCGACAAAAGAAAAGCCCGCCCGTCTTTTTAGTTCCTCTTGGAATGAAGGCCTGGTTTAAAAAAATTGGAATTAGTGAGGGAGTAATCGAGTTAGATTGGTGGGGTAGTCATCAAGTAGGGGATTGGACACTGAATGCCGTTCCTGTTCAACACTGGAGTCGACGGGCATTGGGGGATACTAATCGGGTACTCTGGGCGGGTTGGGTAATTGAAACTCCGCAACAAAAGCTTTTTTTTGCGGGGGATACCGGATATTCCCAAGACTTTTTAGATATCGGGAGAAAATTTGGAGGATGGATCTTTCACTTATCCCCATTGGGGCTTATGCACCCCGTTGGTTCATGAAGGATATGCACTGTACCCCGGAAGAGGCCGTTCAAATTCACCTTGATGTGGCGAGCAAACGATCGATCGGGATGCACTGGGGAACATTCCTGGATTTGACGGATGAACCGATGAATGAACCGCCTGAACGTTTAAGGAAAGCAGTGGAGGCGAAGAACTTGGACCCACAATGTTTCGTAACCATGAAGCATGGGGAAACAATACGGGGGATTTAAAGCTCAATTCGTTTGAATGGGGAGACCGGAGAAGGCGAGCTTCTTAATTTATTGAGTCGTTAAGTCCGTGCGGAAGGCATTCGATCCGATTTGATCAGGTTGGCAACATGGTAGCTCGGATCATCAGGAAGCACAATTACATCAATCATACTCCCCGCCTTTTTGAGGAGTGCACTACAGTTACCGCTTATGTGTTGTAATTTAATGGACTTTCCTGCGGCTTTGTATCGAGCACCCAGTTTATGAATCGCTTCCAATCCAGAATGATCCCACACCCTTGAGTCCATCATATCCACAATTACTTCATCGGGATCCTCCGCTGGATCGAATCCCTGAGTAAAATCGGTAATTGAACCAAAAAAGAGAGGGCCGTGTAAGAAATAAACTTTTGTACCGTCCTTTCGCATTTCATTCGATCGGTGGATATGCTGAGCGGACTTCCATGCAAATCCAAGGGCGGAAACGATCACTCCGGTAATCACCGCCAGGGCAAGGTTATGACTAATCACAGTAATTGCGGATACTAAAATAATTACGAATGCATCGGTTTTTGGAATTTTTCTGAGAATCCTAAGGCTACTCCATTCAAAAGTTCCAATTACCACCATGAACATTACACCGGTCAGGGCGGCGAGGGGAATTCGTTCAATTAATGAACTGGCAAAAAGAATAAAGCAAAGGAGGAAAATACCCGCGGTAATTCCAGACAATCGACCCCGTCCGCCGGAGCGAATATTAATAATACTTTGGCCAATCATTGCACAACCACCCATTCCACCAAAGAAGCCAGTGATCACATTAGCTGCTCCTTGCCCAAGACATTCGCGGGTACTGTTACCACGAGTTTCAGTCAGTTCGTCAATCAGAGTAAGAGTCATTAGAGATTCGATCAGCCCCACGGCGGCAAGAATGAAGGCAAAGGGTGCAATAAATTGAAGTGTCTCCCAATTGAATGGAATAGTAAAGGTAACCAAACTGGGCAGTGCACCCCCAATAGACGCCATATCCTTTACGACCAGTGTGTCCAGGTTTAATCCGATCACGAGACAACTAATGGAGACAATCGCGACCAAAGAGGAGGGCAACTGAGTGGTAAGCTTGGGTAAAAAGTGGATGATTCCCATGGTCAGGAAGACGAGTCCAAGCATGAGGTACATGTCATTTCCAACCAACCAGGAAGACTCCGGGGTGGTCGGGCTTTCCGTAAACATGGGGAATTGAGCTTCGAAAATCACAATGGCTAATCCATTGACAAAGCCAAACATGACGGGTTGGGGAATAAGTCGCACAAAGCGACCCAGTTTAAGAACACCGCAACCAAGTTGAATGATTCCCATTAGAATAACGGTGGCAAATAAATACTGAGTGCCCATGTCCGGACCAAGCCCGAGTGCTTCGCCTTTCTCATTCCCGAGGATAACGAGGGAGACCATGATTACCGCGAGCGCACCGGTTGCACCAGAGATCATGCCAGGTCTTCCTCCCATCACTGCCGTGACCAGGCAGATAATAAAAGCGGCGTATAAGCCGATGATTGGAGTAACTCCGGCAATAATGGCGAAGGCCACTGCTTCGGGTACAAGTGCAAGAGCAACGGTCAGACCAGAAAGGACGTCGTCCTTGGCTTGGACACGATTCCCGAATTTTCGATAGATTAAATTGAACACTTTAAAAAGGATTTAGTTGATAAGATAATGAGATTGATGAAAACCGAAACGAAATCAAAAATGTTGAAGCTTTTCACATTGTGAAACTTTTACCATTTCCAACCACCACGCCGGGGTCACCCAATTATGACCGAAGCGGATAAGTATAGAGTAAGTTGGAGAATGGGACAAGTAGATCTTTGATCATGATGATATCTTGAATCGTCCGGGAAGTCGAAGCCGGGAAACATACCATTTTCGATTCGACATTCCTCGTTTGTTCTTCACGTTGTCACCCTATGATTTCTTCCATAATCACACACCCGGGCGGGGCACATAAGGATGACTTTCTGGCCTGCTCTGTACTTTTACACGATAATCCGGTTTCTATTTTTCGACGGGAACCGACTGATTCAGACCTGGCTGATCAAAGCATTGCCGTTCTGGATGTGGGGGGGGAGCATGAGTCAGTGAGACTGAATTTTGATCACCACCAATTTCCCCGCGATCATATTCCGACCTGTGCATTATCTCTCGTTCTTCAATATCTGGGAATTTATGAAGATGCCCGTGAGTTTTGTCCATGGTTGGAAGTGGCGGAGTGGTTTGATTGTCGAGGACCCAAAGATACTGCGGAGTGGTTGGAAATGGATCGTGAGACTCTGGGGAAATTAAATTCTCCGCTTGATATTACTTTACTCAAGAATTTTGCCGCTCAAACTGAACACCATCCAGGCGAACCAATTTGGGAAGTGATGCGAATGATTGGGAGAGACCTGGTCGAGTTCATCACCAATCTACGATCCAGGTTGGATATGGTATCACAACATACGGAAGTCTGGAACTTAAAGAAGGGGGATAGCGAGTTTAAAGCTTTATTCCTTCCCCGGATTGACAGCCTGCCGGAAGATGCTTCCGGGGTCCTTGGATATCAGGTTAAGGCACTTGGTCTGGAAGAGGAGGTACTCGCCATTATTTCCCCGGACAGTCGGGGAGTGGGGTACGGAATGCGTCGATTTAATGATGATGCCCGTCTTGATTTCAGTGAATTGGCAGAGGAAACGGATGTTCATTTTGCACACGCCCGGGGATTTATTGCCAAGACTTCAGCGGTGGAGGTCAGTCGTTTACAGACTTTATTGGTACAGTCTTATCTCAACTAGTTTTTTACAGTACGGGGACATGAGTAATACCCCGCTTTTTAATAGAGCAGTTTTTTAACAGTAGAAAAGTTAAAACAATTTTTGTGATTCAGTTATTTGAATGTAAAGACTTCCAGTGATTTTCTTTCTGAATTTGAGCAAATAATGTGCGAACAATAAATAAGGAAAGTAAAGTAAGTGGAATTGCACAGCCAAAACTCATGGAGTAGCCGCCATAATGAGCGATTAGGTAACTAATTCCAGTTCCAAACATCATCGCAAATACACCGATACAATCCATGCAGGTATAATCGGTACCCCCATGTTCTTTTCTGCTCCAGTCCATCATTAATGAAAATAAGGCCACGGTGGTCATTCCCGAAATCATATGATCGACCACTACCACAGGGAAAATCAGAGAGCTGTCCACTAATTAGTCGAACTTAAAAACATATAACCTGCTGCGGATAAGATCTGCATGCTCCCAAAAAGGAGTAACGAATGCAGGCGACCCAAACGAGTAACCAGAATGCCCGCAACTAAAGCACCGCCCAATGCGGCACCGGGCGCAACAATACCGAGAGTAAATCCAATTTCATTTAGTTCCATTCCCCAGTCTTTAAACATGGTGGGTACCAGGGATCGAATAAAGCCCTCGAGCATTCGAAAGGCGGCCACAAGGGTGAGAAGTTTAAAAACAGTTGGTTGTCGTAAGAAATTCAATAATCCAATTGATTGGTTTGGGCTTTGGGGAGCTTCTTTGTTTTGAGCTCTTTTAGCCGGTCGAGTTAAAAGCAGGGGAATGGTGGCGAGAAGGGTGACTAGTGCCATGGCGATCAACAAAAAATTCCATCCAAGTGAATTCATCAGCATTAAAATGAATCCCCCGCCGACAACAAATCCCAGCCAGTAGCAGCCGACTTGTATGGCATTTCCCCATCCACGCTCCTGGGAACTCAAAATTTTGACCGCATAGCCATCGGTCGATACATCCTGCACGGAGCTGAAAATATTAATAAGAGCGACCCCGAGAACGAAAATGGATAGGGAGGTGCCGAACTGCCAGTTTGCTAATGCGACCATCGTACCCGCGGTGAGAATTTGTAACGGGATAATCCAGGACCGGTACTTCCCTTGTTTTTTGGAGTGAAAACGTTCCACGACAATGGACCAAAGGAATTTTAACACCCAGGGCAAATAAAGAGCGGGGAGGAAGAGAGCAATATCCTCAAGAGATAGACCACTCTCCCTAAATACTACGGGGGCAGTATGCCGAAAAAATCCATTTGGAATTCCCTGAGTAAAGTATAGGGAACCCAGAATTATGAACTTTGATGTTCTTGGTGTAGTCATTAAGGTTGAGAGCTTTGGGATCAACCCACACTCTTTCCTCTCTTAAAAGCAATAACCTATTATTTTCAAGAATAAGTGGTCCCGGGCTACAAAAATTATAAATCCCTATTTTCAAGTGTGAATGATTTGTGGTAGTAAAGTTATAAATAGTGTGAAAACTATAAATCGCATGGCTATCATTAATTATTTAGTACTTCTCGGTTTAGTGATTTGTAAGAGTTTAATGGCTCGCCCGCCTCCTCGAATTGAATGGCACCGCACATACAAGGGGAGTGGTGAGGAGAGTCATCCACATTATGTAATTCAAACCAGTGACCTAGGTTTTTTAATGGTAGGGGAAACTGGATTCGTGGAAGACCGAACTGCAAAGATTTTTCTGGTCAAGACTGACAGTCAGGGAAATTTGATTTGGAAAAAAGAATTTGGAAAGCGAGGGTACAATTTAGGAAACTGTGTCGCTGAATCAGTGGACGGAAATTATCTTGTCGCCGGTTCTCTTGGAAGGGATGCGGCCCTGATCCAGGTAGAGGCGGATACGGGTAAGACTTTATGGTCAAAAACATGGAACATGGGAACGGAAGATGCATTTGAGGGTTTAACAATCACTCCAGAGGGAGGAATTTTGGTGACTGGATATCGCGACGGTTTGGCGGAGGGAACTTTTATGAACTGGGGCCGAGGAGTTGTGCTGAAAACGGATTCGACTGGAAGGGAGGAATGGAGGCGTGAATTGGGGGAGTTTGCTTCCTCGGGTTACCGTGTCAAAGCGACCAAGGATGGAGGCAGTCTATTAATGTGCCACCCCCGGGATGAGGAATCGAATAAATACCACCTTTTAAAATTAGATCATCAGGGAAAGGTCCTTTGGTCGAAGCATTATAACACCGTTTACTGGGGCTTTGATACAAAAGCGAATGGCTATTCCATGCTTGCCGGTCACACGCAGAAAAGCCCTCTGAGCAAGAACTGGGATATTGAGTTGACCGTGGTGGACGAAAGAGGAGGTGTCGTCTGGACCCGGTTTTTTGGACAACCAAGGGGTTACGAGGGGAAATGGATTCATGACGAGGTGTGGGGGGCCCGTTCAACGATGGATGGAGGCTGGTTGGCAGTTGCCGGAACGGGTGATGAGACCGGGCGATATGAAAAGACCGGACATATTTCTGGTCCTTCCGGACAATGGAAGATTTATTTGATAAAGGTCGACGGAAATGGGGAAATGGAATGGGAGGGGATTTATGGAGCGACAAATTCAGACTGGGCGGGAGAGGATGTCTGTGTCACCGCAGATGGAGGGGTATTGATTGCTAATGACTGTGGGTCTTTCGGATTCACTAAGATTGCCCGCTTAGTCAAAAAATAAAAAACCAGCTTCAATTTAATATCCACTTGCGTAAGAAAATATTTTCCCCGACATTTATATTATCAACTGATTAAACAAACTGCCTTATGAAAAACCTTCTCTTCCCCCTCCTCCTTTTCCCACTAGTTTTGTCCGCTGCCCTTCGTTTTGATGTGCAGTTGTTACATAAGGACAATATTGAATCCTGTGCGGTGGGGGATTTGGACAATGATGGTGACTTGGATATCATTGCAGGAGAGCGCTACTATCTTAATCCAGATTGGGACCCAATTAAGTTTCGAAGTATTGAACCATTTGGAAAGGATTATATGCAGGATAATGGAGATTACCTGCACGATGTGGATGGTGACGGGGATTTGGATGTGATTGCCGGCCAGTTTACACTTTCTTCGGTCCTGTGGTTTGAGAATCCTGGGAAAGAGGGTCTGATCACGGAGGATGCCTGGCATAAGCATGAATTGGTGGAAACAGGATATAAACATAATGAAATGATATTTTTTAGGGATATGGACGGAGATAAAATCCCGGAGTATGTGGCCAATAGTTGGAATTCAAAAAACCCGATGCTTATCTGGAAATTTAAGGGTAAAAAAGCATCGCAGGGAATGAGTAAGCATGTGGTTTCTGAATCTGGAAACGGGCATGGTCAAGGATTCGGTGATATTAATGGGGATGGACACGAGGATATTGTCTTTATGCAGGGGTGGTACGAAAGACCGACGAAGAATGCACTGGGACAGCCCTGGAAATGGCGCAAGGATTTTACCCTGCCTCACGCCAGTTGTCCCATTCTTGTGAAGGATTTAAATGGGGACGGAAGAAATGATCTGATTTGGGGAGACGGTCATAATTATGGTCTTTATTGGCACGAGCAACTGGAACCGCGAAAGGATGGGACAACGGTTTGGAAACACCACTTGATTGACAAAAAGATTAGTCAGTTGCACGCCATTACCTGGGACGACCTAAACAAAGACGGTCAGCCAGAGATCATTACCGGGAAACGTTACTATGCTCACAGTGGAAAGGACCGGGGAGCCGAGGACGAGATCGTAATTGCCAGTTTTCAACCCCGGTTGAGCGACGATGGAAAAGTGAGCTTCAAAAAGGAGGTTTTACACACTGGATTGGCGGGTACCGGTTTGTATATCCATACACCTGATTTGGACGGGGACGGATGGAAGGAAATTGTGGTGCCGGGTAAATCTGGTACCCATATTCTTTGGAACAAAGGACCGGAGACGAAGAAAGTTAAGTAGTCTTTTTGTTTTGTAACTCTCCTAATTTGCCCGCTTCAATTTCCCATTCGTAATTTCGCTCTTTTAAGCGGCGGGCAATTCGGGCTGCCTTTTCGTTCAATACTTTGCCTTTTTCGGGATCGTTGTAGGATTCGGGGTCCGCAAGTAATTCGTTCACTTCGGTCTGTTCCTCTTCAAGAGATAAAATTTCTTTTTCCAACCTGGCCACCCGCTGCTCCATCTTGTTTCTTTCCTGACGTGCCTTTTTTTGAGACTCCGCATTGATCCGTCTCCTTTCCTTGGCACTGACTGCCTTGTTTTTTCCCGGACCTGTGGAATGCTCAGTTGGACGGGCATCCCTCAGTCCTTCTACCAGTCCCCCTTTTTCCGAAGCGGACCCTGACTTCCAAAGATAATAATCATAGTCTCCCGGGAAATCGGTACTTTTTCCCGATTCAATCCGAATCGTTCGTTTTGCAAGGGCACGGATAAAGTGTAGGTCATGACTGACAAAAATCAGTGTACCGGTGTAGTCCTTCAGGGCTTGAATGACAGCATCGATACTGGGCATATCCAAGTGAGTGGTGGGCTCGTCCAGAAGCATGAGGTTGGGAGGGGAGAGTAAAAGTTTAACTAGAGCGAGGCGGCTTTTTTCTCCCCCGCTTAATACTTTTACTTTCTTAAAGACATCATCCCCGCGGAAAAGAAAAGTGCCGAGCATTCCACGGACATCCTGGGTATGTACCTGACTCTTTACTTTTTCCATGGCTTCATCCAGTACGGAGTTTTCCAAATTTAAGAGATCTACCCGTTGTTGAGAAAAGTATCCCACACTAACTTGATGCCCTAATTCCCTTTCGCCCGATTCGATCGGAACCTGCTCAGCAAGAATTTTGAGCAGGGTGGACTTGCCTGCTCCGTTCGGCCCCACTAGTACAATCCTCTCCGCTTTTTCAACTTCGAGGTTCAGGTTTTCGTAGACCACATGATCTCCGTAGGCCTGTTTTACTTCGGTTAGGGTAGCCACCCGTTGACCACTTCTTTCGGGTTGGGGAAATCGAAAGGAAATGGTTTCTGCATCCGCTTCGGGTGCCGGAATTCTTTCCATCTTTTCAAGTTGCTTGATACGAGCCTGTGCCTGTGAGGCTTTAGATGCTTTCGCGCGAAAGCGTCGGATGAAATCTTCGTGGTGAGCAATTTCGCGCTGCTGGTTTCGATAGGCAGCAAGATGCTGGGCTTCCCGTTCCGCTCTTTGGGTAAGGAAACGATCATAGTTTCCCTGGTAACGATGGAGTTTACCATGTCCAATCTCCACAATTCCATCACAAATTCCGTTCAGAAAAGCCCGGTCATGAGAGATGGTGAGAATGGCCCCGGAGTACCTTTTAAGTTGGTTTTGAAACCAGCCCAAGGTTTCCAGATCGAGATGGTTCGTCGGTTCGTCGAGCATTAAGAGGTCGGGTTCCATTACCAAAAGGCGGGCCAAGTGGGCCCGCATAATCCATCCCCCACTAAGAGTACGGGCGGTTTTTGCAAAATCTTCTTCCTGGAATGCGAGACCGGAAAGAATTTTCTTGGCCCGTGCTTCAAGGGTAAATCCTTCCAATTCCCCAAATTCTTCAAGGGCCTGGATTCTGATTGGATCCTCGGGTTGAGGGTGGCACCTTATCGTTTTCTGAATTTCTGAAAGTGCGGGGGAAATCGCAGTGGCTAATTCAATAACGGTTTCCTCTTCGGTTGGGGCACTTTCCTGGGGCAAGTATCCAATCGTTCTGCCTTTTTCTCTTTCCACTTTTCCGCCATCCGCCTCCAAGGCACCAAGAATAATTGAAAACAGGGTGGTCTTGCCCGCTCCGTTGGGTCCGACTAGACCGAGTTTTTCTCCTCGCTGTAAGCGCAGGGAAACCTGCGAAAAAAGGGTTTTCGGTCCGTATGCTTTACTTAAGTTGGAAAGGATGATCATAAGTGAGAAGATCAGATTCTTTAATCTTCAGGTTTTGGCAAAGGAATAAGTTTAAATAGTACGAATTTCCCCACATTTATGATTGAGGTTGAAGTTAAAATCTAGATAAGTAACAACATGAATAATCCAATTAACCGACGATCCTTTTTGGAAAGCACTGGTAAAATCGCATTAGCGGGTTCTGCCTTTCCAGTTTCCTTAACTGCCAAACATCATAAAAAAATGAGGTTTACCCTGGGTCTTTCTCAATATTCTCTTCGTTCTTTACTGAAGGATGGCTCCCTCGATGCCCTTGATTTCCCCAAATTTACTGTCGATCAATTTGGGATCAAAGCGATTGATCTTTGGGAGGGCGGTCTGCCCAAGGATAAATTGGATGACCCCAAGTATTTGGCCACGATGCGAAAAAAAGCGGACCAGGCAGGTACTGATTTGTTTTTATTGATGTCGGGTGCCCTTGACGCTTCCGCTAAAAAACGGGTTGCCAGTACCGCCAAAATAAGCGCTTCGTTTGACCGTGCGGTTCAATTGGGTGCACCGATGGTCCGGGTTTTTCTGAAGGCTCCGGGAACCGATCCAGTAGCCGGTCTGCAGGCGAGTGTGGAAGCACTCAAACCTCTCGCTGATGAGGCGGCCAAGAAGAACCTGACCATTGCAATTGAACCGGGGGCTTCCAGCCTTAGCCAAAAAGGGGCGTTTCTTGCAGAGGTCGCCACCAAGCTGAAACACCCCGCCCTCAAACTAATGCCGGATTTCGGAAAGTTGAAGGATAATGTCTATAAGGGAACAAAAGCCATGCTTCCCCATACCGTGACAGTTTCCTGCAAGATGCACAGCTTTGACAAAAATGGAAATCAGCCCGATTTTGATTATCCACGTCTTATGAAAATGATTAAGCAGTCAGCATATAAAGGAATTCTCGCCATTGAATGGGAGGGTAGTGCTCTCGAGCCTGTTGCCGGAGTCAAGGCGTCTAAGAAACTGATCGAGAAGTCTCTGTCTTAGTTTAATATCACTTGCCTTGAATGGGGTGAGGTTTAGTAATAGGTCTCTTTTTATAATCAGAATCATGACCTTATTCAGACTCCCAATCCTTCTCATTTCATGCCTTCTTACCTCACTTGTTGGTGAAGTAAAGTTTTCCACAAAATCCGATTATTATACGATCGGATTAAAAGATATCGGTACAATCACTGCCAGTGCGAGTGCGGTCTTTTCTTCAGATGGTAAAAATTACCGGATTGGTACAAGAGATCTTTCGCTTCGTGGAGAAGTCAAGACTACAGAGGTTGTGACTCCTTTTGGTCGAGCTACTCAGACGGACAAACTTTATGGAAAAGACGGTTCTCCTTTCCAATTGACCTTACGAATAAAAGAATTGAATGACTTTCATGCGATTACAATTCAGGGTTTTTTGCATAACCGAAGCAAACATGATCTGAATCTTAATTCTTTGGAAATACTGGATGCTATGTCGGGCTCCGGCAAAGTACAATTGGGAGATTCTTCTCATTGGTTGATCACTCCACTGATGCAACATAACCATGCCGAGACTTTGGCTGTGATGAATGGCGGCTGTAATGAAGTCGGACTCTTTGTGAACACGATCAATAAAAAGAGTTTTTTGATCGGACCTGCTGGACCCGCCGATGCCCATTGCCGGGTGGAAGTACGTGACCAAAAACTCAAGGCCTATGCTCAAATGGATCGGGTTTTGGTAAGCCCCGGGGAAACCCGTAGGAGTGAGGAGATTCTGTTAATTGCAGAAGATACGGAAACAAACACCGACATTTGGACCCGTTGGGTAGCCATCACCCACAAGGCTCGTAATAATAAAGGACCGGTTTATGGCTGGTGTAGCTGGTACGATCGGACCACTAAAATTGACGAGGCTCATGTGATGGATGTAGTCGATACGATTGAAAAAAATCCCAACACTTTTGGAAAAGGAATTGTACAAATTGATGACGGGTATCAGATCATGGATGGTATCTGGAATGGAAATGCCAAGTTTCCATCGGGGATGGCCCGGGTCGCCCGTCGGGTCCGTCAGGCTGGTATGATTCCCGGTGTTTGGTTTGCCCCATTAATGATCAACCCGGAACATCCATGGAAAAAAGCAAACCCGGACGCAATTCAGTCCAATGCCAAGGGAATATCTAGTTTCATGAACCCTAATCCATTTCACCCGGCCGGAGCGAATTGGATCAATCCTTCGCATCCGAAGTCCAAAAAGTTTTTACGGCAGGTAATCGAAACCGCCCGTGATAATGGATACGGGTACATTAAGATTGATTTTAATGGAATCGGAAACCGGTATGTGGACCCTAAACTCACCCGCCTGCAGGCATTTCGTGAATTATACACTCTGTACCGTGATGCAGCTGGTGAGGATATGTATATTTTATCCTGCCTCGGACAGCCAACCCGTGGAGTGATTGGCTATGTCGATGCTGCCCGTGTCGGGCCAGATTCTCACCCAGCTCACTTTGCTCACTGTCTTGAATCAGTTTTACGTTTTCAAATTTACAACCGGGTATGGTGGAATAATGATGCGGATGTTTCCTACCTGGATGTCAAATTACCCTCCCGCCGGGTGGGTCATACCCCGGAAGGAGTTGATATGTGGAGAACCTGGCACAACACCGTGGCTCTTACTGGGGGCACCGCGATGATTTCCGAGCCGGTTAATAAACCGGATGTGCAAGCGGTTTGGCGGAACTACGAAATTATGCGACCCGCCAGCCGTGAAAACTCCCGCCTGCTTACACTCGGGAAATCGGATAAAAACACCATCTTTGGGTTTGCTGCGGATCGGACATGGGGAGATTTTGCGGTCTATAATCTTTATAATTCCGATAAGAATAAATCGGCTGATATAACCCTCGATTTTGGGGATGCGGGTCTTCCTGCCGGAACCCGTTGTGTAGTCTATGACTTTTGGGAAAATAAAGCGCTAGGCTACGCAACCGATTCTTTCACTGGTAAGAATATTCCCAAGAATGGATCCCAGCTCCTTCGCTTTACCCCATTGACCGGGGACTTTCCAAAACTTGTCGGTTCCAACCTTCATCTGTCGATCGGTGCCACGGAGATCGAGGAAATGTACACGACCTCGAAATCCATAAAAATTATGCTTTCCAGTGCGGGGGCACAGACGGGTGATTTGTTTTTTCATTCCACGAAAGCTATCGAGGCAGGCTCCAGTGACAACTGTTCGATCAGTTCCGTTCAAGGGCTCGGAGATAACCTTTGGAAAGTTTCTGTAAAGGGGAGAATTTGGAATTCAAAGCAGCAAGTTAATCTAATTATTAAATAAATTTCCTAATTAAAGGATACAATTTCACCCATTTTTTTGTCCTTAACTTTTTAGAAAATATACTAAACAAAATGTCCCGTTTTCATAAAGTGGTATCTCTTACCTTTTGGGCCACCCTTGGTCTGGTGGTTGCGGGTGGACTGGTACGCGCGACCGGTGCCGGCCTGGGTTGTCCGGATTGGCCGACCTGCTGGGGGTGTTGGTTACCCCCCACGGAACTGGTGGATATTCCTTCCCAAGCGGATGAGGCGGGCGAGCTTTACTACTTGGACAGACTCGATCGCAAGCAGTATCTCAGCAAGTTTGACTCCACCAAGATGTGGATCGAATACATGAACCGTGTCCTCGGGGTACTGATTGGAATCTTTATTATCGCTACATTTATTGCATCATTTCCCTTGCGTAAATTAAAACCCCGGCTGTTTTACGGATCCCTTGTGGCATTGCTTATGGTGATTTTCCAAGGTTGGCTGGGATCGATCGTGGTGCAGACAGAATTGATGCCCGGTATGATTACCCTGCATATGTTACTGGCGATGATCCTCCTTTCGCTGTTGATCAGTCTTCAGGCCTGGTCCTCCCCTCATCCCCAAGGTATCATCATTCCCGGTACCCGCCTTTTATACGGACTTATTATATTGCAGGTCATTCTCGGCACCCAGGTACGTGAGAAGGTGGACGAGTTCACCAAGGAACCTGAGGGTGTTGCCCGGGAAAACTGGCTGGATCATGCCGGATTGGTGGATCACATTCATCGCCCACTTTCCTTAGTGGTTCTTGGTCTCAGTGTATGGATTTTTTGGACTGCCCGGAAAAGATCGAAAAAGGATTTACTTCCAACCTGGATTCTCAGTTGCGTACTGGGCCAGATTTTATTGGGAATTGTATTGGCCTATGCCGGATTACCCCCATGGTCCCAGACTGCCCATCTTGTTTTGGGGGCGGGTCTGCTCTGCCTGGTTTATCGAGCAGGTTGGCACCCGGTTGCTTCGACTTGATCACCGGGTACCTTTTTTGATACGGTCTTTCATGCCCTATAAATCATTCTGTTTTTTAATTTTACTGTCATTCCTAAGCTCTTTATGCGGCGAGCCTGACCCCTTCTCCAAACCCTTTGATAATCCGGTGGATGATCCGGGATTGCCCAGGGTTCTAATCATTGGGGATTCAATTTCGATTGGATATACCCCCCGGGTACGAAAATTGCTCGATGGGAAAGCCAATGTACACCGTCCCAAAACCAATTGCCGGTGGTCGGCATTTGGTAATGAAAATGTATTGCAATGGATCGGCGATGAAAAATGGGATCTTATTCATTTTAATTTCGGCCTTTGGGACTGGTACGGTTGGTCTCAGGAGAATAAGTCGACACCTCAAACCTACGCTACGAGTCTGGATGGGGTTGTTCGTAAGTTAAAGAAGTCGGGTGCCAGGCTTATCTTTGCAGTTACAACTCCTCCCTGTGTGGGTCCCGAGAGAAAGGTGAAAGTGGTAATCACGAACGAACGGGCAGATGAATTTAACAAGGCTGCTCGGGCGGTCATGAAAAAGCATGGGGTTCTTATTAATGATCTTTATTCCGTTATTGGAAATGATCGGGCGAAATACCAGCGTGGAGAAAATGATGTTCACTACAATGAAGCCGGTCGCGATCTTCTCGCTGCACAAGTTTCCAAAATGATTTTGAAGGGATTGAAAAAGTGAGTGCACGAATCGTGGCTATGGGAGATGGTTTGTGGGACCTGTTTCCCGATGGACCACGCTTTGGGGGCGCCACTGCTAATTTTGCCTGCCACTCCGCCCGTCTGGGCGCAGATGTCCATATGGTCAGCGGAGTAGGGGAGGATGAGCGGGGAGAAGCCCTTTTACAGGTTTACCGGAAACACGGAGTGAATATCGATCTTGTACAGGTTTTGAAGGATTACCCCACTGGGGTCGTTCATGTGGAACTTACGGAAAAGGGCCTGCCCACCTTTACGATTGGAGAAAATGCCGCCTGGGATCATTGGGAATGGAATGAAGAGATTGATAGAATGGTGACAAAAGCAGATGCACTTTATTTTGGTACCCTCGGTCAACGCGGACAGTCCTCCCGTGTAGGAATTCGTAAGGCCCTTGCCATTGCCAAAGGTCAGAACAGCCCTGCATACTCGATATTAACCTACGGGCACCATTTTTTGATGACGGCCTGATTTGTGAATCGATTGCCCTCTGCTCAATCCTAAAGATAAGCGATGAGGAACTCCATCGGGTCTGCCAAGCCTGTGGCATTGAATTATCCCAAAGCGATGAAAAGGTCCTCGGAGAATTACGAACCAAATTCAGATTGGATCTCGTGGTAATGACTCAAGGTGCAGAGGGTGCGATTCTTGCACATGCAGATGGAATGGTTGAACAACCCGGAGTACCTGCAAACTTGGTCGATACGGTGGGAGCGGGGGATTCCTTTACCGCCTCAATGACGCTGGGATTACTTCAGGGGAAAGAATATACGGAAATTCTTGCCGATGCCTGTCAGATCGCCGCCGAAGTCTGTTCCCATGCCGGTGCGGTACCGGAGTGAGTTATATTCAAGACTCTCCTCGCAATGACAAGTGTGGGTAGTCCTCGAACGGTACACATAATAACTTCACATATTGTCATCGCGAGGGCGAAAGCCCGTGGCGATCCACTGTGAACCAGTAAGCGTGCAGGCTAATCAGATCGTCTCCCCCGAGACACGATGGATTGCCGCGTCGCTCACTTCGTTCTCTCCTCGCAATGACAAAGTTGTGCTAAAGTACCATTCCTCACTACCCTGTCATCGCGAGGGCGAAGTCCATGGCAGTCCACTGTGAACCAGTAAGCAAAGATACAGCTCGAGCGCGTTCCTCAAGACACGATGGATTAACGCGTCACTCGCTCCGTTCCCTCCTCGCAATGATAAATTGATTTACCGTGTGGGTGGTGTTGCTTCCTCGATATGGGCACCAGCGCTGGGATCGATTATGAGGAGGGCGAAGCGCTGGACCTGATCGAGATCATCCGTGTTAAGGGATGCGTATTCAAACTTTCCACGTAGGTCGGTGTAGCCGTCTTTGTAAAAGCGGACCTGTCCATTATTCATACGGGC
>JGI20156J14371_10000988_pt1 | contig 23945 bp, 18 predicted proteins | sample COG_06_FD_14371 | JGI IMG/M metagenome (IMG submission 14371)
ATTTCTTTAGATGACGAAATCACTGCTTTGGAGGAAGAAGAAATTGAACAATTAATGAATACACCTCAAACTGTGAAGGACAATTCCACTAAAAATGAAAGTTCAGCTGAATTTGTTCCAGTAATCGAACCCAATGATAATTCCCCAACTTTTAGAGTTCAAATAGGGGCTTTTAACAGGAAGATAAAAAATTCTATTTTTAAAGATATTCCAAATATTGTTGGTATTAAAGGAGATGATGGTTTATTTAGATTTTTCTCAGGATCTTTTACTAATAAATCTAAAGCTGCATCTCATAAGATAGATCTTACTCTTTCTGGTTATAACGATGCTTTTATTGTTGCTTTTCAAAATGGTAAAAGAATTACTTTGAAAGAAGCGGGCTTTGAGTTAACTAAAGACTTTTCTGAAAATCTTAATTTGTCTTCAACTCCCTCTAAAAACCCAATAGATCCAAATATGGTCCGTTTTAAAATTCAAGTAGGAGCATTTAAAGAAAAAGTGCCAGCAGATATACTAGCTAATTTTAAAAAATTAGGGAATGTAAAGGCTATAACCAATGCAGGTCAAGGATATACTAAGTATTATATGGGTGACTTCATTGATTATTCAAACGTTTTGAAATTCAGAAAAAAATTAGTTGCAAATGGCTTAATTGACTGTTTTATTGTTGGAGAATTCAAAAATAAAATTATTACATCTAAAGAAGCAAAAGACTTACTTGGACAGTAATTTTAACATTGCTATATTTATTCTTATTTCAATCTTTTTTTAGGTCAATTTCTTTAAATATTTTGTTCCTTTACAACATAATTTAATTGGTAATGCAATACGCAAAAAATATTCTTGAAACTATTGGAAATACTCCTCTTGTTAGACTTAACAACATAACGAAAGGAATTCAGGCAACTGTATTGGCAAAGGTTGAATTTTTTAATCCTGGTAGTTCTGTAAAAGACAGAATGGCACTAAAGATGGTGGAAGATGCAGAACAAGACGGTAGATTAAAACCTGGAGGAACCATTGTAGAAGGTACTTCTGGAAATACTGGAATGGGTCTAGCTTTAGCAGCTATAGTTAAAGGATATCAACTAATTTGTGTTTCTACCGATAAACAGTCAAAAGAGAAATTTGATATTCTACGTGCTGTAGGTGCAGAAGTAATAGTTTGTCCAACCAATGTTGCTCCAGAAGATCCGAGGTCTTATTATTCAACTTCTAAAAGAATTGCTGAGGAAACTCCCAATTCATGGTATGTGAATCAATACGACAATCCTTCAAATTCTATTGCTCATTATCAACAGACTGGTCCTGAAATTTGGAATCAAACCAACGGGAAAATCACCCACTTTGTAGTTGGTGTTGGAACCGGAGGGACAATTTCTGGAGTAGGAAAGTATTTAAAAGAAAAAAATCCAGCAATTAAAATTTGGGGAATTGACACCTATGGTTCAGTTTTTAAAAAATACCATGAAACTGGAGTTTTTGATGAAAATGAAATTTATCCTTATATAACAGAGGGAATTGGTGAAGATATTCTACCTGAAAATGTAAATTTTGATGTAATTGACAACTTTGAAAAAGTTACGGATAAAGACGCTGCTATTTACACAAGAAAACTAGCTCGAGAAGAAGGTATTTTTGCAGGAAATTCTTGTGGTGCAGCAGTAAGAGGGGTAATTCAACTAGAAAAGCATTTTAAGAAAGGCGATGTAGTTGTAGTTTTACTTCATGATTCTGGAAGTAGATATGTTGGTAAAATGTACAACGATGAATGGATGAAAGAAAATAATTTCTTATAATTAAGTCCTTAATTAAAGGATTTTAGTTTTTGGTCTTCTTCCAAGTCTTGTATTTGTTAGGATAATTTTCAATTTTTTTTGTCGGTTCAGTTAGTGGTTCAGTCTCTTTAAGGGAGTTATGGTAATCCATTGGTAAACTTTGATATATTTTTGTTCCTTCAGTTTTCCAGGCAATCATTTCCTCACTAACGTCCTTAATTATTTTACCTGGGTTACCAACGATTACTTTTCTGTCAGCAACTACCATCTCACTATTAACCAACGTTAATGCACCTACAATACATTCGTTTCCAATTATTGCATCGTCTAAAATAACTGCATTCATTCCAATTAGTGAATTACATCCAATAGTTGCCCCATGTACTATACAACCATGACCTAAATGTGCTCCTTCATTAATAATAACTGTTTCTCCTGGAAACATATGAATGGTACAGTTTTCCTGAACATTTGCCCCATCTTTTATAATTATTTTCCCAAAGTCTCCTCTAATTGCAGCTCCTGGACCAATATAAACATTTTTTCCAATGACCACATCCCCTGTAACATTTGCCTGAGAATGAATAAATGAACTTGGGTCAATCACAGGCTTAATTCCATTAAATTCAAAAATCATCTTTACGGTTTTTCAATTATAGTTGCATAACCTTGTCCAACACCAATACACATGGTTACCAAAGCATATTTTTTGTTCTGGTTCTGTAGTTCAATAGCTGCAGTTTGTAATAATCGAGCTCCTGTCATTCCTAACGGATGACCAATAGCTATGGCGCCTCCATTTGGATTAATTCTCGGGTCATTATCCTCTAAATTCATAGCTCTTGTACAAGCTAAGCTTTGTGCAGAAAATGCCTCATTAATTTCAATTATATCCATTTGATCAAGTGATAAACCAGTTCTTTTTAAAACTTTTTTACTTGCTTCAACTGGTCCTATTCCCATAATTCTCGGTTCAACTCCTGCAACTGCAGCACCTACTATCCTTGCCATTGGCGAAAAATGGTTCTTATTTGCAGCACTTTCGCTTCCAATTAATAAAGCTGCAGCACCATCATTTAACCCCGAAGAATTTCCTGCAGTAACAGTTCCATTCTCTTTTCTAAAAGCAGGTCTAAGAGTTTTTAATTTTTCAAGTGAAGTATGGGGTTTTATAAATTCATCAGAACTAAAAATTAAATCATCTTTTTTTCTTAAAGGAATTTTAACAGTGCAAATTTCCTCTGATAGTCTGCCATTTTCTTTAGCTTTAGTGGCTTTCATTTGAGAATTGTAGGCAAACAAGTCTTGGTCTTCTCTAGATATTTTATAAAGGTCTACTAAATTTTCTGCAGTTTGGCCCATTCCATCGGTTCCATATAGCTTTGCCATTTTAGGATTGATAAATCTCCAACCAAAACTAGAGTCGTGCATTTCCATATCTCTTCCAAAAGCTTTGGATGCTTTTGAAATAACCAACGGACCTCTTGTCATATGTTCTACTCCACCTGTAATAAATAAATCTCCTTCATTCAAACTTATGGACCTATATGCATGTATTGTTGCAGCCATTCCTGACGAGCAAAGTCTATTAATTGTTTCTCCTCCTATTTTATAGGGCAAACCTGCTAAGAGTAAAGCCATTCGAGCAATATTCCTATTGTCTTCTCCAGCTTGATTAGCACATCCTAAAATAACATCTTCTACGTGTTCCCAGTCTACTTTTGGATTTCTTTCCATTAATTCCTTTAAAGGAACTGTAGCTAAATCGTCTGCTCTAAGATTACTTAATGAACCACCAAAAGAACCAATAGGTGTTCTAATTGCATCTAAAATATATGCTGATTTCATAGTTGTTTTTATATAAAGTTAGTTCAAAATAAGCTTGTAGTATATATTAAAGCCAATCCTTATTTGTAAAATGTGCAATTCCTTTAAAAATAGCAATTTCTTCTTTCTTTTGATTAAATATATTAACTATAAATAGACTACTATCTTTTTGATTTTGTTTACATTCTGCAAATATTGTATCATTTAGTTCTACTTTTTTTAAGTACCGAATTTCTGCACTTTTTGTTAAAGAAATTTTACCCAATGAATTTGCCGTAAATGCAAAACAACTATCTGCTAGGCTGTAGCAAATCCCCCCGTGAGCCAGATTAAATCCATTGGTCATTTCTTTAGAAATGGTTGAGCTTAACTTACAATATCCTTTTTTAATAGAAATGATTTCGATACCCAGCCATTTGCTAAATAGATCATTATTCATCATTTTATGAACTATTTTTTCTGGAGACATCAATAAATTATAGAGATTGTTTTAATCCAGCTTCAATTAGCCCAAGAAATAACGGATGTGGATTTTCTACTGTACTTTTGTATTCAGGATGGTATTGAACTCCAATAAACCATGGATGATCTTTGATTTCAATAGTTTCCATAAGTTGATTTTTTGAGTTTTTTCCAGAGAAAATTAACCCTTTGGATTCAAATTCTTTTACGTACTTATTATTAAACTCAAACCTGTGTCTATGTCTTTCTAAAATAGTTTCTTTTTTGTAAATTTTGTGCAGTAATGTCTCTTTTTCAATATCACATTTGTAGGCACCAAGTCGCATTGTTCCTCCCATTTTTTTGAGTTTTTTCTGCTCTTCCATCATACTAATAACTGGAAATTTTGTTTCGGAATCAATTTCTATAGAATTGGCATTTTCCATTTTCAAAACATTTCTTGCAAATTCAACTACTGCACACTGCATCCCTAGACAAATTCCTAAAAAAGGTATTTTTTTTGTTCTAGCATAATGAACGGCTTTTATTTTACCTTCTATTCCTCTAGAACCAAATCCTGGAGCTACTATTATACCATGAATATTTTTCAAAACGGATTCACAATCTTGGGTTTCCAATTTTGAAGAATGTATCCAATGTAAGTTCACCTTAGTTTTATTCCTTGCACCTGCATGTATTAACGATTCGGCTATAGAAATATAAGAGTCTTTAAGTTCTACATATTTTCCAATTAATGCTATTTCTATACTTTGTTCTGGGTTATATAAATTATTTAAAAATTTCTTCCACTTTGTTAAACTTGGTTTATTTTCTATTTTAATTTTTAGTTTTTCACAAACAACAGTATCTAGTTTTTCTTTAAGCATTAGTAAAGGAACCTCATAAATTGTTTTTGCATCTATGGACTCAATTACACACTCTTTCTCAACATTGCAAAAAAGTGCAATCTTATTTCTAATGGAATCATCTAAATGGTACTCACTTCGACATACTAGTATGTCGGGCTGAATTCCGTATTCTAAAAGGGTTTTTACAGAATGTTGAGTAGGTTTTGTTTTAAGTTCTCCAGAGGTAGATAAATAGGGTATTAGTGTTAAATGGATAAATAAAACATCCTGACCTAAATCCCATTTTAATTGCCTTATTGACTCTATAAATGGAAGTGATTCTATATCGCCAACTGTTCCGCCAATTTCCGTAATAACAACATCGTAACTTTTCCCTTTCCCTAATTTTAAAATATGTTCTTTTATTTCATTGGTAATATGAGGAATTACTTGAACAGTTTTTCCCAAATAGTCTCCATTTCTTTCCCGGTTGATTACAGACTGGTATATTTTTCCTGTAGTGACATTGTTGTTTTGTGAAGTTTGAATATTTAAAAACCTCTCATAATGACCTAAGTCTAAGTCAGTTTCAGCACCGTCTTCTGTCACATAGCATTCCCCGTGTTCATAAGGATTTAGGGTTCCAGGATCTACATTTATATATGGGTCAAGCTTTTGAATGGTGACATTTAGTCCTCTAGATTGTAAAATTTTAGCCAAAGAGGCTGAAACAATTCCTTTTCCTAATGAGGAAGTAACTCCTCCTGTTACAAAAATATATTTAGTTGATGATGATGGCATTCCGTATGTAGATTTTGATACGGGAATTAAAGTTAATATTTAATTCCGATATCTTAAAAAAAAACAGAACTTAAAATTTCCAACTTGCACCTAAAGAAGGAAGAAGTGGAAGCTGGTAGACTTTTTCAGTGGTTATTCTATCCACGTAAAAAATATTTTTTCTTGAATATACATTTGTCATACTAAATGTAATATCCACAGTAGAGTTTTTGCTCAATTCTATATGTTTTTTAACTGCTATATCTAGTCTGTGATAAGAAGATAGTCTCCCTTGATTTAAATCTGCATAAATAATTCCCAATTGATCGTCATTAACAGTAGAAATATTTGTATTTATTCCTTGTGAATAATCTATTGAATGATAGTAGCCTTGCGTTTGAGTGAACGGAAGACCACTTCCAAAATTCCATCTTACATTAATTTCCCATCCCTCACCAAAATTCTGTGTGCCTACAAGGTTGATATTGTGTCTTCGGTCAAAGAGTGGCGAGTAAGTTCTAATACCATCCCACCTTAAAACTTTTCCGAGCGAATAAACAGCCCATAGATAGGTTTTATCATTGCTGTACTTAAGAACAAAATCTGTACCATAAGCGTCTCCAGTTTCAATTACAAAATCTTTTCTAAGTACATCTGGTGCATCATCATTTTCTTCATATAACTTATTTCTATTAACGTTGCTTAGTTGGTTAAACCACTTATAATAACCCTCAACATTTAAGGTGAGATGCTTTGCTAAGTCCCATTCAAATCCAAAAATTGCATGCGTAGCTTTCTGAAGAGAATGCTTTCTTGCTACTGTTTTTCCATTGTCTAGTGTTATGGAATCTTGCAAATTATCAGGGCCAGATAAAAATCCATAAAACAAGTTAACAACGTCTCTATCAGAATTTGCAGAAATTAAATTTTGAGAATAAAGTCCTGATGCAGCTTTAATCCTGAATTTTTCTGAGATATTGTATTTTAAACCTATTCTAGGTTCTGGAGAGAAATTTCTTAAGGAAGCATAGTATTGAGCCCTAAAACTTGGATTAATAACCAAAAGTCCTTTAATTATTTTTGCATCAACATAACCAGCAAGCTCTGTGGTATTATTATTTTGCTCAATTTTTCTGCCAACGCTATTAAAGAAATTAAAATCTGTAGTAAATCCATTTACTTCAATTCCATATTTAATTTCGTTTTCTCCAAGAAAATATTTGAAATCAAATCCTAAATTGAATCCATTAATTCTACTTTCTCTAGGTTCTAGTGTTTCTCCTTCATTGATTGGGTCAAGTTCTGCAAGTGAGATTTTATAATCACTAATATTAAATTTCCCCATTATTAGAACAGGTGAACTAGCTGGAACAACTACAAAATTAGAACCAATTCCCCAAGAGTTCCAGTTTAAGTCAGAAACTGCTTTGTATTTTACTCTATCGTTGTAACTAAACCCAAAAAAATTGACTTTACTTCCAGTGGTTCCATTAATAGAAACTTTTCCATATAAATCAGTAAAATTAAATGGCAAGCCATTTGAATCTATATAACTATAAAGTTTTTTTGATGTTTGTTCTAAATAGGATGTTTTACCTGAAAAGATATAGGATGCAGTTGAATTGTTATTTTCTTCATTTAGTTTTTTAATTGGGCCTTCAATTTTTAATTTAGAACCAAATGGATTTACCGAAATTTTTCCTTTGTGTCTTTTTTTATTACCATCTATGGTAGTTATATCCATTATTGAAGAAATTCTACCTCCATATTTTGCTGAAAATCCTCCGGTATAAATATCTGCACTTCTCATAATGTCTATATCAAAAACTGAAAAGAAACCAATAGAATGAAAGGGATTATATATTGTCATACCATCCAAAAGCACTTTATTCTGAATGGGAGAACCACCTCTAATATACATTTGACCTCCTTGATCGCCTGTGGTAACAACACCAGGAGTTGTTTGCAGATATTGAGCAAAGTCTGGTTCACCCCCGATGGCTACAACTCTTGCCATGTCTTTTGGAGTTGCAGTAATAACAGACATTTTGACTTCTGTTTTTCTCTCTTCTGCTTCTGCACTGTACTCAAACTCGTCTAAAACTTCATCGTTAACTTCCATGAAGAAGTTTTGAGTAGTGATTTTTCCTTTCTTTAATTCAATAGTGTACTCAATAGTTTTAAACTCTATATTGGTAATCTCAAGAGTAATCTTTCCCGCAGAAAGTTTATTAATTTGGTAGTAGCCATTTAAATCTGTAGAAGAACCTGTCCCAGTTCCTTTTATTTTAACGTTAGTTCCAAAAGAGGGTTCTCCAGTTTCTTTTTCATAGACAGTTCCTCTTACAGTAGCGAACTGAGATTGAGCAGTTAAGAACCCAAAAATTAGCAATAGGGGTAATACACTTTTTATGATGATTCTCATAATTGCCTCGAAGATAAAATTATTTTTCTTTTCTAAAAGAGTTTCTATCAAAGACTATACAACTTAATTGTTATTTTCTATAACTGATTTGTTCGGAAGTTCTTCAAAACCCATATTGTATAATGTAAAACCAAAAATATCAGAATATTGTTCAATTGTTTTGCTTATTGGAGTACCTGCTCCATGGCCAGCATCTGTTTCAATACGAATTAGTGTAGGGTTGTTACCAGATTGCTTTGCCTGAAGTTCGGCAGCAAACTTAAAGCTATGTGCAGGAACTACTCTATCATCATGATCGCCTGTTGTTACTAAAGTAGCTGGATATTCAACCCCCTGTTTCACATTATGAACTGGAGAATATCCGATTAAGTATTCAAACATTTCTTTACTATCTTCAGAAGTCCCATAATCGTAAGCCCATCCTGCTCCAGCCGTGAAAGTATGGTAACGAAGCATATCTAAAACTCCAACAGCTGGTAGTGCAACTTTCATTAAATCAGGACGCTGGGTCATTGTGGCTCCTACTAAAAGCCCACCATTAGAACCTCCTCTTATAGCTAAATATTTACTAGATGTATANTTGTTTTGAATTAAGAACTCAGCAGCAGCAATAAAATCATCAAAAACATTTTGCTTTTTCATTTTAGTTCCAGCTTTATGCCATTTTTTTCCATATTCTCCACCGCCTCTTAGATTGGCTACAGCATAAACTCCACCTTGCTCCATCCAAACAGCGTTGGCTATACTAAATGATGGAGTCAGGCTAATATTAAAACCTCCATAACCATAAAGAATGGTAGGGTTTTCACCATTTAATTTTAATCCTTTTTTATGGGTAATAATCATTGGAATAATAGTACTGTCTTTCGAAGCATAAAATACTTGATTACTTTCATAGTTGTCAGGGTTGAAATCAACATCTGGCTTTTTATAAATTTTAGATTCTCCTTCTCTAGGATTGTATGAATAAATGGTTCTAGGGGTTTTATAGTTTGAAAAAGAATAATAGAGAATAGTATCCATTTTTTTTCCGCTAAATCCACCAACACTTCCAAGACCTGGAAGTTCTACATCGAAAATCATTTCACCGTTATAGTTGTATTGCTTTACTTTAGAAACAGCATCTACCATATATTCTGCAAAAAAATACCCACCACCATTTGAAGGACTTAATACATGTTCTGTTTCAGCAATAAAATCCACCCAATTTTCTGGTCTTGGATTGGAAGCATCCACAGTTATTATTTTTTTATTAGGTGCATTTAAGTTGGTTGCCAAATACAATTTACTTCCTTCATTTTCCATCACATATGTATCGCTATTGGTGTGGTCTAAAATGGTAATAAAATCGCTGTTAGGCTTTGATAAGTCTTTCATAAATAATTTATTTCCGGAGGTTGAAACACTTGCGGAAACAAATAAGTAATTTCCATCTTCAGTAACATTTCCGCCGACATATCTATGTTTTTCTTCGTCTGTTCCTCCAAATATAAGTTGGTCCTCAGCTTGTGATGTTCCTAGTTTATGGTAATAAAGTTTGTGCTGATCGGTTTTTGCTGATAATTCACTGCCTTGAGGTTTATCGTAACTAGAATAAAAGAATCCTTCATTTTTTTTCCAAGAAAGACCGGAGAATTTCACATCTACTATAGTGTCTTCCATAATTTCTTTGGAATAGACATCCATTACGATTACTTTTCTCCAATCACTACCACCTTCAGAAATAGAATAGGCAACAATACTACCAGAGTCAGAAAAGCTTAAAGCTCCTAAAGAGATTGTTCCGTCTTTTGAAAATTGATTAGGATCTAAAAAAACTTCAGCGGACTCATTTTCTTTTTGCCTAAATATTACATATTGATTTTGCAAACCATTGTTCTTATAAAAATAAGTGAATTCGCCCTTTTTAAAAGGAGCACTTATCTTTTCATAATTCCACAGGTATTCTAGTCTTTTTTTTAGGTCTGTCCTAAATGAAATATTTTTTAAATAGGCAAATGTTGTTTCGTTTTCTGCCTTTACCCAAGATTCCGTTTCTTTAGATCTATCATCTTCTAACCATCTATATGAATCTTTCACTACAGTGTCAAAATAATTATCTACAACTTCTTTTTTTTCTGTAATTGGATAATTCATTGTTGTTTTTACTTTTTTTTGGGTGTTACTACAGGATAATAAAATAGAGAACATGCATAAGATAAAAAGTGGTTTTTTTAGTTTCATTTTTTTAAAAATATATAGTTATTAGTTACGCAATAATTTATAACATTAAAAATAATTTCAATTAATTAAGCTAATGAGTTTGCATAGTCTTTAATTCCTCTAAATTAAAATTTTTTTATTGCTAAATGTTATATATTGTCAAACTCAAATTGAATTTTGTTGAAAAATCATCATTACGATATAATTTTTGTTGGCTGGGGTGCAAGTACTTGCATTTTGCTAATTGAAATGGCAAAACATTCGTTACTAAATAATAAAAATCTTTTAATTATTGAACCAAGTGAAAAACTTGAAAATGACAAGACGTTTTGTTTTTGGGCCAGTAGAAAAGACGATATATATAAAAACTTTTCAACTATTATATCGAAAAGTTGGACAAGTATTCAAATCAATGACAATGAAAGTAATCCAATAGATCCTACTGAATATTTTCATGTAGATAGTATTGACTTGTACAATTGGACAAGAAAAATAATGCTCAAATACAATATAGAACACAGTAGAGAAAAAGTATTTAAAATTGAAGAAAAAGAACACTTAAATATAAATACTTTAGAAAAAAAATATACATCAGACTGGATTTTTGATAGTAGACCGCCAGATTTTAATAATATTCCCAATGGAGATTTCAATATTTCACAGTCATTTTTTGGATTAAAAGTTGAATTAAAAGAAAAGGAACTAGACCAAAGTGTTTACCATATGATGGATTTTAGAATTCCTCAAGAGAAATCTACACAATTTGTCTATATCCTACCATATACTTCAAATTCAGCACTGATAGAGCTTACAAGATTTGGTAAAAAAATAATTGACAAATTGGAAGCAGAGAAGGAGTTAGATAAATTTATTACTAAAAACTTTGGATCATATAAAGTCATTTCTAAAGAAGAAGGAGTAATCCCAATGAGTTCTAATTTGCCAGAGCAATCCTCCGGAAAAAAATGGGTAAATATTGGAACAAGAGCAGGTAATGTTAAGCCAAGTACGGGCTATGCATTTAAAAATATGTATCGCCATGCCAAATTGATTTGTGACCAAGGTGTCTTGAAATCCAAAAAGTTAAAGCCTAATAAAAGATTCCTTTTTTATGATCAGTTACTATTAATAATTCTTACTATTTGGCCAACGAAAGGAAAGCCGATTTTTGAAAGATTATTTAATGTTAAATCATCTTATTTTGTTCTACAATTCTTAGACGAAAAAACTTCTCTAAAAGAAGAATTATCTATGTTTTATAAGTTACAAATTGGAATATTTATAAAATCTATATTTTATTGGTTTTATTGGAAATTTAAAAAACTTCTCTTTCCAATTTTAATGATTGCCTATATATTGTTAGATGAAAGTATTGCATCCAACGAACTGCTAAATTTGTCCTCCAATAACTTAGCAGTTTTAACTTTTGGTTTGTTAATAATAGGAATTCCACACGGTGCTTTAGATCATTTAACGGAAATATTAAGCAAAAAAAACACTATTAATTTCAAGTTTATCTTTTATTATTTATTGATGATGGTTCCTATTTTATTAATATGGTTTTGGGTCCCTACATTAGGCTTGGTGTTTTTTTTAATTTACTCTGCTTGGCATTTTGGACAAACGGAAATTAACAATTGGAAGATAAACTCTAATGCAATAGCTATATTTTGGGGAATAGTTCTTTTTAGTTCTTTATTTTTAATTCATTTTGAAGAGTTTTCTAAAATATTACTAATTATGAATATTAAAGTTCCAATGGTCAACTTTAATTATGTTTTAATTGGTAATCTTCTTTTAATCTTTCCTTTTTTAACAGCAATTTATTTTCAAAAATTAGAATGGTTGATAATAGTTGCTTTCTTTTTATTATCTAATAAGGAAAGTTTGCTTTTAACCTTTGGTCTTTATTTTATATTTCAACATAGTAGAATTGGTTGGATGCATTTAAAAAATAAACTAAAACATACCCACTTAAAGATGTTTAAGAATGCTTTACCTTTTAATATAGGGGCAATATTTCTCTACCTTATTGCAATTTATTATTTGAATTTAGCCCCAGAAAAGAGCATAGCTTATTTTTTTGTTTTTCTCTCTGCAATCAGTTTTCCCCATGTTATATGCATGCATTTTTTCTACAAAAAAAACTCTATTAAATAAATCTTTTATCTAAAGAAAATTTCTCAGGATATTTTGGTTTTTTATTATTGTAAAACTCCATGATTTTTTTCATGTCAGCCTCCTTATCATCAGTTGGAAATATTGGCCCTCCGATTCCAGCAATCTTGGTTTTGTAGTCCAAGTAACCAAAACATATTGGAAGGTCATTGTCTTTAGCGAGGTGATAAAATCCACTTTTCCAATTTTCTCTTAAAGATCTTGTTCCTTCTGGTGTTATAGCCATTGCAAATTCTTTATTTTTTTTAAAAAAATCAGCCATTATTTTNACATTGCCATTTTTCTCTTTTTTCTTAGTGTTTATAGGTATTCCTCCCAAAGGACCAATAATAAGATTAAATGGAAATCTAAACCATTGTTTCTTAATAGTAAATTTGAATGGAACTTTAAGGGTTTTTAGAAGTAAAATAGCATAAAATAAATCCCAATTACTTGTGTGAGGTGCCCCAACTAATACACATCTTTTATATTCTTCAGGGGTTTTTGTATCAACTTTCCATCCTGAAATTATAAGTAGTAGTTTGTACATAAATTCATTTTAATTATTCAAGGACTTGCTATTTCCATTAATGTCGCACATAATATTGCTCCATATGTTCCTAAAGCGTATCCTAAAACAGCTAATAATACACCTACCGGTGCCAAGCTAGGATGAAATGCAGACGCAACAATAGGAGCAGAAGCCGCTCCACCAACATTTGCTTTACTTCCAACGGCTAAGAAAAAGAATGGCGCTCTTATAATTTTTGCTACTAGAACCAACAGACCTACGTGAAAAATCATCCATATTAGACCAACAACAATTAAAAGAGGTTGCTCTAAAGCTTTTGTAATATCCATTTTCATACCAATAATAGCTACAAGTAAATAAATAAATACACTTCCAATTTTTGAGGCTCCAGCGCCTTCCAAAGATCTTAATCTTGTAAAGGACAATCCAAGTCCAAGAGTAGTGGAGACTACTACTACCCAGAAAAAATGACTTGTAAAAACAGTATCATTAAAAATTGAAAAATAATTATTGCATTTAGACAAAATAGAACCTAAAAAGTGAGCTATTCCAACTCCTCCTAAGGCAATAGAACTTATTTTCATTAAATCATGAAAAGTTGTATTTCTTTCAACAGCTGAGGAATAATTTTCCATTTTATTTTTCAAATCATTTATGGTGCTTGAGTCTGCTTTTAACCATTTATCAATTTTATCACTTTTCCCTGCTCCATATAAAATAAAAGCCATCCAGATATTGGCAACTACTATATCAACAGTGATCATTGCGCCATATTTTTCTGGATTAAATTGGTAAAGTTCTAACATAGCTGTTTGATTTGCTCCTCCACCAATCCAACTACCTGCTAGTGTAGCCATTCCTCTCCAAATAGCATCAAATTCTAATCCTCCAACTGTTTCTGGAGAAAATAAAGAAGTAATCAAAATGGCAATTGGTCCACCTATAATTATTCCAATTGTAGCAGTAAAGAACATAATTAAAGCCTTTGGACCAAGCTTAATTACTCCTTTTAAATCAGTACTAAGTGTCATTAAAATTAATGACGCTGGAAGAAAGTAATTTTTAGCAACTGGCCATAATCCAGAAACTTTTGGAGAGATAATACTCGCTGTGCTAAATAGGGATGGTATTAAATAACATAGAAGAAGAGCTGGTATTATTTTGTAAAAAGTTTTAAGGGATTTAAGTTGAGAAGTATAAAATATAAGACCCAAACAAGAAACTAATAAACCCAATACAACAGCATCATCTGTAATTAAAACATCTTTTTCCATGGTAAAATCCTTTATTGAAAGATAGAATTAATTTTTATGATAGACTTCAGATAACTTTTTTAATTCATCTCTCCAATCTGAAATTTTAACTTTATTCTTCTCGATTTTTGATTGGAAGTCCTCTAACATTTTTCCTTTAGCGTTTGAAAAGAATCCTAAATTATTTTCCAGTTGTGTTGTTTCCTTCAAAGTAGTATTAATAAGTTTATTAATTCTGTTCTTCTCGTTTATGAAAGTTGTTTCTGGATTAGAAGAGTTACTTAGTAAAGAGGATTTTATAGCTCTTGTAATTTTATGTTTCTCCTCTTTAGTGAAATTATTATTGTTAATAATCTGATTAATTAAATTTTCAAATCCCTTTATAATTTCCTCTGATTTTTTTCTTGGTACTTCACCAGTTTTTTGAAATTCATCAATAAAATTCATTAGATCTAAAAAGCTAGATTTTCCAGATTTTTTAAATTCTATAATTAGTGAGTTTTTAGTTTTTAAGTTTTCTTTTTCAGCAGAAATAATAGAATTTCTATTTTGTTTTTTTGTCTCAAAAAATAAGTCACATTGAGCTCTGAATTTTTTCCAAAGTTTTTGTTCTGCAAATCTTCCTGCATTTCCTATTCCTTTCCATTTTTCTTGAAGTTTCTTGATTAATAAAGGATTACTATCATTTTTAATGTTTTCTACATATTTTTTGGCTGTTTCAATTAACTCAAGTTTAGAATCGTAGTTTTCTTTATTGTTGTCTTTTTCAATCTTTAAAAATTCATTTCTTTTGTCAAAAAACACATCAAAGTAAGACCTAAACTCTTTCCATATTTTATCATTTTCTTTTTTTGGTACAGGACCTATTTTTTTCCATTCTGCTTGACATTTTTTTAATTGATTTGCCAATAAGTCCCATTCTTTAGAATTGTTGGTTTGTTGGCTAGAGAGTTCTTTGACTTTTTCGATTAGTTTCTTTTTATTTTCAAGATTGTCTTTAAGATTAGTCTTTAAATTACTGTAAAATTCATTTATTCTCTTTTGAATTATATGAACCTCTGACCAATATTTTTTCTTTAAATCCTCCCAATGCTCCTTGAAAGTAGGTCCAACTTCTTCCCATTTGTTCTGTAATATCTTTAGCTCTATCTGTAGTTTATTATAGTCTTTAAGTTCACTTAAGTTTTTCAGCTCATGAATTATTTGATTTTTAAGTGAAAAATTCCTTTTTAAATCATTTTCTTTAAGTTCTTTATAAATATTGAAGTTATAGTTAAAGGATTCATTTAGTTTACTAAATTTTTGTTGAAGTTTATGATCTTCATTTGGTGATATAGTGCCAATTTTGTTCCAGTTAGTTCTAATCTCTTTAATTCCTCTAGCTAAATGTCCTAATTCTTCCTTACTATTTATAAGTATTTGAAAATTTTCAAGAATTTCTTTTTTTAATTTAATATTACTTTTTTCCTCCTCCTTTTTTTTGTTTTTTTTATCTTCTTGTTCTTTTTTAAATGCCTTAATAGCTTTTAATATTAAAATATTTTCTTGCTCATTTTCTGGATTTAAGTTTTTTTCATCTTCTTCTGCTTTTTCTTGGAAATTTTCAATTTCTTTTTGGAACACGACTTCAAATACTTTTATTTGGTGTTCTGCCTCTTTAATGGCCAATTCATTATCAGCTCCAATAAAGCTTTCAATACTTTTAAGTATGTTTTCTTTATTTATTTGCATTGTTACAATTTAAGGGTGGGAGGGTTTTTGGATAGTGAAGATTATAATTTCAAATTTAAAAGTTTTCTTTTTATTAACAGTAAATTTTTAATTTGATTTTTAAAAAAAAAGTTTAACTACATTTTACACACTTAAGTGTCTCTGGAATAAGAAGTAATCTGTTGATATTAATTTCTCTTTTGCATTGAATACAAATGCCAAAATCTATATTCCCTAGTCTTTTTAATCCAGTTTTTAAATTCTTTAATTTTTGTAAAGAGTTTCTTAACATTCTATCATTTATGCTTTTATTATTTATAGCATCCATTCTACTAATTCTTCCAATTGCATTTTCTGGTTCAATAGGTTTTGCTATTTGTCTTAGTTCGTCAATTTCTAAGGCAAGATCTTTTATTTTTTCTTCTATAATATTTTTAATTTTATTTTTATCCAATTCGATAGTCTAATAATTTATCTGTATTTATCTTTTTTACTTCCCTTATATAGAGGAATGTGCACCAATTTTGTTTCAATTGGCCCATTAAATAATTTTATTCTCCTAATCGGCCTTAGACCAATATGTTTTAAGCTTTCTAAATCTCCACTTAATATCCATGCGTCAGAACCGCTCCAAGTGTGTTTCAATCTAGAGCCAATTTCTTCATAAAATAAGTGATTTTTTTCCTGTGCTATTCTTACGTTGTATGGAGGATTTAGAATTAACATAGGATTTTCAAGTGGGGGCTCTAAATCAAAAAAATCTTTGAAGGTAATTTTGCAGTTGTTGTTTGGTAAAACATTATTAATATTTGTCCTTGATGCAATAATCATTTCATTAAAATTATCAAACCCCATTATTGTTGGTTGGTTGTTATTAATCTCCTGCAATGATTTAGCCTTTAATTTTTCCCACAAACCATGGTCATAATCTTTATGGTTCATGAAGCCAAAAGATTTTCTTTTAATAGTTGGTGGAATATTTCTAGCTAGCATTAATGCTTCACATAAAAATGTTCCTGATCCGCACATTGGGTCTATTAAAGGTCTCTTTAAATCCCAGCCACTGAAATTTAATATTCCCGCTGCCAAAACCTCATTAAGTGGAGCTATTCCAGTCATGGTTCTGTATCCTCTTTTGAATAAGGAGTCGCCAGAAGTGTTCCAAAGTAAGTTTACTTGGTCGTGGGAAATTCTTACTAAAAACTTATGGTCAGGATTTTCTCTATCAACACTTGGTCGTTTACCAATTTTCTTATTAAACTGATCTACTATTGCATCTTTTATTTTTAAAGAAGCATATTTAGAATGGTTAAAAAATGGGGAATTAACTACACTAGTTATCGAAAATGTTTCGTGTATAGAAAATTCATTGTTCCAAACAAATTCATAGGCTCCATTGTAAAGTTCATCTTCATTACTTGCTTTATAATGGTGCAATTCTACCAACACATCTAGAGCTAGTCTACACCACAAGTTTAGAGAGTATATTGTTTCTAGGTTCCCTTCTAAGTAAACGGCTCTTTTGCCAATTTCAGGGTTGAGATTAGTGATTTGAAATATTTCTTTTGCAAGAATTTCTTCAAATCCAGCAAAAGTTCTTACAATAATTTTCATGGATTTTATTTATTTTCTTTTTCATCCATTTCCTCAAAATCGACATAAAGATCATCGTCTATATCAATTTTTTCACTTTCTTTCGATTCAGAAAATGGATTACCATTTACATTTTTAAAAACTTCTTCTAATGGATTCTTTTTCATTTCTTTTGGTTTTTGCCCACTTAGTTTCATCATAAGGTCTTTTATAGTAGCAATTCCTTTTTGAAATATTGAAGCCATGAAAAATACTCCAGATATTCCAAAAATCCCTTTTAGAATTGGTGCTTGGTACAATCCTTCAATAGTGTTGTAAAACCAAATGTTTAAAGGGTTATTATGAATTATCTCTCCAAAAAAAGGAAATGCAATACAGGCTGTAAAAAAAACAATAGTGATACCCGCAATATGATTTTCATATTTAAGATTTTTTGAATTGTTAGAATTAATATTGAATTTTCCTTGTAGGCTCATGTTAGATACAAAACTTAACATAGATTTTTTCTTATTTAGTTTTCCTACAATATAAAGAGACAAAACAGTTCCGCCAGTTATATAAATAGAGGTAAGTTCAAAAATACTCATGGAGTTTTCTTGAATGCATTGTAGGCACTTGGAGAAAGTCAAATTGCTTAAAAGCAAAAACTTTAAGGCGGATAAAAAGTGATTCAACGGATTGTTTGAATTAAATCCTGTAATAAAAGCTTTTGGCAAGGTGACTATGATTCCCCAAACTAAGTTGAAAATAACAAAGACTATGCTTAAGTTGTAAAGGTGTTCTAAAAATACCATTCTACAAATATAGTTCAAAGGATAATAGATGTGAGTGAATACTTAATTATTATCAATTACATTTGCAAACAACAAATTCTAATATTTATGTCTATGAAGTTCAAAATAATAATAATTCTGTTGATTTTTTCTTTTAAAGGAATTTTAATCTTTGGTCATGAAGGAATGTGGATTCCTTCACTTTTAAAAGTTATTGAAGGACAAATGAAAAGTGATGGTTTAGAGCTTTCTGCCGAGGATATATACAGCATTAATAATTCAAGCTTAAAAGATGCAATTGTTCATTTTGGAGGAGGGTGTACAGCAGAAGTGGTTAGTAAACAAGGTCTAATTCTAACCAATCATCATTGTGGTTACAGTCAAATTCAGCAGCACAGTTCTTTAGAAAATAATTATTTAAAAGATGGCTTTTGGGCTATGTCTAAAAGTGAAGAATTAACTAATCCAGGATTGACGGCAACTTTCATAGTGAGTATTAAAGATGTTACCAACGAGGTTTTCATAGATACTGCTAGTTTGTCTTCAGCAGAATTTAAAAAAGTTATTTCCAAAAACATTAAAAAAATTCAAAATCAAGAAGGGAATCAGCCAAACTATAGTTATGTAGTTAAGCCATTTTTTTATGGAAATAAGTATTACCTGATAACTTCTAAAACTTACAATGATGTAAGATTAGTTGGTGCTCCTCCTAGTTCAATGGGGAAGTTTGGTGGAGATACAGACAATTGGGTTTGGCCAAGACATACTTGTGATTTTTCAGTTTTTAGAATTTATGCCAATCAGGAAAATGAACCAGCAGAAATTTCCGAAAATAATATTGCTTACAATGCACCTGTTGCTTTAGATGTAAAAGTTAGTGGAGTTAAAGAAAATGATTTTAGTATGGTGTTTGGATTCCCAGGGAAAACTGAACAATATTTAACTTCCAATGCTGTAGATAATTATATAAACATAATATTACCAGCTAGAATAGAAATGAGAAAAAACAGTTTAAAACATATAGATGCCTCTATGGATTTAAGCGAGTCAAATTTCATCAAATATGCATCAAAGCAATCTCGAATTAGTAATGCCTACAAGAAATGGATTGGTCAAGATTTAGGTTTAAGGAAAAAGCAAGCAGTGGATAAAAAGCGATCTGAAGAAAAGAAATGGGTTGAAAAAAGTCCTTCCAATCAATTGCTTTTAGATAGGCTTTTCTCTCTAGAAGAGCAAAAAATAAAATACCAATTAGCTTACAGTCTTTTTTTAGAACTATGGTATTATGGACCTGAAATTATTCGTTTTTCTAATGGTATTGAAAAGCTGAAAGGTGCTGAGGAATTTGAAAATAAAATGACCAATAAACAAAAAAACAGTATTAATTATTTTAAAAATTACGATGCCAAGGTAGATAAAGAAGTTTTTAAATCTTTAATACCAATTTATTTAAAGCATTTGGCAGATGATTTAGAAGATCCTCTTATGATTTCTGCAATTCAAAAATTTGATAATGAAAATTTATTTGTAGATAATTTATTTGAAAAAAGTAAGTTTACCAATTTAGAGGCTACTCTTAAAGTTCTAAATTCAAATAAAAAATCTTTTGTAAAATATTTAGAAAAAGATCCCGTTGTTGAATTCGCATCCAATTTATACAAGCATTTTTTAAATGATATATTACCTAAATACAGAAAACTCGAAGAAGAACACCAGTTTGTAATGGGCAAGTATTTAAAAAGTCTAATGGAAAGTTATCCAGAAAGATCTTTTTTCTCTGATGCAAATTCAACCATGAGACTCACCTACGGCAAAGTAGAAGGTTCTAAACCAAGAGATGGAATGTCTTACGATTGGTTTACAACAATAGATGGAATAATAGATAAATATAATACGGCAGAATCTGACTTTAAAATACCAACTAGATTACAGAATCTTTATAATGAAAAAAAATACGGTAGATATGGCGCAAATGGAACTCTAAATATTTGTTTTTTAGGGTCTAACCATACAACGGGAGGAAATTCCGGGAGTCCAGCTCTGGATTCTAAGGGTCAATTGGTAGGAATTAATTTTGATAGAACTTGGGAAAGTACCATGAGTGATGTTTTGTTTGATGAAAATATTTGTAGAAATATTATGGTGGACATAAGATACGTTCTTTGGGTGATAGATGTTTATGCCGGAGCAGGACACCTAGTTAATGAGATGAATTTGGTAGAATAATTTATTCTCCTATATATTTGGGTTTTCGTTTTTCGAAGAATGCTTTTACACCTTCTTTATGATCATAGGAGTTTGCCGCTGTGATTTGATATTTTTTCTCTAATTCTAATTGTTCAGAAATACTATTTTTATCGCTTTTGTTTAATAGGCTTTTAATCAGGCCAATTGATTTTGTTGGCTTTTCGCTTATTTTTTTTGCAAAATCTAAAGTTACTTGATACCCATTTTCATCATCCACGCTTTTGTATATCATTCCAATTTTTTCAGCTTCGGTAGATGAAATTTTTTCACCACTGAACATAAGACCAGCTGCTTTTTGTTTTCCAATCAGTCTAGGAAGATTATAAGTTCCTCCGCTATCGGGAACCAAACCAATATTTATAAATGATTGAATAAATTTTGCAGAACTTGCAGCAAAAGTAACATCGCAAGAAATTGCTAAGTTGGCACCTGCTCCAGCAGCAATACCATTAACATAACAAATAATAGGTTTTTCTATGTTGATAATCTTTTTTATAATAGGATTATAAGTATGGTCAATTATAGCATCAATAGTAGGTCCATTTTTTCTAGTTGCTTCTTCCAAATCTTGTCCTGCACAGAATCCTCTTCCAATTCCCGTAATTATAATTGCTCTAACCTTTTTGTTTTTATCACATTTTTTCAAAGCATCTAAAAATTCATTAGCCATTTCATAGTTAAAACTATTTAAAAGCTGGGGTCTATTAAGCTTAATTTCAGCAATATTATCTTGAGTTTCAAATAAAATATTTTGGTATTTCATAATTTAAATTTTAGTTATTTAATGAACAAGAATTCCTATTAAAAAAATTATTACGATTTTCGCACAAATTAATAAATAAATAGAATGGCACAATTTTATTCCTTTAAAGTAAGTCAAATTAAAAGAGAAACCCATGACTCAGTTTCTATTTCCTTTGATATTGATGGTAAATATTCTGATGAATTCAGCTATGTGCCTGGTCAATACATTACTATTAAAGTTGATGTAGACGGGGAAGATTGCAGAAGGTCATACTCAATTAGTTCTTCTAGAAACGAAAAACTAACCGTAGGGATTAAAAAAGTAGAAGGGGGAAAAGTGTCTAACTTCATGAATGAAAAACTAAGTGTTGGAGACTATGTTGAGATTTCTGCACCTCAAGGAAATTTCAAATTAGAAAATATTGATTCTAAAAACATAAGAAAATTTGTTGCTTTTGCTGCAGGATCTGGAATCACACCTATACTTTCAATGATAAAAGAGATAAGCCAACAGGAAATTAATAGTGAATTTTTATTGTTTTATTCAAATAAGACTAGCAGGGATGTTATGTTCCAAGAGGATATTAACTCCCTAACCAATGAAAATATTTCTGCAAAATTCATTTTTACTAGAGAAGACAGCGAAAAAGAATTATATAATGGCAGAATTAATGAATCAAAGGCAATGGAGTTGATTAAATCTGAAATGTCGTTTTTAAATGCTGATGCTTTCTTTATCTGCGGGCCAGAAGAAATGATTTTTTCCTCTAAGAAAGCTTTAGAGTCTTTGGGTATAGATAAAGAAAAAATAAAATTTGAACTATTTACTTCACCTGTAAAAAAGGCTGAAGAAGTAATAGCAGAAACTTTAAATGAAGATTTTGATGGCAACTCTAAGGTTACAGTTATTTGTGATGATGAAGAAGTAGAGTTTGACTTAAATAAGGACGGAGATTCCATTCTTGATGCTGCAATGGAGCAAGACCTCGATGTTCCATTTTCATGTAAAGGAGCAGTCTGTTGTACCTGCAAAGCCAAGGTTACTAGAGGAAAAGTAACTATGGATGCAAATTATGCTCTTTCAGATCAAGAAGTTGAAGATGGGTATATACTATCATGTCAGGCTCATCCTGCTGCTGGTGAAGTAACAGTTGATTTTGATTTTTGAGATAAAATATTGTTAATTAATACAGTTTTATGAATATAGTAATTACAGGTTGTTCTAAGGGGATAGGATTTGAGCTCGTTAAAATTTGGAGTAAAAACCATAAAGTTTATGGAATTTCTAGAAATACAGAAAAGTTAGAATCGCTTAGAGCATGTCTCTCAAATCCTGCGAATTTTAAATTCCTCTCAAAAGATATAGTTAATCTTAATCAGCACGATATTAAAGATTTTATAAAGGATAGTAAGGTTGATATACTTGTTAATAATGCTGGTCATCTTATTAATAAGCCTTTTAGTGAGATAAAATACGATGATTATAGAGATTTAATGGATGTCAACTTTTGGGGTGCTTTTAATTTATCTCAGTTGTTAGTTAAAAAACTTTCCAATGCAAAAGGGCAGATTATTAATATATCAAGTATGGGCGGTGTTAATTATACTTCAAAATTCCCCGGTTTATCTTTATACAGTTCCTCTAAAGCAGCTTTATCTGTTTTTACTGAGTGTTTAGCTGTTGAATTGGAATCTGAACAAGTTAAAGTCAATGCTTTAGCTTTAGGTGCTGTTGAAACTGAAATGTTAAATACTGCATTTCCTGGTTATGTTGCAGATACTAAAGCTCATGAAATGGCTTCTTTCATAGTTGAATTTGTAAACTCTTCCTCAAATATTATAAATGGGCAGGTTATAAGAGTCTCTAAAAGTAATCCTTGAATACTGATTTTCAGTAAGATATAATTTCGCGTGTCAAATATTAAATATTTAAGGTAAAATAGTTTGTCTTTATAAGAAATCATAGTATGTTTGCACCCCGAAAAAGTTATTTATGTATTTAAGTTAGTTTCTAGAGAAGAAAAGTTTTTAACTTTTTTTTATTTTCTCTTGTATGATTTAAATATTAAACTATCTTTGCCGGCCGATTGTGATACCAAAAGAGGTTTTACATCGATAGAATGAGTTTAATCTCATAAAAATTTTTAAGTTCTTTGAATTATTGAAGTATAGAATTAAAAGACTAGCAAACCCTGAGATTTGTTTCAACAAAACTTAAAGTTATAATTACAATGGAGAGTTTGATCCTGGCTCAGGATGAACGCTAGCGGCAGGCTTAACACATGCAAGTCGAACGGTAACAGAAAAAGCTTGCTTTTTGCTGACGAGTGGCGAACGGGTGCGTAACGCGTATGCAACCTACCTTCTTCTAAGGAATAGCCCAGAGAAATTTGGATTAATACCTTATGATAATATTTATTCGCATGTTTAAATATTTAAAACTCCGGTGGAAGAAGATGGGCATGCGTAACATTAGTTTGTTGGTGAGGTAATGGCTCACCAAGACTACGATGTTTAGGGGGTCTGAGAGGATGATCCCCCACACTGGTACTGAGACACGGACCAGACTCCTACGGGAGGCAGCAGTGAGGAATATTGGTCAATGGACGAAAGTCTGAACCAGCCATGCCGC
>JGI20156J14371_10000996_pt1 | contig 23845 bp, 17 predicted proteins | sample COG_06_FD_14371 | JGI IMG/M metagenome (IMG submission 14371)
CTTTGGACATCATGTAATTTTAATAAATTTGATGAAAAAATTTTAGAACAAGAAAATATTATTGCAAACCCAATAAATATAAGATATTCTTTAGAAGTAATTTTTTTTAAATCGCCAAGTATATTTTTTTTGGAATTGGTGGAACTATAAATAATAATAAATAATAAAAATGAAAAATTTAAAATACTGGTTATAAAAACTAATGTTAACGGATTTATTTTAGAAAGCATGTATTTTGCGTTACATATCGCTAACCAGGATAACGAAGATAATAATAAATAATAAACAATGATTGTATTGTTATTTTTTAGTATATTCCCGAGTTCTTTCATATATATATAATAAAATATTTTAGTATATAAATTTTCTATATACTAAAATTGAAATTAAAATTGTATAAATAAATGTTGTAAATATAGTAAATAACAATAATGTATCATTCATTTAAATTGCTTACGTTCAACACGAAAGACAAATATGATAAGAAGCCAGTTAAAGATGACGAGCAAGAGGTAACAAACGAAAGTAATTCTGAAAAAGGAGAAAAGGAATTTCAGATACAAATGTTTGGTATAAATGAAAAGGGTGAGACAGCTTCAATAACCGTTACTGATTATCATCCATTCTTTTATATTAAAGTTAGCGATAATTGGAAAAAAAGTAATGAAGCTGGATTAAAATTACAGATACGGTATGAAGTGGATAAGACCGACGATGATGGTAATTTTATAGAAGAAAATATTACATATTTTGATTTAATAGAAAAAAAGACGCTATATGGGTTTGATGCAAACAAAAATCATAAGTTTATTTTAATAAAATTTAAAACAGAGGCAGCATTAAAAAAAGCTAAAAAAATGTGGTATATTATAAATAAAAAAGGTAAATACAGCAGTAAATTAAACAAGAATGGTTATGAATATGGTGGATGTAAAACGGAATTATATGAAGCGAATATACCTCCTTTGCTAAGAATGTTTCATATTCAGTCGATTAGTCCATCTGGATGGATCGGATTGCCCAAAAAAAAATTGATTTTGTCTCCGGGTAAAACTACAAGCTGTAAATACGAATATACAATTAATTATAAACATATCATATCATTGGTAGATAAGGAAACAAGAGTTCCTTATAAAATTGCGAGTTTTGATATTGAGGCGTCAAGTAGTCACGGAGACTTCCCTTTGGCTAAAAAGAATTATAAAAAATTAGCAACAAATATAATAAATAGTTGGGATAATGAATTGCACGATAAAGAAAGTCTTAGAAATATGGTATACACCGCTTTCAATATCAATGATTATAATTATGAAAACATAGACGTTGTATATCCAAAAGGTAAAGAAAAAATGACAAAAGATAAATTGGATGAGATATTTGAAAAATGGATAAAAAAATCTGTTCCAAAACCAGATGATGACAATAATGATAATAATGACAATGATGATAATCCGGATAGTGTTATGAACGAAGAAAGAGAAGTGGATGAAGGAGCAATAGATGAACCAATGGTAGAAGAAAATATATACAATAAGATATTTAAAAAACGAAACAACACAAATTTCGTAGACGGTAATGTTTTGGATCTATTAAATAATCATCTTATTGAACGAGATACAAAATTATATTGTTTAACGGAATCGTTTTGTCCGCGCAAAGAGAAATTGTTTCCTCAATTAAAAGGTGATATTGTTACATTTATTGGAACAACATTTATTAAGTATGGTGAAACAGAACCATACCTAAACCACTGTATTGTAAGAAAGGAATGTAGTGATTTACCACAAGTAAAAAATTCCAAGATAGAATGTTATGGTACGGAAAAAAAAGTTTTGCTTGCGTGGGCGAAATTAATACAAAAAGAAGACCCAGATATTATTATAGGGTATAATATATTCGGTTTTGATTATATATTCTTATATGATAGAGCTTGCGAATTAGGAACAGATTGTGTAAATCAATTTTTAAAGTTGTCGCGAAATAAAAATGAATCGTGTTTATCAAGAAAATGGATTAATGGTCGCGAAGAGAAAGGAATTGAAGCGAACTCGCTATATATTGCGAGCGGACAGCACGATATTAAATATATTAAAATGAACGGTAGATTACAAATCGATTTGTATAATTATTTTAGGCGTGAATATCAATTGATTAAATATAAATTAGATTATGTAGCAGGCTATTTTATAGGTGATTATGTTAAAACGATAGAACATAATATTGAAGAAAATTATACAAAAATATACAGTAAAAATTTAACAGGATTAGAAAATAATACATTTGTAAGTTTTCAAGAGGAGGCACATAGTGTTGACCAATATAAAAATGGAGATAAGTTTGAAGTATTTAATATTAATACAGAAGAGCGTTCATTTATGATACGCGGTATTGAAAAACCAGATATGAATAAAAAGGTTAAGTGGGGATTGGCAAAGGACGATGTAACTCCACAAGATATTTTTAGAATGACAAATGAAGGACCCGATGAAAGAGCATTAATCGCCAAATATTGTATTCAGGATTGTAATTTGGTTCATCATTTGATGAACAAAATCGATGTAATTACGGAATATATTGAGATGTCTGGTTTATGTAGTGTTCCGATTGACTTTATTGTAATGAGAGGACAAGGGATTAAATTGACAAGTTATATTGCAAAAAAATGTCGTGAAAAAGATACACTAATGCCTGTTATTGATAAACTTGACACAGACGATGGTTATGAAGGTGCCATCGTGTTAGATCCAAAATGTGATTTATATTTGGAAGAACCGGTTGCTTGTGTTGATTATAGCTCACTATATCCATCTTCTATGATTAGCGAAAATATTTCACACGATAGCAAAGTTTGGACCAAAGAGTATGATTTAAATAATGAATTAATAAAAGAGACAGGTGAAAAAAATGAATCGCGCGAAGAAGATGATGAATACGAAGATAATTATAAATATGATAATCTAAAAGATTATAAGTATGTTGACATTACGTATGATACATACCGATGGCAGCGAAAAAATAATAATCCAAAAGCAGGTATGGAAAAAGTTAAAATTGGTTATAAAGTCTGCAGATTTGCTCAATTTCCAGATGGAAAGTTGGGAATTATGCCATCAATATTAGAGGAGTTATTGGCGGCCAGAAAATCTACAAGGAAATTAATTCCACAGCAAAAAGATGATTTTATGAAAAATGTTTTGGACAAGCGTCAGTTGAGTATTAAGGTTACTGCGAATTCTATGTATGGTCAAACAGGAGCGAAAACAAGTTCGTTTTATGAAAAAGATTGTGCTGCATCAACCACAGCAATAGGCAGATTATTGCTTATTTATGCTAAAAAAGTAATAGAAAGTGCTTATAAAAATAAGATAGTTGATACAACGAAATATGGAAAAGTTAAGACTGATGGCGAGTATGTTTATGGTGATACAGACTCTGTGTTTTTCAAATTTAATCTTAAAGATATGGATGATAAACCAATAATAGGGATAAAAGCATTGGAAATAACTATTGAGTTGGCGAAACAAGCTGGAGAGTTAGCAACAAAATACTTGAAAAAACCCCATGATTTAGAATATGAAAAAACATTTCTACCGTTTTGTTTGTTATCTAAGAAACGTTATGTGGGGATGTTGTATGAAGAAGATCCAACTAAATGTAAACGTAAATCGATGGGCATTGTTTTAAAACGCCGTGATAATGCGCCTATCGTAAAGGATATCTATGGTGGAATTATAGATATTTTAATGAAAGACAAGGATGTAAATAAATCAGTTAAATTTCTAAAAGATTGTTTGCAAGATATTATTGATGAAAAATATGGTATGGATAAATTGGTAATAACAAAATCATTGCGAGGTGATTATAAAAATCCTAAACAAATAGCACATAAAGTATTGGCCGACAGAATCGGTAAACGCGATCCAGGAAATAAACCGAGCGTTGGTGATCGCATAGAATATGTTTATATAAATAATCCAGATAAGAAGGCATTGCAAGGTGAAAAAATAGAAACGCCCGAATATGTAAAAAATAATAATGATGTTAAAATTAATTATTCATTTTATATAACGAATCAGATTATGAAACCGGTTCAGCAAGTATTGGCATTAGTATTACATAAATTGCCGGAGTTTTCAGGAAATAAAGGTAACGGTTTAAGAAAGTGGAATAGCGAATTACGATTGTTACATAGAAAATATCCTAATCTGGAAGAGTATAATAAAAAAGAAGAGGCACTAAGAAATAAGGAGGTAAAAAAAATAATATTTGATAAATATCTTATTAGCACAAATATTATGAAAGAGGGTCATCAAGATATATCTAAATTTTTCGATAATTTATTGTAATTGTAATTGTAATTGTAATTGTAATTAATATTAAATAATGAAATAATATTAATTTATAAAAATTTTTTATTTTAATTGGATAGTTGTTTAAATAGGGTTGTTGCACCAATTAAACCAATAGTAATATTTATATAATAAATAACTTGGGGTATAGCTTCCCATTTATTTAGATATTTTATTTCATCTAAATTTTGTTTCATATTTTTTAAATCATCTATTAAATATTTACAGAGTGTTGTTGAACATAACAATATTGATAAACTTAACAGAAGGAATAATATGTTGTAAATTTTATTTTTCCCTCTATAAAAACGACTTGACGCTAATAACGCAAAAGATATTGACATGTAAAGACCAACATTACGTAATGAAGTTTGATAAAACATTAAAATATCTTTTTCACTTTGCATTATATAATATATATATATAATATAAATTATTCAAAAGATTGATCAAACAATGATTTACCTGCTTCTATTAAAAATCCAGCAAAGAAGTATCTCAGCCATGGTAATAAACCAATCAGACAAAATCCTACTCCGAGATATTGTTTTGTTTGTAAATCTTCTAATGGTTTCGTTCCTTCTTTATTATTGTTAATAATCATAGAATATCCTATACCAAAGAATAATGCCGAAAATATAGCTAAAATAAGATTTGCACTTATAATACCTAATATTCCTGAGAACGCAATAGAAAAAACTTCTTTATTCAAAAAAGATTTTTTTGTTTTGTTTTTTTTTACCATATACAATAATAATAGATTTTAATTTATTATGTATGTTTTTTAATTATCCTCTATAGTCAAGAACAGGTAATATAAAAGAAATTTCATTAGCATTACCAGATATATCAGAAGTTATATTACCAGATAAATCAGATAAATTATTAATTTCATTAAGAATATTTTCTGAAATGATATTTAATATATTATCTGTTAACACACTATTTGAATTATTTATTGTGGGAGCAATATTTACCGAATTTGCTTGAGTCTGTGTCGGGGTTTGATTATTTTGTGTATTTACTGTGTTATTTGTTCCGGTTTGATTTAATAAATTATATCTACACAATGGACAAGTAGTATTATTTTCAAACCAACGTAATAAACCAGATTCATTGAATACATGACCACATTGAATAATTTGTATTACACTATCGTCGGGATTAAATACCTCACGATTAATAGGGCAAGAATTATTAATTGGATTATTAATGTTACTAAATGTATTATAAATAATAGAATCGTTTATTAAATCTATATTTCTGGTATTTCTGTTATTTCCAATATTTCCAAGATTTCCAAGATTTCTAAGATTTCTATTATTTCTATTATTTCTATTATTTCTATTATTTATATTATTAATATTATTAATAATATTTGAAGGGAAATTAACTGGCAAATTAAACTGTTCTTCAGTTGGGATAGTAGTGGGTTGTCTGATAAATGATTGTTGTAATATATTACGATTTCTATTATTATTTGCTAATCGTCTTTCTCTCTCGCGAGTTAAAGTAATTAAATTATTAATGTTTCTTTCCTGATGTGTTAAAACATTTGCCATTATATTTAAAGTTTGGTGCGAACTTGTTATATTTTGTATATAATTTAGCAGCAAGTCATCATTATTAAATCCTGACATTATGTATTTGTATTATATTAAAATGTGTTTAAATACAACTCAACATGAGTAATATAATGAATAATTTTAATGAATACAAAGATAAAGGGTTAACAGGTCTTGCAAATGTAGGCAATACTTGTTATTTAAATTCTTGTATGCAAATTATATCTCATACTTATGAATTAAATAATTTTCTTAATGATAAAAAATATAAAAATAAATTGAATAAAAAACCCGACACATTATTATTGGTGGAGTGGGATAATCTTCGCGAATTAATGTGGAGTGCTAATTGTACAATTGCACCGAATGGTTTTGTAAATGCCGTAAAAAATGTTTCGCTGTCAAAAAATATTGAAATATTTTCCAATTATTCGCAGAATGATATTCAAGAATACATACTTTTTTTATTAGATTGTTTTCATAATTCATTAGCAAGAGAAGTTGATATGGATATTACGGGGACCTCTTTAAATGATACAGACGAATACGCGTTAAAATGTTTTAATATGATGAAAAATATTTATACAAAAGAATATTCCGAAATTTTGGATATATTTTTTAGTATACAAATTACCGAGTTAAAATCAATAAAATCAGGAGAGAATCTTAATATAATCCCTGAACCATTTTCAATTTTAAGTCTACCAATACCCGGTGATATTAAGGAACCAACATTACAAGAATGTTTAGATCTATATTGCAAACCAGAAGAATTATTGGGAGAAAATGCGATAACTAACGAAAAAACTAACGAGAAAGAAGATGTAACTAAAAAAATTGTATTTTGGGATTTGCCAAAAATATTAATTATCGATTTAAAAAGATGGAATGAGAACGGTAACAGAAATAATAAATTGGTTAAAGCTGATATAAACGATGTCGATTTGAGCAAATATGTTATTGGCTATAACAAATTAGATAATGTCTATGATCTCTATGGTATATGCAATCATTCGGGCGGTTCGATGGGGGGTCATTATACAGCATACATCAAAAATGCTAATAATAAATGGTATGAATTTAATGATACGATGGTAAATGAAATAAACGAAGATAAATTAATTAGTGAAAAATCATATTGTTTCTTTTATCGTAAAAAAAAATAATTTATAACTATATATGGATATTAATATTAATTCGATGACTGGTATTCCAAATAATTATTTAAATATATTAGATGCTAATCCTAAAGTTATATTTGTGGTGGCGGCGATAATTATAATTTATTTTGTTATATTTGCATCTTTAGGAGAGAAAAATGTGACCGATGATAATAGTTCAAATAATTATGTAGTATTTTTAGAACTATTAATGTGGAGTATATTTATACTATTAATTTTATTAAATGGTGTATCATATTTATTTAATGTAGATATTACTACGGGAATTAAAAATATATTTTCTTCTGATGCTGAAGTAAATATTAAAGTCGATTCGGATAATTTAAGTGATATACTAACGAATGTCGAGCCAACAAGCGAACCAACAAGCGAGTCAACAAGCGAATCAAATAACATGTTAAAAGAAGAAGTATATCACATACCAGGTAATAAATATACTTTTAATGACGCCAAAGCAATCGCAAAAAGTTTTGGTGGACGTTTAGCAACATATAAAGAGGTAGAGGACGCATATAATAAAGGTGCCGATTGGTGTAGCTATGGTTGGTCGAAAGGACAAATGGCATTGTTCCCAACACAGGAAAGCAAATGGACCAATTTACAAGAGATAGAGGGACACGAACATGACTGCGGAAGACCTGGAATAAATGGTGGTTTTATTGATAATCCAAATGTTAAATTTGGAGTAAATTGTTATGGCATTAAACCAAATATAACGCCGGATGAAATAAAACGCATGGAAAATTCGGTTATATATCAGAAAACAAACAAGGAAATACGGTTTGATGAGTTAGTTGATGAATGGAAACAAAAATTACCAAACATTCTATTATCGCCATTTAACACAGATAATTGGAATATGGTATAATTTTTATATTATAAAAATAAATTTTACATTTATTTTTATATTAATTTCCCAGAACTATTTTTTTTTAGTTTTATTTTTTTTTTTAATTTTTTTATTAACTTTTTTTTTAGTTTTATTGGGTTTTTTGGGTTCATTATTTTGTTTTGAAAATTTAATTAATTTATCATACAAATCGTCTGGTATAACCCCATCATCATCTTTTATATTTGGTTCTAAATAATGTTTATCGTCATAATTGTTATATAATAAACCCATCGGAAAAGCAGTATTATTAAATAACTCACTAATATTACTTACATTATTTATATTTTTATTGTTTGAATTATTGGTAATCAACGGTGACTGTTCATTTTTTAAATGACTATTATTAATCTTATAACCAGAACACTTATAATCATTATTTTCACGACATATAACAAAATCGTTAATATCTAAAAGAGACATATATATATAATATATATTTGTAATATTTAGTTTGTATTTATACGTTTTATTGTATTAATCATTTTTGTGCTTCTTGATTTTTTAAGCTTATCAATAATTAAATCTGTTGTATCTTTGTCATTTAAAGTTTCCTTTAACACGGTCTCTATATTTTTCAGAGTAATCCCAGATGTTTGACGAGTTGCAGTAAAATTTAATTGTCCATCAGTTATATTAATTACTGAATTGCTTAAATTATTATTCTCGACATAATTAAATATATTATCGTTAACCGCATTTTTTTTATTTCTTAAATTATTAACTTCCGCGGTAAGATTCTTTATTTCATTGTCCAACGAAACCCATAATTTTATGTCTTCTCTAAATCCATCATTGGCCATGTTTATTATAATAAAATAATTTAAAATTTAAATTTTTTTGTAAATTTCTTAATATTTTTTTTAGTTAAACGATTATTTAAAACAATCATGCTGACTGGTAATAAATTACTTTGGATCGATGCTAATAAACTGCCTCCCTTAGATTTGTATTTTACCGATTTACTTTTACGCTTTACCGATTTTACTTTACGCTTTACCGATTTTACTTTACGCTTTACCGATTTACTTTTACGCTTTACCGATTTGACTTTACGCTTTACTTTTCCCATTATATATTACTATAACATAAAATTACAAATTAAAAATAAGATTTTTTTTCCGCATTAAAAAAATTAAAATAACAAATATAGCTAAATTTATTAAAAAAGTCAGAATAAATAAACATAAAAATAAATAAATAAACGGCGATATTTCTAAAAATATTAATTCTATTAATGGTGTAATTATATTTCTTATTTCTTTCTTAATATCATCCTGTTTTAATAAATTAGAACAATAATCTAAAAACTTATCTTTCATATTATTTTAAATATATATTTAAAATATTTTATGCGTCGTAATACGAACTTAATATTCTTCATATTTTTTAATGGAAATATACGAATTAAATAATGATATTAATTTAAATAACATTAGTTTAGATAATCCACATAGTGTACAAGGTGGGTCTTTTTTTACTAAAATCCTATTAGATAATAAACCATTATATTTTCAACTACCTAAATGTTCTACTAAACAAGGTTTAGTAGAAACAAAAAAGAATAAGTATTTCGATTTACTTTACGAAAAAAATAATGAAGATTTATTAATAGAATGGATTGAAAAGTTTGAAAATCAATGTTTGGATTGTATAAATAAAAAAAAGAATTTATGGTTTTCAAATGATATAGATAAAGATGATATTCAAAACTTGATGACCCCCTTGGTTAGGATGTATTCGTCTGGAAAAAAATTACTATTTAGAACCTACATAGATACAAATAAAACAACGGGAATTAGCAAATGCAAGGTATATAATGAAAATGAAGAGAGTATAGATTTACGTTCGGTAGATAATAATAGCACGCTAATACCTTTAATATTAATAGAAGGAATTAAATTTTCTTCTAAGAGTTTTGAAATAATAGTTAAATTAAATCAAATAATGATATTAAAAACAGAACCGGAAATAAGCGATGTATGTTTAATTAAGAAAAAACCTGATTTAAAAATTGCAAATACTTTAGAAAAAAAAGTTATTAAAATGAAAGAAGAGGAACCTGTTAAAGAGGAGGTACACGTTAAAGAGGCTGAAGAGGTTCATATTAATGTTAATGACAATGACGATGAACCGGTTAATGACGATGAAANCGATGAACCAGTTAATGACGATGAACCAGTTAATGACGATGAACCAGTTAATGACGATGAACCAGTTAATGACGATGAACCAGTTAATGACGATGAACCAATTAATGACGATGAACCAATTAATGACGATGAACCAATTAATGACGATGAAATTGAGAAACATGTTGAAGAACCAAAAAATGGTGTATTAAATATTGATTTAAATGAGATAAATATTGATACTTTAGAAAAAATTAATGGTATCGAAGAAATAAATATAGAAATACCGCAAGGAGATCCATTGAAATTAGTAAAACCACAAGAGGTCTATTATAATATGTATAAAGAAATGATGATACGCGCAAAACAGTCGCGCAAAGAAGCGTTAAATACATTTTTAGAAGCTAAAAATATTAAGACAAAATATATGTTGGACGATATTGATGATTCCGAAGAAGAAGAAGAATTTTATAATATAGAAAATTAAATATATTTAGCATAAATTAAATATCTTTAGCATAAATTAAATAAATTTAAAAAAATATTTTATCGTTAAGTTTATATAATGAGTTTTTTAAAAAAATTCCCGAAAAGCCTTAAATCTTGTCTTAAACCGGAATTTCTAATCGGATTAGTTGGAATTATTGGTTTAATTATTTTAATTAATCAAATTACCAAAAGAAAACAAACTTCTGATGAGACTCTTACACCGTTAGCGCCTGATCAATTCAACGCGCCGGCCGATTCAAACCCAGGAGATGATAATGGCGACTTTGCCGATGTTAATGAGTCATCTATTAATTCGGAGGTTACTGGCAGCAATCCGGAAGAATTATTACCGGCTGACCAAAATAACGAGTGGTCAAAGTTAAATCCGGTTGGAACTGGCGATCTTAATAACGTAAACTTATTAAAAGCCGGTTATCACACTGGCATAGATACTGTAGGCAGTTCGCTTCGCAACGCGAATTTACAGATTCGCTCGGAGCATCCGAACCCAACAAACAATGTCAGTCCATGGATGAATACAACAATCGAACCCGAGACTGGGCGCGTCCCGTTAGAATTAGGCTCGTGCAATCAATAATTATATGAATAATTAAAAATTTTTAATTTTTAATTTTTAATACTTTAGAATGTTAATTTAATATATATGGAAATTAACATTTTAGGATATACCATAATATTTTTTGTTTTGGTAATAACCTATCGTATATACAAAGAATCCGATTATTTCCACTTAAAATGTATTATATCAGACGTTGATGGAAATAAATATTGTGTTCGTGAGAGAAATAAATTAAAATTAGCAGCAGATAAATTAGCAAATGTGAATGTTAAATTAAAACAGTTAGTTAAACATGTAGGGAAAAAATATCCAGATAGAGCAAATTGTAAAAGACTTGTAAGTAAGTTTAATCCAAAAAAAATATATGAAACGTTACCGACAAGTGAGTATACTGCGTATAGTCAAAATAAAGGTGAAAAACTTGCTTTTTGTTTGAATACAAAAAAAAATGGAGGTAAATTAATTGATTTAAATACATTAACGTTTGTAGCAATACACGAATTATCACACATCGCATCTAAGAGCATAGGTCATAACGAAGAGTTTTGGAATAACTTCAAATTTTTATTAGAAGAAGCAGAAATAATAGGAGTCTATAAACCCGAAGATTACAAAGAGGATCCTAAAAATTATTGTGGTATGAAGATAACAGATAATCCTTACTATGATTTATAAAATCGTTTAACATAAACATCAAAATTTTGTTTAGTGTTCACAAATACAGGTTCGTCGAATTTCCATTCTTTTAATAAATCAATTGGAAAAAAGGTATCACATTCATATGAATTATCAACAAAAGTAATATAACATTCGCTAATTAAGTTTAATTCAAGAAATGATTTATAAATGCTCTCTCCGCCAATAATCCAAACATCTTCATATTTTTTATTATTAATAAAATCAATAACATTATCAATAGTAGAAAACGATTTAATAATCTCTGCATCGGCATCGGCATAGGAAGATGTATTATCAATACTTAAAGATGTAGATAAAATTAGATGATCCCTCTTTTTAAGATGGCGACCGTTGAAACTATCCCACGTATTGCGTCCCATAACAATAGCATTATTACCGTTACCCTTAGTTGTTTTAGAAAAATGTTTTAAATCCTCACTAATGTTCCAAGGTAATTCGTTATTTATACCGATACCATAATTTTTAGATACTGCCACTATTAATTTAAAACTCATTTATATAAAATAATATAGTATATTTTTATATAAATGTCTCAAATATATAAAATTGCATATGTTAAAAATAATGCGATAGATAAATTGTATATTTTTATAGGAAATGAAATAAAAAAAACTAATGATGAATTGAAAAAAAAATTTAAATCAAATCCAAATGATAAGTTATTTAAGAATCTTTTTAGTAAAGAATTTATTCAAAAGTTAATTAAAGATAATATAGAAATAGAATTTTTAAATGAGATGCTTTATATTGACGATAGTATAGAAACAATTAAGAAAAAATTTATAAAATATTCTAATTTAGAATTGTCATTTGAAGAACTTTATTTATTTATTCAACAAAAAAAACAATTAGATACAAATATTATTTATGAAAACATAAATGATAACGGAGAGATTTTAAAAGAAGATATGATAACTTTATTATATAATATAGAAAATTCAGACACCAATCTTGATATGTTAGAAACAAAAGATGTATACAACTTTAATGATTTAATAAAATTAAATTTAGACGATAAAGAATCGTTAATATATATACCATTAGGACAAGAATATAGTGATAAAAATATGTATATAGTGAACCCTTATCTTATAGATAATAAATTAATTGATATTTTTAATAAGAAAATACCCACAACAAATAATGAACTTTTAATGGAACGAGGAGTAATAAACGAAAATATAATATTTCTGTGCAACGCTTTAGATGTGTTAGATTTTAATGAGAAAAATAATGTCAATGAAGAAGATATGTTTAATATTTATTATCCATTTTTAATTGAAAATAAAATTACAAATAAAGAACAATTTTTAAATAAAAGAAATGATTTAATACAATTATCACAAGATAAGGTAAAAAATGAAATATTCGAAAGAAAACTACAAAATATTAAGTTTTTGAACAGCATACATTTAAATAAAAATAAAAATATTGATTACATAGATAAAGGAATTAAAAAAATCCATATTAAATTGCGACAAAACAATAAATTAAATTTACCATTGGATATGGTATTTAAGTTAATACCAGCAACAAAAACAGTTCCTTTTATTAAGTTAAATTATGGTAACAGACAAGATAAAATGTATAAATTATATAGCGATAACTTGGCGTTAAATGGTTCTAAAATTCCATATTTAAATAAAGCAATAATAATAAAATTATCAAAAACAGTAGGCAAGATAAAGCAAGTCGGTTTATATATACAACATAATTATAAAAATGAACTTTTAGATGTGATATGTGAAATTGATAATAAGGGAAATATACTAATCAAGAGTGAATTTAAAAAAGGTGTAACGTATGAATATATCGACGATTTAATACAAAAGAGTGTAAATCCTATATTAGAAATATTAAAAACACATTTATCGCAGAGTGGTTATAATTTAAAATTATTTTCATCTGTTAAAGACGATAATGTGGAAATTATAAATATTGATTATGAATTAATAATTGAATTAAGTAAAAAACTTAATTTGAAGAAAAACATTGGTTGTTTGTCGAGCGTATTCAATATAATAAATCACGACATTAAAAATGATATTTATTTAAGATATAAGCGAGTATCAAACTATAATGAGATGGATAGCAAGGAGATTTTCGTTTTAGATATGTTGAGAAACGACGAATTAATGGAAGATATAGAAACAGAATATAGTAATAATTTTAATATACAAATAGAAGATGCAAAAAATGAAATAAGAGAGATAATAAGCGTTTTTCAACTATTAGAAACGAATAACCGTAGAATAAAAATTAGAAGTAATCCGGGTCTTTCAATAGTAATGACTAAGGGGAGTTATGATAATAAATTAAATATATTAATTAATGGTATTGATAATATCAATTATTTAAACAGCATTTTTATTTATTTGGAATCTTTATTAATCATAACACAATTTCCAGAGATAAGCAATATATCAAACAATTCGGAATATAAAAAATTATGCAATACTAAACAAATTATAGTAGAAGAGGAAATAGAGAAGGTAAAAGAAATAGAACACGCTGGTTATTATACAGATGCCGAGAGCGATGATGACTTTTCGTTGATGAGCGAGGAAGAAGAAGAAGAACTCGAAGGGGATGGCGAAGATGCAAACACAGACGAGGGCGACATGATGGGTGGTGCCAGAGACGATACTCCGGATCCAGAGGAAGAAAATGAAGAAGATTTAGATATTGATATTACTGGCAAAAAATTACGTACATCTAAAGGAAATTTATTTTTTGATAAATTAAATGAATTAGAACCAACATTATATTTGCGAAAAATAGAAAATAAAAAATTTAATCAATACTCCAGAATGTGCCCTTTTTCGGATAGACGTCAACCTATTATATTGACAGATAGCGAAGTTGAAAAAATTGATAAAGAAAGTCCTGGTTCATATAAGCAAATCGTTAAATTTGGAAGCGATAAAGATAAAAAATATTCTTATATATGTCCAAGATATTGGGATATTAAAAGAAATATTAGTCTAACTGAAGAACAAGTTAAATCCGGTAAATATGGTAATATTATACCAGAAAAAGCTACTGTAATACCAGAAGGGGCAAATATATATGAATTTAAATCAAAAAAACACGTTGATAAAGATGGTAAATATATTGATTATGTTCCTGGATTTTTGGGAAAAAATAAACACCCCAAAGATAAATGTATGGCGTGCTGTTTTCATAATGAAAGATGGAGTCAACCAGCTCAATCAAAAAGAAGAGAAGAATGTTTACAAGATAATAATGAAGAAAATACAAATAAAAATTTATTAAAAAAACCAAAATCAAGTAAAAAAAATACAGACTATATTATGTCGTCAACTTCATTTCCACTCGAACAAGGTAAATACGGATTCATGCCAATACAAATTCATAATTTTTTACAAATTAAAGGCAATAAGTGTCAAATTAATTATGATAATAAATTAATAACAAATACAAAATGCCTTTTAAGATATGGTGTAGAGTTTAATGAAAAACAGTCTTTTATCTCGGTAATAGCGGAATATTGGTCGATAAGTAGAAATAAAAAAAATACAGTTTCGGTTATAAAAATGAAAAAAAAATTACTTGCCGCATTAAACATAGATAATTTTATGACACTACAAAATGGTAATTTAATTCAATTATTTGATGCCAATATGGAAGTAAATATAAATGATCATAAAGATTCGGTATTGTATAATAATACAAATTTGGAAAATCCAGAACAACTTCACTTATTAAAGAAGGTAATAAGCTCATATAATAATTTTAAAAATTACATTAATAATGATACGAATATAATAGATTATAATTATTTATGGGATTTAATATGTATGCCAAATGAAAAATTGTTTCCCGACGGTTTAAATATGGTAATATTAGAATTTGCAGACGACGACGTTACAAATAATATTCAAATAATTTGCCCGTCTAATCATTATTCAAATAATATATTTGATCCAAACAAGAACACAATATTAATATTAAAGAACGAAAATATTTACGAGCCAATCATACAGCGAATGGATAGAGAAAAGACAGATACCTTGACGGAAATACAAAGAAATAATTTTTTTAATAATAATAATAGCATCGATAATATAAAAGAATTTTTTAAGATAGTAAAAAAATCTTTTGAAAATAAATGTAACCCAAAAAAATTGAAAATATACAATTTTAAAAAAAATATAATATTGCGCGAATTATTAGATATATTAAAAGACATTGGTTTTAAAAAATTTAAACAGGTAATTAATTATAACGGCAAAACAATTGGTTTGTTAGTTACTAATGATAATAAAACTTGTTTAGTTCCGTGTTTACCTTCTGCATTAATGGTTGATATCGATTATATATATATTGATAATCAGTTTGCAATATCTTATGAAGATACAAAAGAGTTTTTAAATAACATGCACGAGTTATCAGATACAAATATTCCGTGTAAACCGAGTTTAAAAGTTATTGAAGATGAAGTTGTAATAGGGGTAATAACACAGACTAACCAATTTATTCCTGTATTACCCGAACCGAACTATAAGGACGATTTAGACGTTGTTAAAGAAAATAGTCATGTAGTAATTGATGCTATGTCGCTGACAAACGATGATATTGATGAGGAGAGAAATGTGTATATTAATAAAATAAAATTAGAAAATAATTTTTATAGTGTTTTTAGAAGCACATTAAGAATAGTAATAAACGATTATAAAAATATAGAAATAAAATCGGAGATGGAAAAGATAATAAATTCAAACAAAATGTTATATTATACGAAATTGAGAAAAATCGAAAAAATAATAACAAAATTGTTAAAAAATAAAGTTTCCTTTTCACATTATGAAGATAATATAATTAATAGTTTAACAAATATAACAAACTGTTATGTTAAAAAGAGTAAAAATTGTAACACTCCATGTTTTTATAGTAGGAAGGATAAAAATTGTAAATTATTAATACCGAATAAAAATTTATTGAATAATGAGGATAATGAGAAAATTTATTATGGAAGATTATCCGACGAATTAGTTAGATATCATGGCATAAGATCATTTATATTAGAACCCAAATCTTTTTTGAATTTTACAGATGTTAAACTTCAATTATCGGATAACGAAATATTATTATTAGATAGCAATTTAAACCAAGAATATTTCGAGAATCTTATACCTGTAACTAAAAATGACTTTGTAAAATATAACACACACGGAACAGTAGAACCAATTTTACAGTAATTAAATATAAATAACTATATAATTAATAATATTAATAATTATATTTTTTAACTTCTATTTTAATTTTCACTTCTATTTTAATTTTCACTACTCGTTGACGTTGCACTATCGTTCATAATATCACTATCACTCACAGTATCACTGTCAATATCACTCTCACTTTCAGTATCATTATTTATATTAATTGTATCATCNGAACCATCGGTATCATCAGAATCATCGTCATCGTCTGTTGATATATACTCATCTGAAATAGGTATTTGATCGACATAATCAGTATAATTACTAATTATATTAGAAAACGCAGCCGACAAAATAATATTATTATTATTATTATTATTATTATTGCTTGTGATGTGAGAATCAATACTCTCATTTCTACCATTTCTACCATTTCTACCATTTCTACCATTTCTACCATTTCTACCATTTCTACCATTTCTACCATTTCTACCATTTCTTTTATTTCTTCTAATAGTATTGCTTATTGGAGTTTCTTCAATTACATTATCCACAAAAGTATATTCATAATTATTAGTATTATTATTAGTATTATTATTAGTATTATTATTAGTATTATTAGTATTTCCAAAAATAAAAATATTGTTACTTATGTCATTAGAATTTGTATTATTTGTTATAATATTATTAATATTAAACTCTTTGTTTATTTTGTATATTTTTCTTCCGTATTTTGGATTTAAAGTTTTAAATTTTTTTAAGTTTTTTTTTAAGTTTCTTTTAGAAATCGTTCTTAATATATTATTAAAAGAATAGCATTCTGTTAAATAATCTATGATATAATCATTAAACGTGTTAACAAGCGTTTTTTTTGGAAAATCTTTGTCAATGACAATACCTATATAATTATATTCTTCAAACATTTGTAAAATATATTTATGTTTTTTTATAACATTACCATTAATAACAAAATCATCGATTACTTGCTCACGAATATAGCAGTCACAATTTTTACGAAAATCTAATAGATTAAAATTATTTAAAAAATAAAAATGAAAAATAGTAGGTAAATTATAGCTGCTACTTTTAATTTTGTAATATATCGTGTATAATTGTGCCTTTGTAAATTCTATATTTGTATATGGATTTTTAATAGTTTGAGGTTCAGAAAAAAAACTGGGTGCATATGTTAGAGCAGTAGAAATTATATTTATTAAATCTGAGATGCGGAATTTATAAATAGTTCGTGTTTTATCGTCATACAAAGTTAATATAATACTTTTTGGTAAATCGTCAAAAGAGTTAAATAATAGATCATTATCCACGTCAAAAAATTTTGACTTTTTAATTTTATACATTCTTGCTATTTTGGACATAGCATAATAAACCTTTTGCGTTTTTCTAAAAATATCAATATTATAATCACAAGTATCTTTTGATAAAAATAATGGATTTATAAAATTTTTTTTTATAAAATTAAACTTATTATTTGTAAAATAATTATAAAAATCATCAGCAAAGATATAACTATGTGATAACGAATTAATTATATCATTATATAAAATGTATTGGATATTGTTTTGTATTTTTTCTTTCATCTCATTTGTATTATAAAGTTTTTCATTTAATAAAAAATATGATAAAATAAATCCAAATGAGTTCATAATATTATTTATACAATATTTATATTTATATTTATATACAGTTATTAATAATGATGATAATATTATTATTATCATTATTATTATTATTATTATTATTATTATTTATGTGAATTATTATTAAGCTACTGTTATATGTTATAATCGAATAATCGAATAATCGAATAATCTAAAAATCTGGTTCATAATCATTTACTTGTCCCGTATTAGTTGCATTTAAATTTTCTACATTATTTTCAAATGTTAAATTATTCATACTGCAAGGATCATCTTTATTTTCAATGTTCATAAAACTATTCTCAATAATCTCTGTATTTGATTGTAAATTAATTTGTTCAGCTTTTAGTTTTGTAAATTTATTAATATCAAGCATGGTTTGAAAAGCACTTGTTCCAAAGTATCCTTCCTGACCACACATAACATTTGCTGATACACCTCGCATAGTATCGAGCTCCGCGTGTCTTGCAGCCTTCAAGAACATTTCCGGCGTTTCCTCAAATGACGCCTTCGCAATTGGACCAATATTATCATTGTTAATGCCGTGACGGAAAATGGAAACCATCTTATCGTTGCACGCCATTCTGTCACACAATAATGCGACGTGATGATAATTAATGTAAGTGTCGTCGTGCTCCATTACATCTGTGATCTCATTGAATATTGCTTGCCTCGCGGCTTCTATGCCAAGAACTCGTTTGATCTCTCGTATATCATTGGTATAAGTTCTATTAACATCAATGTAATCAAGATTTAAAATCTCTAACAAATTAGTTCCTACTGTATCTAAAACCCAAATATCTTTCTTGACAAACTGACCTTCTTCTTGTTTGACAGTATTAATTATTTTACGAGGAATAACTCTGTCGATATTTTTAATACCTCTAAGAACCATCTTATTTAACAAATGATCCTGAAATGTTTTCAACTTATATATTTCGTCTGATTGATCTAACGATTTTTGTTTGTTTGCGCTTTTTTTAATAGCGTTAATCAATCTTATTCTGAAAACTAATTTATCATCATTGTAATCACTGTAAATACACTCAATCTCATCATTATATATGTTTTTAATTGCGAAATGAATGTCGTCCATATTGATGTCTTTGTATAACATTTCTTCTTTATCTAATTCTATTCTGATTATCCATTTAGATTTATCATTCTCATCCTCACTGTTATTATTACATTCGTCGATCATATTTTCAAATTTATTATATTTTTGCAGCAATATATTGTCTTCGTCGATTAAAGATGCATCTTTATTTGGATCAAAACAAATCTGAATTTTACTAACAATAGAGGACAATTTCGTATGCTCTATGCGATGTCTAATAATTTCAGTATTGTCGATACTTGTTTCTTCATCCGGAAATAAATGGATCGTACAAGATGGATTTTTGGGATTTTCCGACAAGGATAAGATTTCTTCGACACGAGGAACACCACGCGTTACATTTGACTTACTGGCAACGCCAGCAAAATGAAATGTATTAAGTGTCATTTGGGTTGTTGGTTCACCGATACTTTGCGCTGCAATCATACCAACCATTTCACCTGGTGCTACAATAGATTTTTTATATTTGTATATAATATTTTCTATCAGCAGACTAATGGATTTTCTGTTTAATTTTTTAATTAGAAGTAGATTTTTAGGAGTCAAGTAATAATAGTATACTATTTCAAATAATTGATTCGGGTTAATATAATGTAAACTTTGAAGACGTTTTAAACCATTTTCAATAAGTTCAAATGTTTCCAATGGAGTAATATCAACAAGAGAATTGATATTTATAGATTGTTGCCCTTGAATATTATTAATTAAATGTGTGAAAGCGATAGGCATATGAATAAGGTCAGAATCGTTATTATTAAACACCTTCTTAATTATTTCACTTCTGGCTTCAATAAAAGTTTCTATCATACTTTTACATTTTTTATTTAACTCAGTTTTTTGTTTTTTAACTCGCTTAAGTGTGTCGCTTGTATATAATAACACATTTTTGTCTGTTGACATGTCAAAATGTAAATAAATATCTTCCAGTGACATTGATACAAGCGGTAATTTTTGATTTTCAACTGTTATAGTATCAAAATTATCATCCCCATAAGAGAATTGTATAATTTTATTTTTACTATTTCTAACGGTCATATCATATTCTACTTTTAAATCTTCCATACCTTTGATCAATCGTCGTTGAATGTAACCAGTTTGGGATGTTTTAACAGCAGTATCGATAAGACCTACTCGGCCACCCATTGCGTGAAAGAATAATTCTTGTGGGGTTAATCCCGATATGAAAGAGCTTTCAACAAATCCGCGGGCTTCCGGCGAATTGTCAAATTTATTATAATGCGGAAGAGTTCTGTTAGTAAACCCATACGGAATTCTTTTACCGTCTACACTTTGTTGGCCCACACAAGATGTCATTTGTGAAATATTAAGAGCGCTGCCCTTAGATCCGGCATCTACCATAATAACAAAACGATTATCACTCTGTAAACTATTACGACCGATTTTACCGGCTTCTGTAAGCGCCTGACTCAATATATTATTAATTTGTGTTTCAATTTCTTCCTCGTCAGTTTTACCTGTTTTATTTTCAAAAATACCCAGGTGTGTCTTGTCGATTAATGTCTGAACATCTTTTTTCTTTGATATAATTACATCGTTAATTTTATTAATAGTTATTTTATTTGCTATTAAGTCGCTTATACCGACACTATAAGAACTACTTTTCATATATTCGGTAACGATATTCTGTAAATTATCGACAAATTCAGACGAAGCATCGTTACCAAAATCATTACACAATCGCTGAAGCAAACCAACAGAACCCGCACCAAATACACCCTTGTTCATTTGACCTCTTACATAAGTACCATTTTGTATTTCTAACACGCCATTTGATTTAGAATAATCATCAGTATCTTTAAATCCAGATGTCTTGTATTTCATAGACATTGGAGGTAAAATTTGTGAGATTATATCAAAACTGGAAATAGATTCTTTGTTTAATATTTTAGAAATATCAAGTTTTTTGATGACTGTTAATAAGTTCATTGCTTCGCGATGAGTGAAATTGATATTTTCTCTGGTAAAGCGATATGAACCCAATAGGGAGTCTTGAAAAATACCAACAATCGACTTATTATCTGCCGGACTGATTATCTGCCACTTAACCGCGGCCAAATTTCTAAGTTCCGACTCAGACTCTATGTCTTGAGGCATGTGCATATTCATTTCATCGCCATCAAAATCAGCATTGTATGGTTTTGTATCTGCTACATTCATGCGAAACGTATCACCAACGTTCATAACACGAACGATGTGGCACATCATAGACATTCTGTGCAATGTTGGTTGTCTGTTAAATAGGACAGCATCACCATTCATCATGTGGCGATGAACTACGTCGCCGAAATTTAGTTTAATAGAGTCCCTATCAACATATCGCAAGGAAATACTGTTACCATTTAACCGATTTAGAATTTTTGCTCCCGGATATATATCCGGACCATTTTGAACAACTTTTGTTAAAAAGTTAATATTTAATTTATTAACCGTAACGGGACGAGTTAAGTTTAATGCAATTTTTTTAGGAACGCCCAGCTCATTGATCGAAAGATTTGGATCGGGTGTAATTACGGATCTTGCTGAAAAATCAACTCTCTTTCCCATAAGATTACCGCGAACGCGCCCACCTTTTCCGTTCAATCGTTCTTTAATTGATTTTAGAGGTCTGCCCGAACGTTGCGCAGCAACAGCTACACCAGGTATATTATTATCTACAAGCGTAGATATGTGATATTGTAGCAATGTGCTCCAATCTTGTAAAATTTCCCCCTTTGCGTTGATATTAATTTTATCTTGAAGTGTTTTATTTGTTTTAATAATATTTACAATTATGTGAGTAATATCATCTTCACTTCGCTGCTGTGAATCGTGCTTTACCGACGGTCTTACTGCTGGTGGCGCAACTGCAAGAACCTGGCATACCATCCATTCTGGGCGCGACCACAGAGGACTAAACCCCATAAAAGTAATATCTTCATCCGATATACGTTTTAATTGGGTAAGAGCAACTTCGGGTGTCATATGAAGTATTAATTTTTCGGGATTTTCATTTTTATCTATGCCGTCAATTTCATCCCATTCAGCAATTAATGTAGCTAAACCTTCCTTTTTAATTTTGTTTGGTTGTTTACATCCACACCCATTATTAGTATCTTCGCCACATCGTTTAATCTTACTTGCGAGTGCAAACACATTATTCCATCTAACATCGGGCGAATCGTTCAAGAAATGCTTGTATGATTCTTTGCTGATGAGCAATTTACTACATTTCACACAAGTACATCTAAGAATTTTAATAATCGAGGTTAAGTATTGTATGTAAAATACCGGACGCGCAAGCTCAATATGACCAAAATAACCAGGCGTTTGCATATAATTAAGTCCGTCGGTAGGACATATTAACCCTGGTTCTAATACACCCATTCTTGGATCAAATAGTCCATTAATTACAGGTTTATTATTAATATATGTGTCGCGGCTTGTAATTTGACATACCGAACCATTACGAATCTCTTCTGGCGATAAAATACTAAATTGGATTCCTAAAATTTTTGAAGAATTATGTTTATTGATTGTATCATTATTTTGGGTCATCCTTCTTATAATACATAAATATATATTTAGATAGTTTCGGTTCAATTTTATAATATTATAATTTAATTAAATAAAAATTATTATAAAATTATTATAAAATTATTATTATTATTAAATTATAAAATTGAAGTAAAAATAATATATAAAAATATATTAATTAACTAAATAATATGTCGAAAGAAAAGAAAAAACATTTCTATAATACTCGCTCTAAATCTAAAAAAATTTCAAACGATTCTTATAAAAATAATGAATCGTCTTCGGATGAAGATTGTGATAGCGAAGAAATAGACGAAGATTTTAATCATGATAAATATTTAAAATTAATTCAGGAAATGTTTCCATCAAAATATATGCAAAATAAAATTATTAATGCCGATAAAGATAAGAAATCAGATAAGAAATCAGATAAGAAATCAGATAAGAAATCAGATAAGAAATCAGATAA
>JGI20156J14371_10000997_pt1 | contig 23784 bp, 20 predicted proteins | sample COG_06_FD_14371 | JGI IMG/M metagenome (IMG submission 14371)
CCTTCTTGGACTCGAATTTTTAGATCGTTGTGAGCTACAATTTCATTCTGCATAACAGAGTTAGTATAAATATGTTTTTATTAAATCCAATCACATAACCCTCATGAGTAAAGTAATAATTATTGGGGGAGGGCATGCGGGTGCCAATGTAGCATTTAGTCTTCGTAAAGATGGCTTTGAGGGCGAAATTGATATTTTCTCTAACGAAGAATTTCTGCCCTATCATCGACCGCCACTTTCAAAAGAGTTCTTAAAGAAGAACATGGAAACAGAAAAGCTTTTTTTTAAACCCGAGAGTTTTTATCAAGATCAAAAGAGTTTTTATCAAGATCAAAATATTTCTTTCCATGCCAATGTATTGGTAAGCTCCATAGATACTGATTTGAAAGAAATAACTGCTGATTCTTCAACCTTTTCATTCGATTATTTAGTCTTTGCCACAGGAGCCTCACCCAGACTGCTTTCTATGCCTAATGCAGACGCAAAGAACTTATTTTATTTGCGCAAGATTTCAGATGTTTTAGATATTCACTCCCAACTTAAATCGACCAAGGACATCGTCCTGATCGGCGGTGGCTACATTGGTTTAGAGGTTGCATCTGCGATGACAGAGCTTGGTCTTAACGTCACAATTCTTGAAGCCGAAGAACGTATTTTAAAAAGGGTAACCAGTCCTGAGCTTTCTAGTTTTTATCAAGCGATTCATGAAGCCAAAGGTGTGCAAATAATTTGCAATGCCCGAGTGAGCGGTTTAATTGCTGAGAATCAAATTATTAATTGTGTTGAGCTGGAATCTGGTGAGAAAATTTTAGCAGATGCTGTCTTGGCTGGTATTGGCGCTATTCCAAACACACAACTTGCCGAAGATGCTGGATTAGACTGCGGCAACGGCATTACAACAGATCAATATTGCCGAACTTCAAACCCTTATTTACTTGCTGCAGGCGATTGCACCAATTCTTTTAATGCTCTGTTAAATCAAAGCATTCGCCTCGAAAGTGTGCCAAATGCTTTGTCACAAGCCAAGGTTGTCTCTTCTTCTATAATCGGGAACGAGCTTTATAACAAAGAATTGCCATGGTTTTGGTCGGATCAATATGATTTAAAACTTCAGATGGCAGGGCTATCCTCTGGATATGACGAAAGCGTCATCCTTGGTGACATAGACGCTGCTCAATTTATTGCATGTTATGGCAAAGATGGTCACCTTATTGCTGTAGATAGCGTGAACCAATCCAAGCAATTTATGCTATTCAAAAGAGCTCTTAGCAATGGGTTCAAGCTAGAAATGAGCTTGATAAAAAATAAAGATTTTCAACCTGAGAGCATTTTTTCAGGCTCAAATTAGTTAAACTAACTATCCAATAAGGAGATAATTATGACCATAAGATTTGATGACAAAGTAGCAATTGTAACTGGTGCTGGCGGCGGCCTCGGAAGACAGCATGCTCTTGAATTTGCTCGAAGAGGGGCAAAAGTTGTGGTAAATGATCTTGGTGGTGCTCTGGATGGTTCGGGTGGAGCCAGTGATGCAGCCAATACTGTTGTTGAAGAAATTAAAGCAGAAGGTGGAGAGGCTATTGCAAATGGCTCAAGTGTTTCTGACAGACCTGGGGTTGCTAAAATGGTTGCCGATACTATGGAAAAATGGGGTCGCATTGATATTCTGGTGAATAACGCAGGAATTCTTAGGGATAAAAGCTTTCATAAAATGACCCTCGAAGAATGGGATATGGTCTTGGATGTCCATCTCCAAGGCAGCGTCAATACGACTCACGCTATCTATCCAATCATGAGAGAACAGGGCTATGGAAGGATTATTCATACAAGTTCATCTAGTGGTCTATTTGGTAATTTTGGACAAGCAAATTACAGCGCAGCTAAAATGGGCCTTATCGGCCTCATGAATACCTTGAAGATTGAAGGCCAAAAAAATAATGTTTATTCAAGTGCAATTCTTCCAGTAGCCTTTACAAGAATGACTGAAAATTTACTTCCAGCGGAAGGTATTGGGGAGAGATTGTTGCCGGAATTTGTAACTCCTGCAGTTATGTATCTTGCAAGCGAAGATGCACCCAATGGTGTCATGATTGGAGCTGGCGCCGGAGTGTTTACTAGAGTGCACATTCACGAAACCATGGGCGTTGCTTTTGGAACAGGTCAGGACATGACTCCCGAAAATATTGCAGCGAATTGGGATCAGATTTCAGACATGGAAGATGCCAGATCTATCTACCAAGGTGGCGAGCAAACCATTAAGATTTTTGAGCAAGCCGACAAAGAAAAGTAGACTAAGCAGTAAAGCTTTCTCGCTTAGACATTAATTCTGAGTGCCTTAGGATATCAGGATAATCTGATAGCTCTAATCGATTTAATTTTATAAAGAAGTCAGTGGTTGTGATCATTTGTATGTCCGCAAAAGTATATCTAGCCCCTGCTACAAACTCAGATTCGCCAAGCACTCCATTGAAATAACCCAGAGATTTAATGGCGATCTGCTTTTGAGCCTCTCCATATTCCTTGTTTTGATTTTCCATTGCCGACATCGCAGGATGAAGATGTCTGAAGCCCATAGCTAGAGGAATCATTAATTCGTTATGAACTCTACACTGCCACATCTCAATTGATGCTATCTCCATCGGGCTTTCACCAAAAAGATTTGGCTCTGGGTGTAGAGATTCTAAGTATCGACAAATGGCTGTTGACTCCATCACAACAGTTCCGTCATCAAGTTGCAGTGCGGGGATTCTGGAATTGGGCGCAATAGCACGATACTCAGGGGTCTTGTGCTCGCCTTGCATGAGATCAATGTTTACAATCTCTACATCTGTAATATTCTTTTCGACCAAAAACATTCTCACTTTTCTAGGGCTATTTGCCATTGGGTTGTCATAGAGTTTCATTGATTAATTTCCTATTAATATATTTGTAGACTAATTATTTTAAATGCAAACCGAGCTTATGCAACTAAACCTGCGCTATATCCAGAGGACCATGCCCACTGAAAGTTGTAACCCCCAAGGTGCCCAGTAACATCGACGACCTCACCAATAAAAAATAAACCTTGGTGATTTTTAATCTCCATGGTTTTAGAATTAATTGCATCTGTATCNACTCCCCCAAGGGTAACTTCAGCAGTTCTGTAGCCTTCAGTCGAGGAGGGCTTGAGAGTCCAGGCATTTAAGTGATTACCAATGATGATTAGCTCGTTATTACTGATCTCTGAAAGAAATTGATCTTTGTGCAAGGGCCACCACAACTCCTCAAGTTTTAATAACAATGCCTTGGGAAGAAGGGAGGTAAAAGTTTTTTTAATGGTAGTTTTGTGATTTGTATTTTTCTCATTAATTAAAAAATCTGCAGCATTTATTCCAGGAAGTAAATTAATTTGTATATCATCCCCAGGCTTCCAATAGTTTGAGATTTGCAATACAGCAGGACCACTCAAGCCTCTATGAGTGAAAAGCATCGATTCTTCAAATTCCTTCTTGTTGCTTAAAATTGTAACGGGAGTAGATACACCAGATAGCTCTTCGCAGAGATCCTTGATCTCATCAGAGAACATAAATGGCACCAAGCTCGCCTGCCTAGCAATTAACGGCAGATTAAATTGCTGCGCTAAATCATAGCCAAATCCACTGCCGCCCAATGTTGGAATAGACAGTGCGCCGGTAGCAATCACCAATGACTCACATTTAATGACTGACTGACCTAGATTAGATTCAAGACTTACATTAAATCTTTCATCTGATGCGCTCTCAGCTTGTTTGCTGACTTTTTTGACCTCCATGCTTGTATGCACCTCAACTCCAGCTTTCGTGCATTCAGCAAGGAGCATATTAAGGATATCTTTAGCCGAGTTTATGCAAAACAATTGATGATGTTTTTTTTCCTCGTAATCTATCCCATGGGCTTCGACCATAGAAATAAAATCTTCCGGGGTGAACATTTTTAATGCTGATTTGCAGAAGTGTGGATTGTTAGAGAGGAAATGTTCTGCTTCAACGTATAGATTAGTAAAATTGCAACGACCCCCACCAGACATAAGAATCTTCTTCCCTGGTTTATTGGATTTCTCTAACACTAAAACAGTTTTATCTCTTTTGGCTGCAGTAATTGCACACATCAACCCTGCAGCTCCAGCGCCAAGAATAATTACATCGTAATGCTCTTTCATGGTATTCATTTTACCTGTTAATTCGAGTCACCGCTTTGGCCTTTTAATGCTATATTTAAATTTCTAATCTATAACAAATAAAATATTCTCAATGCATAACAGGACAGAGCAGTTCTTAAATGACCCTGTATTTCCATTGCTTGTTAGGATGTCAGCTCCCAATACAATTGCATTCTTTATTCAAGCTATTGTTGTGTTAGCCGAAGTGTGGTTTGTAAGTAAATTAGGCACTACTTCATTGGCTGCGGTGGCACTAGCTTTCCCTGTAATCATGCTCACTCAACAGATGGCTTTTGGTGCTCTAGGCGGTGCAGTTACCTCTTCGATCGCAAGGAGCTTAGGAGCCGAGGACAAACAAAGGGCTGAAAAATTATTGTGGCATTCATTGCTACTGTCTTGCTGTGGATACCTACTCTTTTTTTTAATATTTTTTATTGGGGGCGAGAGCTTGCTAATGGCTCTTGGTGGAGAAGGCTCATTGTTAGAAGAATCTTTGCTGTACATTAAAATATTTTTAACTGGAGCTATATTTATTTGGCTATCAGGAATGTTAAGCGCAGCTTTAAGAGGTATAGGTAATATGCGTTTTCCTGCGCTGCTCATGATTGTAGGCTCAGGCATTCAGGTCATTCTGGCTGGAGGTCTTATTCTTGGTTGGTTTGGCCTTCCTAAACTTGGAATTATTGGAGCGCCTTTGTCTGCTATATCTGTAGCAGCTTTGATGGCTGTAGTTATGATTCTGAAATTTATGCATTCATCTAGCAATGTTCAATTGAAACTTTCAAACTTAAGTTTTAAGAAAGAATTATTCATAGATATTTTTAATGTTGCCTTACCTGCATCCTTAGCACCAATATTTACAGTTGGAACAATTCTTATCTTAACCGGTCTTGTGGGTCAGTTCGGAGTGTCCGCACTGGCTGGATATGGAATAGGTTCGAGAATTGAGTTTTTGATGATTCCTTTAGTTTTTGGAATTGGGACAGCCATGACAACGATGGTTGGAACAAATATTGGAGCAAAAAAAGTTGAGAGAGCGGAGAGGATAGGTTGGCTTGGCGGATCATTTGCGGGACTCTTCTCAGGAATGATAGGACTCACGCTGATACTCACTTCTAGTTATTGGATTAATTTTTTCGCCACTGATCAGGCAACTTATGAAGTAACCAAGCAATACATTGAAATAGTAGGATTGTGTTTTACCTTTCAAGGGTTAGGGCTTTCTTTATACTTTGCATCGCAGGGAGCCAATGCCATGAAGTGGCCAATTATAGCTACCGTTTCAAGGTTTATCGTTGCTGCATTAGGAGGATGGATAGCTGTAAATTGGTTTTCCAGCGGCATTACCGGTGTCTTCTATGCCGCAGCTTCAGCCATGACCTTATATGGTTTGATGTTAGTACTTTCTCTTAAGATGGGTGCCTGGAGGAACAATTAACTCTTTTCTATTACTTATCTTTCCAGTTAGGCGATCTTTTTTCTATGAACGCATTAATGCCTTCTTTGGCATCGTGTTTCAGCAAATTATCCTTCATAACTTGAGATGTATATTTATACGCTGCAGATAAATCCATTTCAGCTTGGGCATAGAACGCTTGCTTTCCAGTTGATACCGTCATCGATGATTTGCTAGCAATTTTTTCTGCTAATTTGGTTACCTCAAGAGTTAACTCCTCTTTTTGAACTAGATTATTTATTAATCCTATTTCTTTTGCCTTACTGGCATCAATAAAGTCACCAGTAAGAAGCATTTCCATAGCATTCTTTTTATTCACATTTCTAGAAAGAGCAACCATTGGAGTTGAGCAAAAAAGACCAAGATTTACTCCAGGGGTAGCAAACCGAGACTCATTAGAGGCTATCGCAAGATCGCAACTTGCGACCAATTGACAGCCTGCAGCTGTCGCAACACCATCAACTTCAGCGATAATTGGTTGAGGTGCATCAACTATTAGCTGCATTAAAGCAGAGCAAGAGTTAAAAAGGTCTAGATAGAACTCTTCGCCACTATCTTTATGCTCTCTTGCGGCTGTTATTTCCTTTAAATCATGTCCTGAACAAAATACATTTCCCTTAGCGGCTAACACTATCACTTTTATGGACTTATCAGAGGACGCATCTTGAATCTCATTCATAAGCATGCCTATCATTTCATTAGATAAAGCATTTTTATAATCTAAATTATTCATAACTAGGCGCAGGACACCTTTATCAGACTGCTCTTTAATTAATATGTTTATATCTTCATCCATGTCTAATCTATTAAAAGTTATTTTGCATTTTTAGTCTAATATAATTTTGCCAATTCAATTTTTGGGCATCTATCCATGACAACTTTTAGACCAGCTTGCTCTGCTAACTCCGCAGCTTCTTTATTTACAATATCTAATTGAGTCCACAAGACTGAAGCTCCAATTGCAATTGCTTCTTTTGTTACTCCCATTACTGCATCTTCAGCCCTGAAAACATCGACCATATCAATCTTTCCATAAACAAAGCTAAGATCTGCGAAGCATGGCTGCTCTAAAATAAGCTTGCCTTCTTCATTGGGATTGATTGGGAAGATTTCATACCCATGTTGGATGAGCGCTTGCATGACTTTGTAACTATCTCTATCTTGGTTAGCGCTAGCCCCAACTACCGCAATAGTTTTTACTTCATCAAGTATTTCTTTTATGTAACTTTCAGAATAATCAACCATCAGTTTTAGCTAGCTCAAGATTACGTTTTTCTGCTTCTGACCAATCTTTTGGCAAAACACGCGCGACAATCAAAAAGCTAACAATGGATGGAATGAATAAAAGAGAGGTGGCTGTCATGGCATAGCGTATTGATTCTATCTCACCATTATTTTCTTTAAATACGTCTATTAGCCAACCAGAAAAAGTAGGCCCGCCCCCTAGAGCAATCATATTAAGAATAAAAAAGAATAGAGCTGTAGACATTGCTCGCATGTTAATAGGAGCCAAGGTTTGAGCAATTGCAAAACTTGGGCCTAGGTACACACCCATGAACAATAAAAACAGAGTAGTAAAAACGAGATTCATTTCAATTGACGAAGACCACCANGCAGCAATTCCGATTGGTAAGCAAAGAGCAATTGATATTGCAGGCAACCANCCATATGCACGTATATCTTTTTTGCCCCATTTATCTGCCAGCCTCGCTCCAAAGAATGCTCCGCCTGCATAAGTTGTGCCATTGACTATGCCTAGAATGATTACCAAGGTTTGAAAGTCATAGCTTGGATCTAATGCAACTAAGTANTTCGTATGAAATGCTGATTTTGAATANGATACAAAAGAGCCAAAAGCTATTCCAAAGCACATAGCCCACCAGGCAGGAATTCTCATAAGAGTCTTGAGTGACTCCATGAAGGGCGGCTTTTTAATCTCAGTTTGATCATTGAATTCCATTGCGCCGCGAACAGGTTCACGTAGTACCAATTTGACCAGGACAGCTAAGGCAACCCCTGTCAGTCCGAGGAAAATAAAAATTCTCCTCCAATTAACATCTTCACCAGATGAGCCCATAAGCATGGCTGTTGCAAAGTAAGCTGCCATAATACCAAGAGGTATCCCCATGGAATAAACGCCTAATGCACTTGCTCTCTCTTCTTTTGGGTACATATCGGAGATAATTGAGTGAGAAGGGGGGCTGCCTCCTGCTTCTCCAATGCCAACACCCATCCGGGCAATTCCAATTTGGATGAAGTTGCCTGCTAAACCAGTTAGAGCCGTAAATCCACTCCAAGTGGCTAATGCAATAGATAATATATTTACTCGATTGTAGCGATCGGCTAACCAAGCTATAGGAATTGCAACTAAGGTATAAAAAATTGCAAAGGCTAAACCAATTAGCAGTCCTAATTCTGTGTTTGTAAGCCCCAGATCTTTTTGGATAAAGGGCGCTAAGATACCAACGATTTGTCTGTCAATAAAATTAAAGCCATAGACTATAGTTAGTAAAATTAATGCAAAAGTTCGGTAACTTTTAGTCGGTTGTGTTTGGCTTGTCATGATTGATTTTTTCCCCAGCTTTTTTATTTTTATAATAACCGTTAAAGGCTATATATGTTTGTATTAAATTTGCTATGACAAATGCTGGTAAATCAACCAATAGGAAAACCAAAGCACCCGCAAACCTACTGATGCCTGTAAGAATATATCCATTTAATCTGGTTTCATGTTTGACAGAGCTAACCAGCACAAGACTCAGTATGCTCAAAACTAAAATAAACCATTGACCGTACTGTAGAAAATTTTCAACCACGATAATTCTTACCCCTTACTCAAGCAAGAACTTTGCCTACAAGGTATCTTGTAGGCCAGTTAAATTGAAAGAAGATTTTATTCCCAGTTAAGGGCTCCGCCTGTTTGATATTCGATAACGCGGGTTTCGAAGAAATTTTTCTCTTTTCTTAAATCCATGATTTCAGACATCCATGGAAAAGGATTAGTAGCGCCTTTGAACTCTTCTTCTAGACCAATTTGCGTCAAGCGTCGATTGGCAATAAATTGCAGATACTCTTCCATCATTGATGCATTCATTCCAAGAACACCTCTGGGCATTGTGGCTCTTGCATACATGATTTCAAGCTCTGTGCCTTCTAGAATCATTTGAGCTGCTTCATGTTTCATTTGATCATCCCATAAATGAGGGTTCTCAATTTTAATTTGGTTGATCACATCTATCCCAAAATTTACATGCATAGATTCATCTCTCAGAATGTACTGAAATTGCTCAGCTGTTCCCGTCATTTTGTTGCGTCTGCCCATAGATAAAATCTGGGTAAAACCGCAATAAAAGAATATTCCCTCAAGGACACAATAGAAGGCTATAAGGTTTCTTAGTAGCTGCTTATCAGTTTCTGTAGTTCCTGTTTGAAAAGTTGGATCAGATATTTGTTGCGTATACTTAAGGCCCCAAGCTGCTTTCTTAGCTACGCTGGGTATTTCTCTGTACATATTAAATATCTCGCCTTCATCCATTCCAAGAGACTCAATGCAGTACTGATATGCGTGAGTATGAATAGCTTCTTCTAAGCTTTGTCTCAGGATGTACTGTCTGCACTCTGGATTAGTTATAAGCCTATAGAGAGCTAGGACAAGGTTATTAGCAACTAATGAATCTGCAGTTGAGAAGAACCCAAGATTTCTTTTTACAATCGTTCTTTCATCTTCAGTTAAACCATCTTCAGATTTCCAAAGAGCTATATCTGCAGTCATGTTAACTTCTTGAGGCATCCAATGATTGGCACTGCCGTCAAGATACTTCTGCCACGCCCAGTCATACTTAAACGGCACCAATTGATTTAAGTCCGCGTTGCAGTTAATCATGGCTTTGTCGTCTACTTGAACCCTTCCAGCTGTACCTTGCATTTCATCAAGCTCTTTAATGCCTTCTGACTCATCAAAATTTTCAATGGCCTTTCTCGCTATCTCAGCTCGTGAGCCTTCCTCGACAGAGGCAGAGGTTGATTCAGCTTGTGCAGGCGCTTCTTGGACCACAGGCTGAGTTTGTTTTACTTCCTCAGCAGTAGCACTCTTGATCGCTGGAGCTGCTTGAGCCTCTTCTTTATTGTATTCATCCCAATTTAACATTCTATTTCTCCGTTATTTTATTACTGACATGCTTCACAGTCAGGATCATCCAAGGAACATGCCTCTGGCACAGGGGCAGGAGCCCCAAGTTCATGAGGAACTTCTGGAGCTGCTTCTGCTTGAGAGCTTACGGCATTCAAGGTGCCTTGATTGATAGTTGATTTTTCAGTAGTGGTAGCTGCAATTGATCTAAGGTAGTAAGTAGTCTTCAGGCCAGAATACCAAGCCATTCTATAGGTTAAATCTAGTTTTTTGCCATTGGCATTCCCAATGTACAGATTAAGTGATTGAGCCTGATCGATCCATTTTTGTCTTCTGCTTGCCGCCTCAACTATGTATTGAGGCTCCACTTCAAAAGCTGTTGAGAAAAGCTTTTTAATATCATCAGGGATTCTTGAAATCTCAGTTAAGCTGCCTTCAAAGTATTTAAGGTCATTGATCATCACATCATCCCATAAGTTCAAGGTTTTAAGCTTTCTTACAAGATATGGATTCACAATAGTAAATTCGCCTGAAAGGTTAGATTTTACATAGAGATTTTGGTATGTTGGCTCGATTGATTGGGTGACTCCTGTAATATTTGAAATAGTTGCTGTTGGAGCAATAGCCATAACATTAGAATTCCTCATACCATCTTTCTTTACCTTAGCCCTTAATTGATCCCAGTCTAATGTCTCAGACCTATCAACTTTAAGGAATTCACTGCCTCTATTTTTCTCTAAAATTTCAATTGAATCTTTTGGAAAAATACCCTGGCTCCACAATGAACCATCATAAGAAGGATAGGTGCCTCTTTCTTTAGCAAGATCGCTTGATGCTGCAATAGCATAATAGCTAATTACTTCCATGCTTCGATCGGCAAATTCTATCGCTGCATCTGAGCAATAGGGTGTATCTTGCATATAGAGTGCATCTTGAAAGCCCATGAGACCCATGCCAACTGGACGATGCTTAAGATTTGAATTTTTAGCTGTATCCACGGAGTAATAATTAATATCAATAACGTTGTCGAGCATTCGAAGAGCAGTCGTTACTGTGCGTTTGACCTTTTCTTGATCTAGAACTCCATCCTTCATGTGCTGCGGAAGATTTACTGAGCCAAGGTTGCACACTGCAATCTCGTCATTGCTAGTATTCAATGTAATTTCTGTACAAAGATTAGAAGAATGAATTACTCCAACGTGTTGCTGAGGAGAGCGCAAGTTACATGCATCTTTAAAAGTAATCCACGGATGACCTGTTTCAAATAGCATGGTCAGCATTTTTCTCCATAGATCTTTTGCCGGTATGGTTTTGTGTTGATCCATTTTTCCTTCAGCTGCTAAAGCCTCGTACTCTTCATATCTTTTTTCGAAAGCAAGGCCAGTAAGATCATGAAGATCTGGAGCTTCTCCAGGTGAGAACAATGTCCAGTTAGCGCCTAACTCAACCCTCTTCATAAATAAATCTGGAACCCAGTTTGCAGTGTTCATGTCATGCGTTCTTCTTCTATCATCACCTGTATTTTTTCTTAGATCTAAAAATTCTTCTACGTCTAAATGCCAGGTTTCAAGGTAAGCACACATTGCTCCTTTTCGTTTTCCGCCTTGGTTAACTGCTACTGCTGTGTCATTTGCAACCTTTAAAAACGGCACTACACCTTGGCTTTTTCCATTAGTGCCCTTGATATATGAACCTAGAGCTCTAACTGGAGACCAATCATTTCCAAGTCCACCTGCCCATTTTGAAAGCAACGCATTGTCTTTCATTGCTCCAAAAATTCCATCTAAATCATCTGGTATGGTTGTTAGATAGCAAGAAGATAGTTGGGGTCTTAGTGTTCCAGAATTGAAAAGAGTAGGGGTAGAACTCATGTAATCAAAGCTTGATAGCAGTCGGTAAAACTCTATTGCTCTATCTTCACGATTTTCTTCTTCTGCAGAAAGCCCCATAGCAACTCGCATAAAGAATACTTGAGGTAGCTCAAATCGAGTGTCTTGATAATGAATGAAGTATCTGTCGTACAAAGTTTGGAGACCAAGATAGGTAAATTGATAATCCCTATCATGATCAATAGCAGCACCTAATTTATCTAGATCAAATGTTTTTAGATTTGGGTCTAGCATTTCAAGCTCAATTCCTTTATCAATATAAGCTTTAAAAGCTTTTGGATAATTCTCTTTCATTTCGGGGTGTGAGCTTTCTTCCGCAACTCCAAGAAAAGACAAAGCCTCACTTCTGAGCTCGTCAAGCAAGATTCTGGCTGTTACAAAACTATAGTTAGGTTCTTGCTCAACTTTTGTTCTGGCCGACATTACCAATGCTGATTTCATATCACTGATTGAAACGCCGTCGTAAAGATTTTTAATTGATTCTTCAAGGATAGAATCTGCATTCACGTCTTCAAGGTCTTCGCATGCATGATTTACGACCGCAGCAAGCCTGTTAATATCTAACGGAACTTTAGAGCCATCTTTTTTGGTGACTGATATCGCTGGCGCTTCAAGGGTTGTCTGCTGCGATGTTTCTTTTGTTCGCTCAGAAGCTCTTTCTTCTCTGTAAAGAATATATTTTCTTGCAACTATGTATTCCTCGTTGCGCATTAGCTGTAGCTCTACCTGATCCTGGATTTCTTCAATATGAAGGGTTCCACCTGACGGCATTCTTCTTTTAAAAATATCCTGAACATCTTTTGTGATGTCTTCCACTTTTCTATGAATTCTTTCACTTGCAGCTGCATTGCCTGATTCATTTGCAAGAAAGGCTTTTGTCACAGCAATCTTAATCTTATCTTCTTCGAATGAGACTACTTTTCCATTTCTTTTAATTACACGCAGCTTGCCTGGTGCTGTAATATTTAAATCTTCTGAAGGGATTGATCCTGCTGATTCTGTTCCTGAGCCCTCTTGAGTATTACCTAACTCCTGTAATGACATGTTCTACCTCTTTTTTCTTGTTTCTTTCGTTGGCCGTCTTGACACGATCTACCAATGGGTGGGGCTAAAACTTTTTCTTTTTTGAATTTTTTAAACCAACGTCAATATTCTTACATTGTGGATAAATAATCAAGTAAAAAACACAATATATTGTGAATTCTTTCAATTTATTCACTATATGCTGTATAAATGATGTTTATGGGCTGTGAAGAATAAGTGCATAAATTGTGGATAAATCTAAATTATAGGGAGTGTATATGACATATTTATTGGCCATAGATCAAGGTACAACGAGCACCAGATGTGTGATCTATGATGAGGGATTAAATATTATTAAATCTGAGCAAGAAGAGTATCCATTGCTCTATCCTGTTGATGGATGGGTTGAGGTTGATCCAAATAAATTGCTGGAATCTGTGTACAATTCTTTGGATCCAATTTTAGCTTCTTCATATGACATTAAATGCGTTGGTATCACAAACCAAAGGGAGACAACTTTAGTCTGGGATTCCGATTCAGGCATCCCTATTTACAATGGCATTGTATGGCAGGATAGAAGAACGGCAGATTACTGCGCTGCACTTAAAAAACAAAATCTTGAACCCATTATCAATAAAAAAACTGGTCTTTTGCTGGATCCCTATTTCTCTGCAACAAAAATTTCTTGGATTTTAGATAATGTTGAAGGCGCAAGAGAGAAAGCGCTAGCAGGAAACTTGAGGTTTGGAACCGTGGATACTTTTCTACTTTGGCATTTATCTGATGGCCGGGTTCATAAAACGGATGTAACAAATGCGTCTAGAACTAATATTTTTAACATCCATTCAATGGAATGGGACCAAGAGCTTTTAGATATATTTAATGTGCCTGCCTCAATGCTGCCAGAAGTTTGTGGCTCAGATGATGCCTTTGGCTCCCTTTCACGTCAAAACTTATCACTTCCTATTACGGGGATGATTGGCGATCAGCAGAGCGCTCTTGTTGGTCAGAAATGCTTTAATTATGGTGATATGAAAGCTACGTTTGGAACAGGATGCTTTTTAATGGTGAATTCAGGGTTAAAACCACAAAGCTCCAAGTCAGGACTATTAAGCACTGTTGGCTATGAATTGCAGAAAAATCTAAGTTATGCCTTAGAAGGTAGCATTTTTTCTGCTGGCACTACCATCCAATGGCTAAGAGATAACATGAAGTTTTTTAACGATTCTCAAGCCAGCATTGATTTTTTATCTTCCTCAGGAAAGTCAAATGGAGTTCTTTTTATTCCTGCGTTCACAGGAATAGGGGCGCCTCATTGGAATTCTGAGATCAGAGCATCATTTTATGGAATTACCAGGGATACTTCGCAAAAAGATATGGTAACAGCTGCATTTAAGGCTCTTATTTATCAGGTAATGGATATTAGAGATGCGTTAAAAGAGGATGGCATAGAAATAAAGAATCTTGCTATCGATGGAGGTATGGCGGGGAATAAAAAGTTTTGTCAATTACTTGCAGATTTTCTTGGCTTAGATATTAAAGTGCCTTCGAGCACAGAATCTACAGCTACAGGCGCCGCAATTACCGCTGGAATTGGTTTTGGTATATTTTCATCGGATCAGATTTCAGAGAAAATCTCTAATCAAACAACCATTTACTCACCAAGAGAGGGAATATTAGACACCTCAGATCATAAAAAATGGAAAGAGTTTCTAAAAATTTTAATGCAGGCATACAGCTAAATTTTTTATGCCTACCAAACAGATTATTCTGCAATTTTGTCGCATTAAGATCTAAAACACTATTTTGATTCAAAGCTTTCTGTACTAAACTGTCTTCTTTTTGAATTCAATCAACATAATCAATGTTTACTTATAAAACTTTTAACAATATTGCTGAAGATGGTCTTGCAGTAATGGCTTCAAAAAAAATCAATGAAGTTTCTGAGAATCCCGATGCTTTAATTCTTAGAAGTCATAAGTTGGTTGCTGATGAGTTTGGAAGTAATTTATCTGCAATTGCAAGAGCTGGTGCCGGAGTTAATAACATACCTTTAAAAGATGCAACTGATCTAGGGGTAGTTGTTTTCAATACTCCGGGTGCAAATGCTAATGCAGTAAAGGAGCTTGTAATATGCGGAATGCTGCTTTCATCCAGAGGAATTGTGGATGGAATAAATTTTGCTAAGAATCTTGACTCCACTGATGCAGACGCCTTAAATAAAATGCTCGAAGCTCAAAAAAAAACATTTGCAGGTAATGAGCTTGCTGGCAAAACCATAGGAATTGTTGGCTTGGGAGCTATAGGCTCTATGCTAGCACAGGCCTCTCAGGCGCTCGGAATGAAGCTTGTTGGATATGATCCCCATATTTCTATTGACTCCGCTTGGAGGCTTCCTAGAGAAGTGGAAAAGGCAGAAACACTTGAAGACCTCTTAAAGCAATCAGACTATGTGTCTTTGCATGTGCCATTGGTTGAAGCAACAAAAAATTTGATCAATGCTAATAATTTGAAGTATTTTAAATCTGGTTCAAGGCTAATAAATTTATCTAGGGGCGGTATCGTCAACAGCAATGACGTAATAGAAGCCCTTGAAAACGGCAATCTCTCAAAATTTGTAACAGATTTCCCAACGCCTGAATTAATATCAAGATCAGCAAAGAATAGTGATGTTATTCTACTGCCTCACATGGGTGCTAGCACTAAAGAAGCAGAGGTTAATTGTGCTGTCATGGCCGCAAATCAGATCGCTAATTTTTTGCAAAGAGGAGTAATTATTAATTCCGTTAATTTTCCGAATGTCTCATTAGAGCGAAGTACGCCCCATCGTCTTGTAATCATTACCAAGAATGAGCCTGGTATGATTAGTAAAATTACGGATTCTATAGCATCCCTTGATCTTAACATCGCTGAGATGTCGAATAAAAGTCGAGATGAAATAGCTGTTAACTTGATAGATTTAGAGCACGAAGCTAGTGATGAGCTTGTAAGCCAATTAAAATCAATCGAGCATGTCCTAAAGGTTAGGTCTATTAATACAGCTTCTTAAATTAAACGTAGTTTTCTACAAAGCTTTTATCAAAAGGCACAATATCCTTTTCTTGGCCATTTTGAACTTTATTAGCCCACTCTGGATCAGATAATAAAGCTCTTCCAACCGCAATCAAATCAAATTCTGAATTATTTAGCTTTTGATGCAATTTATCTAAATCGGTGGTTTGAGTTTGATGATCTCCTGCATAAAGCTTAATAAAATCTTTATCAACACCAACGCTGCCAACGCTAATAGAAGGCAAACCAGTACTTTGTTTAGCTATGCCAGCTAAATTTAATCCATCTTCTGAGAATTCGCCCTCCCAAAATCTTCTGTTGCTGCAATGCAGAAAATCTGCTCCTGCATTTTTGAGAATATTTAAAAATAAATTTAGCTCATCTTGATCCGATGTAATTTTTGCTTCATAGTCCTGTTGTTTCCATTGAGAGATTCTGATTCCAACCTGAAATTCAGAAGAAGTTCGTTGTTGTGTCTCTTGAATAATTCTTGAAGCAAACCTTGCTCTGTTTTCCAAAGAGCCTCCAAATTGATCTGTCCTGGTGTTTATAGCATCCCAGAAAAATTGATCAATTAGATATCCATGCGCTCCATGAATTTCAACGCCATCGAACCCGAGCTCTTCACAAATTTTTGCATCATTCGCATAAATTTCAATCAACTCTTCTATGTCTTCCGCTGTCATTTCATAGGCAACTTTTTTTCCAGGCTTTACACATCCAGAGGGAGTGAATCCAGGAATTTCTGGAGAAGGTGGCATGCCGAGCTTTCTAATTCCACCAACATGCCAAAGCTGGCAAAATATAGGTGAGTCATTTTTGTGAACAGCAGACACTACCTTTTCCCACATCAACTTTGATGAATCTGATTCTAAATTAGGAACATCCAAATAGCCGCTTGCAGCTCGATGGCTCACCTCAACTCCCTCAGTAATAATTAGGCCAACACCTCCGGCCGCTCTCTTTGCATAGTAGTTTGGTGCGTAGTCAGCCGGCACTCCTTTTGGGGAGAAATTTCTTGTCATGGGAGCCATGACGATCCTATTTTTTAGCTTCAAGCCATTTAAGTTATATTCTGAAAAAAGCACGTTTTTTGGGTTATTCATAAGTCTTAATGATGGAAGATATAAATGAGATGTATTCTAGTTTATTTTTTTTTAAAAAAATACTTGCCCACAGACAAAAATGATGGTATTGGCGTGACCTCTATTTGCTTCTTAAAAGCCTTATCTCAAGAGTATTATTCATATAAAGTACTGATTTAAGGTATTTTTATTATAATTTGGTTACTTTTTGACCAATTTCCATGAATCCCTTTTAAATAGGTCTAAACTATTACAATACTAAGTTATCCCAAACTTTATCCACAGATTCTGTGGATAAAAATTAACCATTTTTGGTGGCAATTTTTTTGAAAAATTTTAACTTTCCTGAACATTGGAAGAACGCTCTAGGAGCAAGCTTTTGCGATGATTTTTTTGGCGATCTCACACCCAGATTAAATGAGCTCATTGACGATGATGTGAAATTTTTCCCGCCAATTGATAGGCTATTTCAAGCTCTACACCTCACCTCTTTTCTTGATACAAAAGTATTAATGTTGGGACAAGATCCTTATCATAAATTTGGTCAAGCCAATGGAATAGCTTTCTCGGTTAATAGAAATATTTCTATCCCTCCATCACTAAAAAATATTTATTTAGAGTTAACCGAAGATGTTAAATGCTCAAATCCCACTCATGGTGATCTAAGTTTTTGGTCACAGCAAGGGGTGTTACTTCTAAATTCTTCGTTGAGTGTGGAGGAGGGTAAACCCAACTCACATCGAAACCTAGGATGGACAACTCTAACTAATAAAATTATTTCAAAACTAAGCGAACGCGGAGGAGTAATTTTTGTTCTTTGGGGAAACTTTGCACAAAAAAAAATGAATTTAATTGATGGGCAATGCAATGATATTTTACTAGCACCCCATCCATCACCTCTCTCTTGCTACCGTGGATTTTTTGGCTCAAGACCCTTCTCAGAAATTAACAATATTTTATTAAAATCTGATAAAGAGCAAATTGACTGGGAAATTGATTAGCGGTTAAAAATATCTTTTGGGCCCATGCACGATGAGAAGTACTCGCCCTTGCTGGTTATAGTTTGCCCAATAATTTCAAATTTATGCACTTCGTCAATTGAAGCGTGCACTACTAAAGCAGTTTGTTTTTTTTGTTTACCGAGGTATTCCATCCTTGCAATAATCTCTTGACCTCTAAAGCAACCTTTCGAAAAGCTAACTCTAGATATATGTTGCATTAGCTCATGTGGCCTAAATTTACCTGAATCTTTCTTTTGTATAATGTGATCTTCGAGTAACTTTCTGTTAAGTGACCAGCTCATACCAGCTGTATCTTTGGTATTTTCTGCTATTTCCTTGTTATCAGAGGAAGCTAGAATAGAAACTTGAGCATCATCTGNCATCATTATTAATTGNTCATTCGGCAACATGTCTTCATGTGGCTTGCGAATCCAACCAATGAAGGCCACATCAAACGGTTTGATGGCTACCTTATAAAAAGGTGCAAATTTCTTCATCTCATCTAAAAAAATATTCTCAAGCTCATTATCGATGGCTATTAAGACAAGTTTTTTGTAGAGGAGAATATCAAAATTACATAATACAAAGCCTTTTTCATCGCATAATGCTGAGGCTTGCCCCTCGCCATCTTTAAGCTTGCTGCAGTCAGAAGTAACTTGTCCTTGTAATAAGTTAATTACAGAGTCAAAATCGCCTTCAAGATGCAAGGCTTTTAATTGACCTAGTTGATGAGCGCCAAATGTAAGATAGTCAATATTTTTCAATGATGAAACTTAATAAATGCTATTTAAAGATAATATATTAACCTAGGAAGATGAATACCGAAATCAATAAAACAAAATGGAAGTGCAGAAGGGGTCTTAGAGAGCTAGATTTGCTGTTCAGAAAATTCAGCAACAACCACCTTGAATCTTTGAGCCCACAGGACCTTGATATGTTTAATAGTATTTTGGATATAGAAGATCAGCCCATTTATGATTTTATTTTTAAAAACGTCTCTCTTGGAAATGAATCTCAAGAAGATTTTATTTTGCAGCGCATAAAAAAATTTTTAGATTAGTGAAACTATTACCTCACAGCCTTGTCCAATTACCAGAGGAAAAAAATGGGTAATGTAACAGGTGAGAAAATGCTAGTTCACGAAATTAAATCAGGCAATGTTCAGGCATTTGAAGCCATGGTAATTAAATATCAGCCAAAGCTGCTTTCCTCGCTAATTGCATACACCAAGTCTCACGATCAAGCAGAAGAGCTCTGTCAAAAAACATTTATAAGAGTGTGGCAAAAGATTGATTCTTTTAGAGGAGATAGCGCCTTATTTACTTGGATATACNGGATAGGTATAAATTTAGCTAAAAATGATTTTGCTAGCAGTTACTCTAAAAACAAGAAAAATACAGATCCGTTGGATGTTTCAGAGCATGATATTTCTAGCCATATATCTCCTGAAGTAGATCTAATAGGAAAGGAGGGAGAGTCCATAATATTTGCTTTTATTGAAACATTAGATATTGATTTAAAAACAGCTTTTATTTTATGTGAGCTTGAGGGACGATCTTATGATGAGATTGCAAAGATTATGAAATGCCCAATAGGAACTGTCCGTTCAAGAATATTTAGAGCAAGACAGCTTATTTTAGAATTTATGACACAGGAGAATTTGCTCAATGACTAAAGACCTAGAAAAACTCTCAGCTTGGTATGATGATGAGATATCTCAAGAAGATTTTGATAAGGGCCTTGAAAGCCTTGGATCAAGCTCTGAGAGTAAAAAAATATTACACCAATACGCTATTTTATCTGAGTTAATGCAAAGAAAATCTAAGCCGCAGATTTCCAAACTTGCTCAGCTGATAGATTATTTGCCTCAGAAAAATCCTTGGCTTTCCAATGTATTTACTGCTGCTGCTACTGTGTTAATCACAATCGTGGTTCTTTACCAGGTTGATGCAGATCGCTTTGGTTCAGATAAGGCCAGTCAATTGCAACTAACTTCTGCACTTTCAAGCCAAGAGGCGAAAGATCAATTGATAATTGCGGATCAAAATATTATGGATCATATGATTCATATTATGCAGTCGAACCAACAACATGAACCTAATACTATCCCAAAGGAAATGATTCCGATTGGGTTTATGCCTTCTGCAAAAAATCCCAGTAGATACACCAATGGAAATAAAATCCCAGTAGATACACCAATGGAAATAATAATCTTTATTTTCATATTGAAAATAAACAACTTGGTATTAAAAAGGTAAAATACTACAAAGCAAATAATAATTGGATCTATTTAATCCCATTAAGGGATGGCAGGCTTCTTACGGCTTATGGCGATGTGCCTCCGGAGCTAGCGAGCAAAATGATTCGATCACTTAATTAATTTAATCAAAGGAAAGTCATGAATTTAAAAAAATTTAGCTTGATAGCTATCTCAATCACAGGATTATCATTGGGATTACATGCAGCCTCAGCTCTGCCAAATGATATTTCAGGCTTAGTTGATTCAGCTGCTCCAGCAGTAGTGAACATTACCTCTAAAAAAGAAGTCAAAATGCGCGATAACCGAAGAGGTTTTGATGAATTTGAGAGGTTTTTTGGAATTCCTAGAGGCTACCCTCAGCCGCAAGAGCCTCAGACAAGAGAGGCTGTCTCTTATGGCTCTGGTTTTATTTTCAAAGAAGGTTATTTGTTAACAAATTTTCATGTTGTCGATGAGGCAGAAGAAATTACAGTCTCCCTCAATGATCGTCGAGAATTTTCTGCAGAAGTTGTTGGGATTGATCCTTTATCCGATCTTGCTGTATTAAAAATTTCTGGAAAAAATTTACCAAAAGTATCTATTGGTAATAGCGAAAATTTAAAAGTGGGTGATTGGGTAGTTGCTATTGGATCTCCATTTTCATTTGATTTTTCAGTCACCGCAGGAATTGTTAGCGCCAAGGGTAGGAGCATTCAAAATCAAAATATTGGAAACTATGTTCCATTTATCCAAACAGACGTAGCAATTAATCCTGGTAACTCAGGCGGCCCTTTATTTGATCTGGATGGAAAAGTTGTTGGCATCAATTCTCAAATATATTCTCGCAGCGGAGGCTATCAAGGCCTTGCATTTGCCATTCCTATTGACGTGGCCATGGAAGTTGCTGAGCAGATAATAGCTACAGGAATTGTAGCCAGAGGCTACCTTGGAGTGCGCGTAGGAGAGGTAGACAATGATTTAGCAGAAGCACTAAGTATGGATAAGCCATATGGAGCATTAATTACTGATGTTGAGAAGGGTGAGTCTGGTGCTGATGCGGGCCTTCAACCAGGCGATGTAATTTTAAAATTTGATGGAAGGGAAATTAAATTTGGCTCTGATTTACCCCATGTTGTTGGACGCATTCAACCAAAATCAAAAGCTAATGCTGAGGTTATGCGTGATGGAAAAAAAATTACCCTTAAATTTGTCCTTGGTGAGTTGCCCGCAGATCAGAGAACTTTTATTCCTGCAAAAACAGAGATTTCATCCGATCCCTTAGGATTAAAAATAGAAGACCTATCATCTGAAAATTCTAAACCAAATGATCCAGAAGAAGGAGTATTGGTGATTCGAGTTAACAATGGCTCTCCTGCAAGCGGTAAAATTANCAAAGGAGACATTCTTACTGAGATAATTACNAAAGGAAAGCGATACGAAATAGAAGATGCTGCATTCTTTGAGAACCTAGTAGGTGGATTCTCTTCGGGAGACAAACTAGCCATAGTTGGACGCAGAAATGGCAATAGGTTCTTTGTTGCTGTAACCGTAGATTAATTCCGTTTAAAACCTTAAGAAAAGCTGATAACACTCAGCTTTTCTTATAGAATAGTCGTGCATTACGCATAACATGAAAAATATAAGAAATTTCTCTATTATCGCCCATATTGATCATGGTAAATCAACCTTGTCTGATAGATTGATCGAAGTTTGCGGAGGGCTTTCAGCAAGAGAGATGTCTGAGCAGATTCTTGATTCAATGGACATTGAGCGTGAAAGAGGGATCACCATAAAGGCCCAAGCAGTTACATTGGATTACAAAAAAAATGGTGAGGTTTATCAATTAAATTTTATTGATACTCCTGGTCACGTTGATTTTTCATACGAAGTATCTCGATCATTATCAGCATGTGAAGGCGCTCTTCTTGTTGTAGATGGCTCTCAGGGAGTTGAGGCTCAAACTTTAGCTAATTGTTACACTGCCGTAGATCAGAGTTTAGAAGTCCTCGCTGTCATAAATAAGATTGATCTGCCTCAAGCTGAACCAGAAAGGGTGAAGCAAGAAATTGAAGATATGATTGGAATTGATGCTTCTGAAGCTCCACTAGTTAGTGCAAAAACAGGTGAGGGCATAGAAGAGCTTCTAGACTTAATTGTTGAAAATATTCCCTGCCCAACAGGCGATCCAGATGGGGAATTTGAAGCCTTAATTATAGATTCCTGGTTCGATGCTTATTTGGGTGTTGTTTCACTCATTAAAGTCATTAATGGCTCGATCAAGCAGGGTCAAAAAATTAAAGTCTATTCCACTCAACAATCGTATCTTGCAGATCAAATCGGTATCTTTTCACCCAAAAAATTACCTAAGAAGGAATTGTGTGTTGGGCAAGTTGGATACATGGTTGCAGGGATAAAAAAAATTCAGGGTGCTCCGGTGGGAGATACGATCATTGATTCAAAAAATGACTCTGCAAAGCCTTTGCCAGGATTTCAGAAAGTTTTGCCTAAAGTTTTTGCATCTCTTTTTACAGTTGATTCTGACGAATATGAGAAATTTAGAGACGCTCTATCAAAACTAGTGCTAAATGACTCTGCTTTAATATATGAACCTGAAGTTTCTGATGCTTTGGGATTTGGTTTTAGGTGTGGCTTTCTTGGGACTCTTCATTTAGAAGTTGTTCGCGAGAGACTTGAAAGGGAATATGACCTTAATTTAATCTCAACAGCTCCATCTGTTCAGTATCAAGTAGTCAAAACAGATGGTGAAATTATCGACTGTGATAGCCCCTCTCAACTTCCATCTTTAAATCATGTCTCCGAGATTAGAGAGCCTTATGTCTTAGCAACAATCCTTACCCCAAAAGATTATGTGGGCAATGTTATTACTCTTTGCACTCAAAAGAGAGGTACTCAAAAAGATATGACCTACTTTGGAAATCAGGTATCCATAGTCTTCGAGATGCCATTAGCTGAAGTAATCATTGATTTCTTTGATCGACTAAAGTCTACCACCAAGGGATATGCTTCAATCGAGTACAACATCATCAATTTTCAAGCTTCTAATTTAGTAAAGCTTGATGTGTTGTTAAACAATGATGTAGTGGATGCATTATCTATTATTATTCATAAAGACTTTGCTATGGCACGAGGTCGAGATGTCGCAAAAAACCTACAGAAATTAATTCCTAGGCAGATGTTTGATATTCCAATTCAAGTTGCACTAGGCTCTAAGATTGTTTCCCGAGAAACTGTAAAAGCTTTGCGCAAAAATGTAACCGCCAAATGCTATGGTGGAGATATTAGTCGCAAGAAGAAATTGCTGGAAAAGCAGAAAGAGGGTAAAAAGAAAATGAAACAGTTCGGCAGAGTCTCGATTCCTCAGGAAGCATTCTTAAATTATTTTAATTCAGGAGAGAAGTAGTGTTTTCTGATCCGATTTTTATCATAGCCCTTGCCTCAGTTGCTTTATCAATTGCGTTTTGGATTTACAAAGTTTTATCAGACACCCTCACCGCTCAAATGCAGCAGGTTATATATACTTTAGGCTTTCTCTCGGCTTTACTAGGAATCTATAGAATTTTTGTTAATGCTGGAGATCTAGGGGTGGTTTTATTCTTAGGATCAATCATGTGCTTAGCAATACTGCTTGCCGGCATCATCAAAAAAAATGATCTTTTAAAAACTACTGGTAAGGGATGGTTTCTGCCTGTTTTTTTTATTTTTGTCCTGAGAAC
>JGI20156J14371_10001017_pt1 | contig 23434 bp, 25 predicted proteins | sample COG_06_FD_14371 | JGI IMG/M metagenome (IMG submission 14371)
TATGAGCTATTGGCAGGACACATTAAGGACGTGTTAGCCAGTGCGATTGTTCAGGGTGGCACCACGTTGCGGGATTTCGTTAATGGTAATGGCGAGCCAGGTTACTTTCAGCAGACCCTGATGGTCTACGGGCGGGGCGGTCAGCCCTGTGTGCACTGCGGCAAGGCGCTGAAAGATATTCGACTGGGTCAGCGCAGCTCAGTATTTTGTTTGACCTGCCAGCGTTGAGCTAACCAGTCGACGAATAAATGAAACGGCTAGAGCGACTGGGCTCCAGCCGTTTAAGGCTTATTAAATTTTTGGCTTAACGCATCGGCAACATTGGCGGGAACAAACTTAGACACATCACCATCAAGGGAAGAGATCTCGCGCACCAATGACGATGATATGTAGGAGAAGCGCTCCGCCGGCGTCAGGAAGACACTTTCAATATTGGGCGACAGGGCGCGGTTCATATTGGCCAGCTGAAATTCATACTCGAAATCTGACACTGCTCGCAGTCCGCGCATAATGGCGTCCGCCTTGCAGTCCTTGACGAAATTGACCAGTAAATAATCAAAGCCGAGAATCTCAACATTGGGCACATGCGCTAGTGCGTCACTGGCCAATTCAATGCGTTCATCCACATTGAAAAGCGGACCTTTGCGTTGACTGCTGGCGATGCCGAGAATGATTTTGTCGAATAGCCGCGAGGCTCTCTCAACCAGATCAATATGTCCATTGGTAATTGGGTCAAAGGTGCCGGGGTAGACAATAGTCTTCATGCACAGGTTCCGCCTTAAATGGAGAGCGGGCATATTACTCAAATAATGCCGCAGGCTCAATGCGTGAATAGAGAATGTAGTGTACCTCACCCGCGGTTTTACTGCGTGCGACGCGCCAATTGGCCGGCGGTGCAAAGCTGTTGTGCCGAGCCGACAGCTCGCAGTAGATCAAGCTGTTTGAGGCCAGCCAGTGGTTGGCTTCTAACAGCGCACAGACCTGTGTCAGCAAATTGAGCTCAAAGGGAGGGTCGATAAAAGCGATATCGAAGGGTTTGTCCGGCCTTTTACTCAGGTGCGAGACGGTGTCTGCCCGGCGAATGGTCAATTCAGCTGCCCCAAGCAGAGTTTTGTTTGCTGTTAAAGTCGCGAGTGCCTGAGGGTTTTGCTCGAGTGCCAGACACTCTGCTGCACCTCGAGACAGGGCTTCGAAACACAGCGCGCCCGAACCGCTAAACAGGTCCAGGCAGCTTGATCCGGCAATATTGGGTGCCAGCCAGTTAAACAGTGTTTCACGAATGCGATCGCCGGTGGGCCGCAGGCCCTGCACAGTGGGAAATGTCAGCAGCCGGCTGCGCCATTTGCCTGCGATAATTCGAACTCGCTGCCTAGCCGTCAAAACAACACTCCTTAATGGTGACTTTTAATCACCTAAAATCAATCAAGATGGTAGGATACACCAGAATATAACCACTGTTAAAAATGAACCTAAATGGACGCAAATTCGACTCCCAATCCAGAGCCAGAAAAGAACAAGCGCAGCTTTCTCGATCGTTTTAAGCGTGACAAAGCAGAGCCCTCTTCGCCAGCGGAGCCCGCTGCTGTAAAGCCAAACGGTTTGCGGGCTAAGATGCAGCGTGCGCTGTCACGCACCAGTCGCAGCCTCGGTGATCTATTTCTCGGTGCCAAAGCGATCGACGCCGATCTCTTCGACGAGCTCGAAACACGACTGCTGATGGCAGATGTCGGTGTCGAGGCTACCGCCAAGATTATTGCCGAGCTAACCGAGCGTTCCAACAGGGCGGTGCTTAAGGATGGCGCGGCGCTTCAAGCGGTGCTGCAAGAAATTTTAATCGCCAAACTTAGCGTCAGTGAACAGCCGCTGGTGTTAGACAATGCAGAGGGTCCCTTTGTGATGCTGGTGGTCGGTGTTAATGGTGTCGGCAAGACCACGACCATTGGCAAGTTAGCGCGGCGACTTCAGCAGCAGGGCAAGTCGGTGATGTTAGCGGCGGGAGATACCTTTAGAGCGGCGGCGGTTGAACAGTTGCAAGTGTGGGGCGAGCGCAATCAGATACCCGTGGTCGCGCAACATATGGGTGCGGACAGTGCATCTGTTGTGTTCGACGCGATCGAGTCGGCTCGAGCCAAGCAAGTCGATGTGATTATCGCTGACACCGCCGGCCGGTTGCACAATAAAAGCAATCTAATGGAAGAGTTGAAAAAAGTCCGCAGGGTCGCCGCTAAGCTCGATGCGAGCGCCCCCCATGAGGTACTGCTGGTGCTCGATGCGGGCACTGGGCAAAATGCCGTTGCGCAGATGGCTGAGTTCCATGCTTCGGCTGGGGTCACCGGTATTGCGCTAACCAAGCTCGACGGTACCGCCAAGGGCGGCATCGTTTTTGCTCTGGCAGAGAAGTTTTCGGTTCCGATTCGCTATATCGGTGTCGGTGAAGCGGTGGATGATCTGCAGCCATTTGTCGCCGAAGAGTTTGTTTCCGCCCTGTTGGGTCAGAGTCAGGGCGAGTGACATGTCAATGATCCGTTTTGATAATCTCAGCAAGCGCTACGAGGGTGGTTTTGAAGCGCTGCGCAATGTCAGTTTTGAAATGGACGCCGGAGAGATGGCCTTTCTCACTGGGCACTCCGGTGCAGGCAAAAGCACATTATTAAAATTATTGATGCTGATCGAGCGGCCAACCTCCGGCAACCTATTGATTAATGGCAAAAACTTGAACCGTTTGGCGCATTCCAAGGTTCCCTTTTATCGCCGCCAGGTCGGTGTGGTGTTTCAGAATCACCAGCTGTTGTTTGATCGTTCGGTGTTTGAAAATGTCGCGTTGCCGCTGCAAGTGGCCGGTTACTCTCCCGGTGATATAGGGCGCAGAGTGCGCGCCGCACTCGACAGTGTCGGCCTGCTGGAAAGAGAACAGCAGAACCCCGTTGCGCTATCTGGCGGTGAGCAGCAGCGTATTGGTATCGCACGCGCGGTGGTGCACAAGCCGAAAATTCTTTTGGCCGATGAGCCTACGGGCAACCTCGACCCACAGCTCTCGGCAGAAATTATGGCGCTGTTTAAACGCTTTCAGGATGTCGGTGTGACGGTATTAGTCGCCAGTCATGATATCAATCTGATTAACCGCATGAATATGCGCATCATGCGACTCAATCAGGGGCAGATGGAAGAGGATGGCATCAGCTATGGCGGCTACTAGCAGCAAAGCTCGCGACAGTGGTCAGCGCGGTGCGCGCGGCAAGGTATTGAGCCGCGGGGACAAGTGGCGTGGTTACCGCTATCACCATCGGTCTACGTTGCAGAGCAGTGCCGTCAAAATGCTCCGCGAGCCGCTGCAATCATTATTGACCGTGGTGGTGATCGCCATCGCCCTAACCCTTCCCGCAGCGCTCTACCTCAGTGTGGAAAATATTCGTCAGCTCAGCGGCGGTGTTGAGTCCTCCGCGCAACTCAGTGTATTTGTGACCAAGGGTGCCCGAGGGCCTGCTGTTGAGGGCCTTGGCCGACAGCTCGAGGGTCTTTCTGGAGTCGCTTCGGTCACTTATATTTCTGCCGACAGTGCGCTGGAGGAATTTAAAGCGATGTCGGGGTTCGGTGCGGCGCTGCAATACCTTGATGAAAATCCGCTACCGGAAGCCTTTTTGGTTCAACCGCTGTTACTCAATGACGCAACACGGCTAGTGACAGAGATACGCCAGTTAAAGCTGGTAGATGACGTGCAACTGGATATGCAATGGCTGCAGCGGCTCGACGCTCTGCTTGATATGGGTCGCAAGCTGGTCCTGGCACTGGCTGCTGCCCTCGGGGTTGGCGTGATCTTGGTTGTCGGCAATACCATTCGGCTGGCAATACAGAGTCGCCGTGATGAAATTACTGTGGTTAAGTTGGTTGGCGGCACGGACGCTTATGTGCGCAGGCCATTTCTCTACACCGGGCTGCTGTTCGGGATTTTTGGCGCCGTAGTTGCGGCGATTATGTTGACCGTTCTAGGGTTTTGGCTCGCAGGGCCAGTCGACAAGTTAGCCGGGCTGTATCAGAGTCAGTTTAGAGTCACCGGACTGGGCTTTGGTGGTTTTATAAGCCTTTTGCTGATTGGTGGCGCGGTCGGATTGGCTGGGGCATGGTTAGCCGTTGGTCAGCATCTGCGCAATATTAAACCGAGCTGAAAATCTCGTCTATAGGGTCTAAAATAGTCTGTAGGTGGGTGCTTTTAAAGGCTAGGAAGCAGCAATTAAATAGTGCTAAAATAATCGACCGATGAATAAAAAGAGTGTGTTATGAGTAAAGCCCTTCAAACAATGGAGTGGATGGCCCCCGGCGGAAACCTGAATGCCTACATTCAGGGAACGGCGACCGTGCCCATGCTCACCCTTGATGAAGAGCGTGCCTTGGGTGAAGCCCTCTATTACAAAGAAGATCTCGATGCAGCACGTCGCATGGTTATGGCTCATCTCCGCTTTGTNGTGCATATTGCACGCTCCTATAACGGCTACGGTCTGCCATTAGCCGACCTTATTCAGGAGGGCAATGTCGGCCTGATGAAAGCGGTGCGACGTTTCAATCCTGAAAAAGGTGTCAGACTGGTTTCCTTCGCGGTGCACTGGATCAAAGCAGAGATTCATGAGTTTATTCTGCGTAACTGGCGCATCGTTAAAATTGCCACCACCAAGGCTCAGCGCAAACTGTTTTTCAACCTGCGTAGCGCCAAGAAGCAGCTGCAGTGGCTGACCGCGGATGAAGCGCAGGCAGTAGCGGATGATTTGGGGGTTCAGATCAAGGATGTTATGGAGATGGAAATGCGTCTCACTGCACGTGATCCGGCCTTTGATGCGCCTGCCAACGATGATGACGACAGCAGTTTTCAGGCACCGGTATTTTTTCTCGAAGATAAGAGTGCTGATCCCGCTCAACTCGCCGAAAATGATGACTGGGAAGTTGATAACACCACCCGTCTCGTCGATGCGGTGAAAAATCTCGACGAGCGCAGCCGAGATATTATTCAGCGCCGCTGGTTAAATGATGGCAAGGCTACGCTTCATGAGTTGGCCGATGAATACGGTGTCTCTGCAGAACGCATTCGCCAGTTAGAGAAAAACGCGATGAAGAAAGTTCGCGGAATAATGGAAGCCTAACGTCACTTTATATGAGACCAAGAGCCGCTTAGAGCGGCGGCTTTTTTATTGCTATGGATAAACTACTCTGGATTCGACTTACTGCTCTCAGTGGTGCACTCGCTGTGATGCTGGGTGCATTTGCGACACATGGTATGAAAGATTCGTTGACGCCGCAAATGATGGACATCTATCAGACTGCGGTGCTCTATCATTTTATTCACACCCTCGCACTGCTCGGCGCGATTAATCTTCCGCTCAATCAACGCTCGCTGCATTGGGCGGCACGTTGTTTTATGCTCGGCATTGTGCTCTTTTCCGGTTCGCTTTATCTGATCGCGGTCTCTGGCATCAGTCTGCTTGGACTCGTCACCCCCGTGGGTGGCAGTGCCTTTATTGCCGGCTGGTTATTACTGTTTACCGCAACCAGCGCCGAAGATTAATGGACACTAAAGCCGACTCTAGAGCAGATTTTAGGCCCGAGTATCGCAAGAAGTCGATTCGCAGCTACGTCGTGCGTGCCGGCCGCATGACCGAAGGTCAGCGCAACGCGTTTGATACCAGTTGGCCCTTTTATGGCTTAAAGCTCGATGATGGTTTAATTGATGCCGTGGCTATTTTTGGTCGCCACGCACCTCTGGTAGTCGAGATCGGCTTCGGTATGGGCGACTCTCTACTGGAGATGGCGGCCGCTGCACCTGAGCAAGACTTTATTGGTATCGAAGTGCATCCGCCTGGTGTTGGCCGTTTGATTTCCAGTGCCGCAGAACAGCAGATTACCAATTTACGTGTCTATCTTGCCGATGCCACCGATGTGCTCAATGAATGTATACCGGCCGCCAGCCTTCACCGCTTGCAGCTTTACTTTCCCGATCCCTGGCATAAAAAGAAGCACAATAAGCGACGCATTGTGCAGCCTACTTTTATTCAGTTGATCCGCGACAAGCTCGAGCCGAGTGGCATTTTGCATATGGCCACCGATTGGCAGCACTATGCTGAGCAGATGCTCGAAGTGATGGAAGAGGCGCCGGGCTATAGAAATTGCGTCGGCGAGCAGCAGTATTCGCCGCGACCAGACTACCGGCCACTGACCAAGTTCGAAAAGCGCGGCGAACGGCTCGGTCACGGTGTTTGGGACCTGCTTTACAGCAAATTAGGATGACATCACTTGTCGGCTAAGTGCAATGTTGAGTCGGCTAACGAGATTAATAACTTAGTCGATACGCTAACGGAAATACCTTAAACTTGTGCCACAACATTAATTCAGATCGGTCTTTTAGATCAAATCTATAGACCGAACCCATTGTTAAGGAAATTAAAATGAAGATCGTAAAAATGCTACCCATCGCTGTGCTGTTTGTTCTTGCTGCGTGCGAGTCTCAGTCTTCGGGATCATCTGCGGAGGCGGCAGCCGACGTCAGTCTGGAGAGCCATAGCCAGCGCATCAGTTATCTGCTGGGTCTGGACAATGGTAAAAATATTCGCNGTATTGGTCTGGAGATCGACGCTGAGGCGTTTAATAGCGGCTTTGTCGACGGTCTGGATGACAAATCGCCAGCGTTGAGCGAAGAGATGATTGCCGAAACGATTCAACGTTTCGAAACTGAGATGACGGCCAAGCGCGACGAGATGCAACAGGCCGATCAACAGGCGATGGCGATGCAGTCTGAGGGCAACCTTAAAGAAGGTGTCGAGTTTCTCGCCGCCAATGGTGCCGCAGAAGGTGTGATGACGACCGAAAGCGGTTTACAGTATAAAGTGATCACTGCTGGCACGGGTGCTACCCCTACCGCCGACAGTGTTGTCGAGGTTCATTATGCGGGTCGCTTGCTGGACGGCACGGAATTTGACAGTTCAATCAAGCGCGGTGTGCCGGCGCAATTTGGCGTCACTCAGGTGATTGCCGGCTGGACAGAGGCGCTGCAGTTGATGTCAGAGGGCGCTAAGTGGGAGCTGTATATTCCAGCCGATCTGGCCTACGGCCCTGGCGGAACGGGTCCAATAGGACCAAATCAAACACTGATTTTTGAAGTGGAATTGTTGAATGCTAATGTCGGTTCTGAAGGTTAGACGCGTTGATTAAGACCTGCAGGTGCTAGTTGATCGCGGCTAGCAGCGCAGCCAATAAAAAGCCCCGAACCATCGGGGCTTTTTACTGTTTAGCAGGGGCTCACTAAGGTGTGAGATCTTGCGTGATGACTAAGCTGGTGCCGAACTGCTATCTAGTCGCTGTGCATTGTCCTGTAGCTGTTCAAGGTGCGCATTGTGCAGCACTTCAATCATTTTATCTTCCGACTCAAAGCGTTGTTCAAGTGCCTCACCAACAACTGAGAGATCTCTCGCTAGGCTATCGAGATCGTCAGTGGCCAAATACTTGTCATTAAAATCCAACACCGCTTCGGTAGAAGGTTGAATCCTGTCCATCAGGTCAACGCCGGTTTTAAGTCCTTCCTTGTCACTGAACGCTTTGGCTTCTTTAACCAGCTCCTCGTACACTTCGAAATGCCCGACCGATACGTAGTCAACCATGACCTCGCAAAATCGTTGCAGCTTATCTCCATGGCCGCGGTTAGCGCTGTCGAAGTCATGAATCTCAATCAGATCACAGTATTTCACCAGCAACTCACGGCGCTCTTCCAGCCAGCGATCGACGATGTCGCTGACACCGCCCCAGTGTTGTTCTAATATTTGCAGATCTTTTAACATGCCTTGGTAACCTCATCACTCCCTAATGGATTAATAGTGTACTTTGTTTTGTATCCAACAATAAATACTTAGCGGATAAAAAGACCAATCGATGCAGGTAAAAAAAGTGATGTCCAGATTCCGTTTATGCCCATACCCAATGTTGCGAAGGCTCCACAGCGCGGACTGGTTTCAAATGCTTTGGCGGTACCAATAGCATGGGCGGTTACGCCGAGAATGACACCCTGCCAACGGTCATCATCGATATTGGTCATACGAAAAAGACTTCTTGCCACCACAATGCCAATCAGTCCGGTAACCATTGTAGCGACGGCGAGCAAGCTGGCGAGGCCACCAATCTGCTGTGTCAGACCGATGGCGATTGGTGAGGTCACCGACTTTGCGGCGAGTGATAGCAGGATAGTATCGCTAAGCCCGAATAATTTAATCAACAACAGATTGATAAAGGTCGCGAACAGACCGCCGAGTAGCAGTGCAGCAGTGAGGGGCTTAAACAGCTTGGGTAGTTGGCGTAGTTGATGTGAGAGGGGCACAGCCAGTGCTACTGTCGCTGGGCCCAACAACCAGTTTAAGACACCGTTGCCCTGATAATAGGTACTGAAGTCGAGCTCGATTAATCTCATCGCCAGATAAATAAGCGGCGTCGCAATCAGCAGTGGGTGCAAGAGAGAACGTTGACCACAGCGTTGATAGAACCAAAAGCAAACGGCAAATCCACTTATCGTCAGCATTAATGGCCACGACGTACCACTGATAAGCTGCCACTGTTGCACTGCCATCTCAATCATCAGCGGCGTTCACAGACTTGATGATGATCGCCATAAACCACTGGGCAAGTACCGTCGCTATGGCTAAAACGGCTAAAATCGTTGGCATGTCATTGGAAATAGTCGGCCCTAGAAAAAATGCTCCAGTCGTTATGGGTACAAATAATAGAGCGATATAACGGATAAGCTGACTACTGGCGGTTTCTAGCCAGGGTAAAAGTGATTTATTCACACTTAGCAGGATAAGTAAAAAAATCATCCCCAGTAATGCGCCGGGAATCGGCAGCTTGAATACTCTTACGCCGAGCTCTCCTAGCCATTGGAAAAGGACGAGAATCAGCAGGCCGATGGCGAGTTTTTTCACTTGCGCAGCAGTTGAAAAAGGGCAGCGCCAGCCAGGCCGATAAAGCTCAGCAATACCCATCCTGGCATGCTGATTCCAAGTAGTTGCCACTGTACTTCGGCACAGTTGCCGTCGCCACGGAGCAGCATGCTCACTGCCTCGGAGGCCGAGAAGGCGTCGAAGAGGTAGTCGACCGGAGGCCCGCAGGCGGGGACTTTGTCTTCTGGCAAGTTCTGCAACCACAGCTGTTTAACGGAGAAAAAGCCGCCGCCAATAGCCGCCAGAGCCGCCAGAGCTGCATAGATTTTCTGCCCTGTCGGCGCTGGATTGTGTACGCCAGAGAGCAAAAAAATCACCCCCACAGTAATAACAAACACGCGTTGGGTAATGCACAGATAGCAGGGTTCGAGTTTAAGGTGATGCTGAAAATAGAGGATTGCAATGGCCATTAAACCGGCGCAGGCGGCCGCCATGGTAAGGCTGATGGTTCGGTTGTTGGGCAGGTTCACTCTTCGCTCCTTGGACTAGCTGTTTTGTGGCCGATTGTTTATTGGTAATAGCTGGCGAGGAAGTCGTCGAATGACAGCGAGTCGGCCGCTTCAATTTCTTGCTGTTTACGCGTTGACTCCTCCGCCAGGCGACGGTATTCATCGGCGATCTGCGTCTCCAGTACCTTGCCGCGGAAATGCTCACGATGCTCCTGCGCTTTGCGCATGGCCAAGCGATAGTAAGTCTCGTTATTTTGCTTCATTTCGTCTAGCAATATTGCTGCGGGGGTCAGGCTACTGTCCTTAAGACGGTCGCTCATGGCGGCAACGGTGGCGCTGTACTCTTCGGTGCCATTGGCATTATCCAGTGATGTGGCAACGGGCTGCATCTGCGAAATTAGCGATAACCCCCACTCGACTAAGTTCCGCTGTTTGTCGCCATCGACCAGCTCCATTTCAGGATCGCGGCCCTGAGCGACAGTGCGGCGCTGATTCTCAGTAATTTGCTGGTATTCAGCGTTGTTAGTTTGCGGGCTCTCTTTGAGCAGGCAGAATAATAAGAAGGTATCCAGAAACTGAATCGTCTGCTTGTCAATGCCACAGGGCGCCAGTGGATTGACGTCAATGCAGCGCACCTCGATATACTCGACACCATTTTTTTGCAGGGCCTCGAGGGGCGTTTCACCCTCATTAGCGGTTCGCTTCGGTCGTATTGGACTGTAAAACTCATTTTCGATTTGCAGCAAATTGGTTGTCAACTGCTGATAGTTGCCTTGCTCGTCTTTCAGGCCGATCTCTTCATAGGGCTGATAAGGTGTTTCCAGCGCCCCCGTGAGCGTTTTGCTGTACTGACCGATATCGTTGTAACAGATTACCAGTGAACTCTGTGCGTCACTCTGATAGCCGAGGTTGCCCATGCGCAGCGAAGTGGCGTAAGGCAGATGAAGACTGTGACTGTCATCGCCAAAGGGGAGAAGATCATGGGGCCGCTCGCGAACAAAACTTTTACACACCGCCGGCGCGGCGCCAAACAGATACAATAGTAGCCAAAAATAGCGTCTAAAATTGCGGATCAGGGCAAAGTAGCCATCGGTTTTGAAATCTTTTAACGATTGCCGATTTCCTTCCAGCGCCTGCAGTTGTTGCCACAGTTCATCTGGTACCGAAAAATTGTAGTGAATTCCGGCAATGCACTGCATCACGCGACCGTAACGATGACCGAGGCCCAGCCGATAGACCGTTTTCATCTGTCCAATGTTCGAACTACCGTATTGACCCACCGGGATGCTGTTATCGTCGCCCAACTGACAGGGCATGCTGTTTACCCACAGCAGTTCATCACCAATATGTTGATAGGTGTAGTTATGGATCTCTTCAAGTTCCTTAAGCACCTGATCAATTGAGGTGGACGGTGCGGTAATAAATTCCAGCAGCGCTTCGGAATAGTCAGTTGTAATCGACGGATGTGTCAGCGCGCTACCCAGTGCTGCTGGGTGAGGCGTTTTAGCCAGATGGCCACTGGCCTCGACTCGAAGGCTCTCTTTTTCTATTCCGCGAGCAATATTTTTCAGCAGAGAGGCGTTGTTGGCGCCCTCAAGCGCTGCAAGGCGATTTTCAAATGACAAGCATCAGCTCCTAGCTAGGCCGCGTTGTATTGGTCGTTATTGGCGGGGGCGTTTGATTGGATCGCTGCAGTGTCTAAAAGAAGCGTCGGCCGGCCTTTCTTATCAGCGTCACACTCAACAATCTGGGCCCGTAAATGGATGTTTTTTGCGTTTAATTCAATCAGTTGATTGAGCGCAATATCGCGGTGAGGAGCGTTAAAAAGTAGCTTAGCATCTGCGCCATCAACCCACTCGAGGTCTTTGCTGAGTATGCTTCCATCATGACTTTTTATTATGTAGATTTTCATGCCAAATCCGTGACAGTGTGAATGATTTGCGGCACAGTGTAACGTATGTCGGTAACGGATCAAAAGGGAAAACCATGAATAAAACAGCACTTGTTCCCGTCGCTGAGGGAAGTGAAGAAATTGAACTAGTCACCATTATTGATGTGCTCCGCAGAGCGGGCGTAGCGGTCACCGTTGCGAGTGCCAACGGCGATGGAACGTTGCAGATCTCGGCATCATGGGGCACCAAAATGGTCGCAGACACAACCCTAGAGGACTGCGTTGGCAACCATTATGATCTGATTGCGTTACCCGGTGGACTGCCCGGTTCAGAGCATCTCGCGGAACACCCTTTACTCGACACAATGCTCCGTGATCAGGCTGCACAGGGCAAACTGTTCGCGGCTATTTGTGCAGCTCCCGCGCTGGTGCTGGCTTCGAAAGGATTACTCTTGGATAAGACCGCGACTTGTCACCCTAACTTTCAGCAGTCGCTTCAGGCCAATGTCGTCGATGGTGCTGCTCGGGTGGTGGTTGATGGCAATTGCATCACCAGCCAGGGGCCGGCCACTGCACTGGACTTTGCTCTTGAGTTGGTCGAGCAGCTGTGCGGTGTTGTTAAGCGCGAAGAGGTGGCTGCACCGATGGTGCTCACCACCACCCCTACCGCCTATTATTAAGTCGCGTGCAACTTCCGCACTGAACGATCCAGTGTGCGTCAGGCACCGCCTTCCGCACTAGCATCACCAGCTGGTTGCAGCGTGTTACCCGCCCAGCGCGCTTTTAAATTTGCCCCGGAGAGATAGAGGCAGGGCACAAAGACCAGAGTCACCACCGTTGCAAACAGAACGCCAAATGCCAGTGAGGCGATCATTGGAATGAGGAAACGTGCTTGCACACTGGTTTCCATCAGTATCGGCGCGAGACCTATAAAGGTGGTCAGTGAGGTGAGAATGATCGGCCGAAACCGCTCTTGGCCGGCTCGTATCAGCGAGTCTTTAACGGCAATGCCCTCTGCACGCAGTTGATTAATCCGGTCTATCAGCACGAGATTGTCATTCACGACCACACCGGACGCGGCAAGTATGCCGAGGAATGACAGCACGCTAAAGCTCAGGCCCATAATAAAGTGGCCGAACACGGCGCCCATAATGCCGAAAGGAACTGCTGACAGTACCCCCAATGGCTTGAGGTAGGATTTGAATTCCACCGCCATCAGAATGTAGATCATCCCCAGCGCCAGGAAAAAGAGTTTTGTTGCCGTGGCAAAGAATTCATCTTGCTCGGCGAGCTGTTCATCTTTATTTAAATAGACTTCAGGGTAGAGGCGTTGCAGTTCTGGCCCGATTTCGCCAAACAGGATCTTAGCCATTTCATCGACAGTCAATTTTCCTGCTGTCGCCTTGGCAGACACCTTGACGCTGCGTTGACGATCTTGTCGATTAATCCGCGTGTAACCGGGCACATATGAGGCTTCTGCCAGCGAGTAGAACGGTACCTCGGCACCGCTGGGGGTGCGAATACGCATGGTATCCAGGGTGTCGACCTGAGCGCGATCCTCTTTTGGATAGCGCACCATCACCCGAACATCGTCGCGGCCGCGCGGCACTCGCTGAGCTTCGGCACCATAAAACCCCTGACGCACCTGGCGAGCAACATCGGATAAGCCGATGCCAAAATTATTCGCATAGGGGCGCAGGTTAATATCAATATCAGAGCGCCCGGAGTGGACGTCATCACGGATATTTCGCGCACCGGGAATATCACGCATACGCTCCTTGAGGAACAGCGCAGCCGCCGTCAGTTGATCAAGGTTGTTTGACGTCAATACAGCTGTAATGCGAGCTCCGCCATCGCGACCTGCAGCTGATGCGTCGACACTAAAGGTCTTGGCCTCAGGGATGTCTCCAATCAGGCTCTGCCAGCGCTCGCCGACCAGATTGGGATTGATCTCCCCGCTCATGTCGGGTTGCAACTCCAGCAGCAAGCGAATGGTATCGCCGTACATAAATGACAGCTGATTAGCGACCAGGTTATCGGTGTCTATCTGCTCTTTTATGATTGGATCGTTTGCCAACAGTTTTACCGCGCGCTCGGCTCTCTGTGTGATGTCAACCTTGCCTTCCACCGCGTAGCCATCTGGCATAACAATGCGCATGGAGATGAAATCAGATGGTACGTCGGGCATAAAGCGTTGCTGAATGTAGCCAGCGCTGACTAACGTGATAGACAGTACAAATGCCAGGCAAAACCCAATAAGGGTCAGCGCCCGCCAGTTGAGAGCGCGCTCTAAGAATGGTGTGTAGATATTATCGGCAAAAGAAACCAGACCGTCGGCAAAGCCTTGGCGAACTTTTCGAACGGCAATGCCCAACTTGGTGGTTGGCGGTTTTTCAGGCTGCATTTTTGCCAAGTGAGAGGGCAGTATCCAGAATGACTCAATCAGTGAGAATGTCAGTGCAACCATTGTCACGGTCGGAATCGCCCAGAGGAATTTGGGCCATATTCCGGGTAAAAACAGCATTGGTAGAAACACAATCATGGTGCTGACAACCGCCAGCAGAACAGGCTTGGAAACCGATTGAGTTCCCAGCCGAGCGGCTGTTTCGCCATCATAGCCAAGCTGTTGATGGCGATAAATACTCTCACCGACAATAATCGCGTCGTCGACAATAATGCCGAGAATCAGCAAAAATGCGAACATCGACATCATATTGAGTGTCAGGCCAATACTGGGCAAGATCCACAGCGCCCCCATATAGGCGATGGCAATACCCAGAGCTACCCAAAAAGCCAGCTGTGGGCGCAAAAAAAGCATTAGCACTACAAACACCAGGATCAGACCGCCAAAGGCATTTTTAGACAACAGTGCCAGACGGCCAGAAAACATATTGGAATAATCTTTCCAGGTCTCCATCTGCAAGCCCGGTGGCAAGAAGGTTGAGCCAGCATTGACATACGCTTTCACGGCGTCAGTGGTCGCCACGACATCTGGATTTTTGCCGACGCTAATACCGAGGAAAATGGCATTGCGACCATTAAAGCGAGTGCGCAGGTTACGTTCTTCGAAACCATCAATAACCGTTGCCACATCTTCGATTCTAATTTCGGTGCCGTCAGCACGGCTGGAAATGATGATATTGTTAAAATCTTCCTCAAAGTAGGCCTGACCACGGGTTTGAATCTGAATGTCGCCGCTGTCAGCACGGATCGTTCCGGCGGGTAGGTTAAGCGAAGACTGGCGAACGGCACTGACCACATTGTCGAATGAAATTCCGTAGCGACGCATATCGATTTCAGACAGCTCAATATCGATCTGTGGTTCACGCACGCCCCACAGTTCAACAAAATCAACATTGGGCAGCGCAGCCAAATCATTGCGGATGCGTTGGCCATATTCCCTTAGTACCGCTTCACCGGCATCGCCAAACAGAGCAACGCGGATCACTTCCTCACGCGCTATCTCCTCACGGACAATGGGGCGTTCTGCATCGCTGGGGAAGGTGATAATGGAATCGACCCGTGCCTTGATGTCATTGAGCATCTTGGTCATGTCGTAGCCATCTTCGACCTCGACGGTAACCAATCCACGGCTCTGACGCGCTTGACCGCGAATATGCTTGATACCTTCGAGGGTGTAGATCGCCTCTTCAATGCGCACAACAATTTGCTCTTCAACCTCGCGCGGCCCGGCGCCGGGATAGGGCATGCTGACGGTGATAAAGTTAACTGGTGTCGAGGGAAAGACTTCTTTACCCATTCCCATGGCACCAATAATGCCGGAGGCAAGAATGAGTAGCATCAATAAGTTTGCAGCAATCGGATTGCGCACGAACCAGGCAATCGAGGCATTCATAGCAGATCACCGTCCTTGGCTTGGCGGGTATCCGCGGTTGCGGTCGCCGAGGTATCTACGCGCATGCCGGGGACGGGCAACGCGATTCGTGTCCCGACAATACGCGTTCCTGGTTTGAGCGTGTTGGTGACCAAAGAGTCGCCATCGGACTGCACAACCGAGACAGTCAGAAAACTGATTTCATCATTATCATTCAGCACTAACACTTCATTGCCGCGATAGAGAATATTTTTGGGAAGCTCTACTGCATTGGCCATCTGTCGGCCTGAAATCTCCGCCTCAACAAAAAGCCCAATACTTAGCGGCGGCCGATCGCTGCCTGGATCTTCTTTAAACGGATTTTGCACTTCGGCCACGGCGTAAGTCATGCGGCTCTGAATATCGATAGAGGCGTCGGTGCGAACGATTTTTCCCTGCCAGGTATAATCTTTGCCGCCAACACGGCTGCGCAGAGTCACGCTGGGGTAGTTGATGGTATCGGCATTTTCGAAGGTGACCGGCAGATCAATCAGTGATGCCTGACGATCCGTCAGTGGCAGACGCACTTCGACCACATCAGTGCTATAAATTTTTGCGATCCGCGTTCCCGGCGTAATGTACTGCCCAAGATCGACAAAAGTCTGTCTGATGCGCCCCTGGAATGGCGTCGTTATTGAGGTTCTATTGAGGTCGAGATTAGCTTTAGCGAGATCGGCGCGGGCCGACTCAAGGGCGGCTTCTGCTGCCGCCAGTTGCGGTTGACGTAAAAACAGCGCATTGGCGGTGCTGTCGCCGAGATCGCGCCACTCGCGCTTGGCTTGACGTGAGCGGCCTTTTTCGATGGCTACTTGCTCTTCTGCTTTGGCAACCTGAGCTTTGGCGCGGACAACCGAAAACTGATAGTCGTCGGGTTCTAGCTGGATTCAGCTTGTCACTCGCACGAAAGAAACTACCACTGGCGTAGCTCTCGGCTACGCCAATGACTTTGCCCGAGACCTGAGAAACCAGATCGATTTCTCGCTTTGGTGCCACTGTACCCTGCGACACAATGGTGGGGCTTAGCGCCTTCGGTGCAGCATCGATAACCTCAACCATTAACAGTGGTGGCGGCTCACGTTTTGCTCTCTCGGGCTTCGGCTTCAGCGTTGCGACCCCGACAATAAACAAAATACCGGCGACAAGCACGGTAAAGGTTACTTTTCCTTTGCGGTTAGACAGTGGCATGTACAACCCTTTTTAATGATGAAAATGGATCTCACCGCTATTTTTTGAGCGCGGCAAACCCGGTGAGATCAGTGTCAGGCTGAGCGTTCCAGCCGGACCTTTGAGTCGATTATCTGTATAGCCGCTCATCAACGTGAATCAGACGTATTAGTTGACGATTGCGATTCATTTGCCCGCAATTCTTTATTGCAACATTATACGCATGCAGAGCTGAGCTGGATGTTGAGGTGGCGGTTTCTGCTGAGCGCCAGCGAGCAAGGTTAGCTGCTGTACTCGTCGCGATCGGAGACCTCATAGAAGACGGTCTCATCGAGCAATCCTTCACTTTTCGCCACCACCGTTGTGACCATGCCATCACCGGTAATATTGACCACGGTGCGCATCATATCCAACAGGCGATCAACGCCGATAATCAGCCCAATGCCCTCTACCGGCAGGCCCACCTGTTGCAGCACCATCGACAGCATAATCAGCCCCACGCCGGGCACGCCAGCGGTACCTATCGAGGCCAGAGTGGCCGTGGCAATGACCGCCAGATATTCACTCATGCCAAGATCCAAACCGTAGGCCTGAGCAATGAATACGGTGGCAACACCCTGCATAATGGCGGTGCCATCCATATTGATGGTCGCGCCCAGTGGCACCGTAAATGAGGCGATCGAGTTGTCAACACCAACGCGTTTTTCCATTACATTCATGGTCACCGGCATGGTCGCATTGCTCGAGGAAGTACTAAAAGCAAACAACATTGCCGGGCGCATATTTTTTAATAAAACCAGGGGATTTAGGCGTGTTAGCAGGCTGAAAATACTGGTGTAGACCGCCCCTGCATGGATCACCAACACCAGCGTTACCGTCATAAAATAGAGCGCCAAATTGCGTATCGCCGAGAAACCTTCCTCGGTAAACAGCTTTGCCAGTAGACAGAAAACACCATAGGGCGCCAGGTGCATCAGGATCGTGACCATGCGCATAATCACATCATTAAAGCTCTGGAAGCCTGCCAGGGTCGATTTGCCGGCATTGCCAGCCTGCGTTATTGCTACGCCCACCAGAATCGAAAAGACAATAATCTGCAACATATTGCCGTCTGACATAGCTTTAATGGGTTTGTCGGGAAAATGCCAATCAATACGTCTTTGAAAGACGGTGGTGTGGGGGCGCTATAGGTCGCCACGGCGGTGGTATCGATACCGACGCCGGGATTAATAATATTTGCCAGGGTCAGGGCGATGGTAATCGCTACCGCTGTGGTAAACAGGTAGAGACTCAGGGTTTTAAATGCGATGCGCCCCATTTTGATATTTTCGCCCATGGCTGCCGAGCCACAGACCAGCGAGACAAACACCAGTGGCACCACTAGGAGTTTCAGTGAGGCGATAAAAATACGTCCGACAACATCAAAAATATATTCCACTACCCAGGCCGTTAAGGGTCCTGAATCGCTACCGTCGTTGACCAGGTTGAGAATGAGGCCGACGATAACGCCGAGTACCATGCCGAGAATTATTTTTGATGAGAGTTTCATTATTGGGTTCCTAATTAAACGTTGTGCCAGTTTAACAATTTAGCGCCGGTCTATTCGCGGTTATTGGTTATCCAGATTAAAAAGCGTACCTTGAATTCCGGTACCCGCCAAATCAAGAGCATTAAAAAAGCGATGTTGGCACCCGACATCAGGGCAAAGTATTGTGGAATCGTTAGCTGCATAACGCTCAAGCAGACAATGCCCACTAATGCACCGGTCACCATAAATACCGCATTGAAGACATTGTTTGCCGCGATGACCCGTGCTCGTTTATTGCTGGCCGAACGCGATTGCACCATGGCGTAGAGCGGGACAATAAAAATGCCACCGAACATGCCGATGGCGGCGAGATCGATAAAAATGCGAATACCACCGCTGAGGCCAAAAAATTCCAACGGCATAACGTCACTACTACCGACATTGGTCAGTTGATAGCTCTCCGATGCGAAGAAAAGATCGCCGCTAAACAGCGTCAGGCCTATTGCACCAAGCGGGATGAGACCGGGTTCGACCTGTTGGCCGGATACTTTGGCGCAGAGAATCGAGCCAATGGCAACGCCGATAATAAAGGCGCCTAAAAGCACCGAAATCAGCGTCGCGTGTCCCTGTAGTACGGTGACGGCGAAATTGGGTACCTGAGTTAAAAAACTACCGCCGAACAGCCAAAACCAAGAGATGCCCATAATGCAGTAGAACACGGTCATATTTTCTCGAGCAAAGGCCATATTGCGCGCGGTTTCGGCGATTGGATTGAGACTGATACGAATATCGCCTTTGTCCGCCGGCGCATCGGGAATGAAACAGCTGGCCCGCCAGCCGACCAGCGCGACTGTAATTGCCAGCCCCCCGACCAACAATGCACCGCCCTCATAGCTTACCAGCCACGCGCCNATGAGCGTGCCGNCCAGAATTGAAACAAAGGTACCCATTCCCACCTGTGCATTGCCGGCCATTAACTCTGCAGCGGCTAGGTGTTGCGGAATAATTGAATACTTGATCGGACCAAAAAAGGCAGACTGCACACCGAGTAAAAATAAAACGCTTAACATCATCGCGATATTACTGCTGTAAAGTGCATAGCAGCCCACCAGCATGATAATAATTTCGGCAAATTTAACCCGCCGGATCAGCCAGGCTTTATCATATTTATCAGCTAGCTGGCCGGCAGTGGTAGAAAAAAGGAAGTAAGGCAGTATGAACAGACCCGCGGCCAGATTGGTGAGAAAATTAGTATTGCTCGCAGAGGCAGATGCGCTGCTGACGACAATCACCAGCAAGGCATTTTTAAATAGATTGTCGTTCAGTGCACCCAGAAATTGGGTGATAAAAAATGGCAAAAAGCGCCGTTGGCTGAAGAGATAGAACTGGCCCTGTTGTTTATTCACAGTTGTGCCCTATTCGTTATTAATATGTCGCGGGATTTCAATCTCAGCCCAGCATACTACATTAACCGTCGCGAGAAAGGTGGGCTAGTGCAGCGGCATTTTGTTCCCAATTTTGGCCATCAAAAATATCCACCTCAATAGACTCAACATGGCTGCGATCGAGGCAGCGCAGATTGACGCTAAAACCATCTGGATTAGAGCGCGGCGTATAAAATGCTTTGATACCGCAGTGTTTACAAAAGGTATGCTGTGCTGCGCCGGTATTGAAGGTATAAGTCGTTATTGCCTCCTCACCGCAGAGCAAACGAAATTTGGACGCTGGAACAATCATCTGGTCACCGCCGCTGCGATAACAGATCGAACAGTTACAGGCATGCGCATGTAAATGGCTTGGCGCATCGATCTCAAATTGCACCGCACCGCAATGACAGGAACCTTTGTGGATTTTGAACTCTGACATTAAGACAACCCTCTGAACCAAAGTGATTGTGCAAGATTATAGTAATTGTTGTCGCTAAATAGTGCTTTTTTTGGCGGCATCATCGTCACGGTGTTTATGATCTCGCTCTATAATAGAAGCCTATGAGAATGCTGCACTCGGCAGAGTCAATGGATGCAGGCGAATAAAAATAAAAACAAAAATTCACCTGCAATATGGTACCCTAGACGAGGTTTGTAGTACAAAAAGACCGCTTTAAATAAAATTTTAAATGATACTCTTACATCTATCTCGGGGGAGATTTATGAAAACCACTTCTATTTGGAAATTAACCTCAATGGCTGCGGCCATTATTGCGAGCACTGCTGTGTTCCCAACCGTTGCGTTTGCACAAGACGCTATGGTTGAAGAAATTGTTACCACCGGTAGTCGCGCCAAAGCACGTTCAGCGACTGACACTGTCGCTGCAGTCGATGTAATCAGCAGTGCCGAACTGACCAATCAGGGTGATATGGACGTAGCTAATTTGCTGCGTAACTCTGTTCCTTCTTTCTCAGTCAATGATCAGCCTATTAGTGACGCGGCGACTTTGGTTCGTCCATTCCAGCTTCGTGGCATGGCGCCAGATCACTCTTTGATCTTGGTAAATAACAAGCGTCGTCACAGAGCAAGCGTTATCGTTTGGTCTGCTGGTGGTATCTCAGACGGTTCTCACGGTGCTGATGTTTCAACTATTCCCGGTATGGCACTGAAAAGCGTAGAAGTGTTACGTGACGGTGCAGCAGCACTTTATGGTTCTGATGCGCTTGCCGGTGTTATCAACTTTAAACTTAAAGATGCAAGTGAAGGCGGTAGCGCTGAAATCCGCATGGGTGAGTACAGCGAAGGCGATGGCCAAATGGCTTACTTCGCCGGTAACATGGGTATGGAGCTGGGCGCCAACGGTTTTGCCAATGTCACACTGGAGTACGGTTCATCTGATGAAACTGTTCGTTCAGTTCAGCGTGATGATGCGGCAGCGCTAATCGCAGCCGGTTACCCCGTTGCAGATCCTGCGCAGAAGTGGGGTCGTCCGTTTGTTGATAACGATCTTAAATTGTTCGTCAATTTTGGCACTCAGCTGACTGACAAGGTTGAGCTGTATGGTTATGCCAACTACGCGAGTAAAGATGTCGATGGTGGATTCTACTTCCGTAATCCTACTAATCGCGGTGGCGTTTATGCCAGTGACGGCAACTTGCTGGTCGCTGATACAACTGGTGATATGTCAGGTAACTGCGATCAGTATGCTGTAGATGCCTCAGATCCAACCAGTGCAGCGCTTGCTGCAGCAATTACTGGCCTCAAAGCTGATAATAATTGCTTTAACTTTAACGAAACCATTCCCGGCGGCTTTACTCCTCGCTTTGGTGGCACTGTTACTGACATCACCTTTATGATGGGTTTAAAAGGTGAGTTGGATAACGGTTTGACTTGGGATGTGAGTGCGTATCGTGGTGAAAACGAAGGCGACTTCTACATTAACAATACAGTTAATGCGAGCCTTGGTGAGAACACTCCACGCAACTTCGATCCAGGTCTGTACCGTCAGACTGACGTGAACTTTAACGCTGACTTTACTTACGCGTTGAGTGAAACAGTCAATATCGCTTTTGGTGCTGAGCATCGTACTGAAGAGTTTACTATTGGCGCTGGTCAAGAAGAATCCTACATTGACGGCGGCCTTGGTGTTCAAGGTTTTAGCACGTCAACTAATGGTTTCCCAGGCTTCTCTCCTGATATCGCGGGTGACTTTGATCGTTCGAACGATGCTATCTATATAGATGGAGAGTGGGATGCGAGTGAAGATCTTCTGTTAGCTGCTGCAGTTCGCTTTGAAGACTTTGATGGCTTTGGTAGCACGACCAATTATAAGTTGGGTGCTAATTACAAGCTGGATGACAATTTCGGTATTCGCGCTACATTGAGCACCGGTTTTAAAGCACCTACTGCAGGTCAGTTGAACGCGTCTAATATCTCTACGCTGATCGACACTGCCACAAACCAGTTAGTGAACAAAGGTGTTATTCCAGCGAGCAACCCTGTTGCGGCATTTGCCGGTGCGGAAGCGCTACAGCCAGAAGAGTCTGAGAACTACACTGTCGGCTTTTATGGCAGCGTTGGTGAGATTGATATCACCTTCGATTACTTCAACATTGATGTGACTGATCGTCTGACTCTGTCAAAGACTTCAGCCTCTCAGCGGCCGATATTGCTACGCTGACAGCATCTGGCGTTTCGGGTGCCGATGATATCGCTGTGTTCCGTTTCTTCACCAACGACTTCGAGACAAAGACCAGTGGTATAGATCTGGTAATGTCGACAAGCACTGATTGGATGGGCGGCACGACTGCGTGGAATTTGGCCTATAACCACACTACAACTGAGATCACTTCTCGCGGCGAATATATCGATGATGACCGTGAGCGTTCGATCGAAGAGATGTCACCTGACACACGTTACAACGTGTCTGCCAACCATATGATGGACGGCTGGCGCGCTCTTGCCCGTGTCTCTTACTACGGTGACTGGTTCGATTCAAACCAAGGTATGGTCTATGACGGCGAGTACGTTGTTGATGTTGAAGTGTCTTACGATCTTAATGAGAGTTCTGCGCTTATGATCGGTGGCAACAATATCTTTGACGAAGCGGGTTCCACAAAGCATAACGGCGCCGCTGGCGCTGGTAATATCTACAGTGAATTTGCCCCAATGGGATTCAGTGGTGCGTTCTGGTATGCCAAGTACAGCTACAACTTCTAAGAAGCTCGTCATGAGTTGATCAGAAGAAAAGCAGTAAAAAGTACGTTAAAAAGGGGTGCCAATTGGCACCCCTTTTTTATATTTAAAAAATAAAAAACATTAGCTCAAATCAAAACCAAGAACAGTGGTACTGCGATTGCCGACAACACGGCGATCCAAATCGATAAAAGTACTTAACTCTTTAAAACCAGCCTTTCTCATCATGCCCGCCGATGCGACATTTTCTGTATGACGATCCAGCAACAGCATCTTGGCGCCTAAGTCGGGAGCGCGCTGAATCACCTGCGATAGCAGACTACTGCCAATTCCGCGGCTGTTGTAATCTTTATGCACCACCACCTCGGCAATATAAACCGTCGACTGTGCATGGGAAAATTCAAGATAGTTTTCGGGTAGTGCGCGTGGATGATAAAAAATGGCTAAACCAATCGTCTGCTCTTGAACAGAAGCAACTAATGCAGAAGCCTTTCCCGCGGCGATTAACGCGAACTCACTGTCGACGCCATCCAGCGGCAAATGATTCCATGGATTGATGCCGTGTTGAAAAAGAAAGGCTTTCAGTTTATCCAGTTCGGTAAGCTTTGCGAGTTGATATTTTATCATGGGCTTTATTATAGCTGCTCTCCAAAACGCGATGCTGACTACTCTGTCATTGCGCTTTCATGTGGCGCGCATGGGTAACGTTGAAAGCAGGTTTTTTCTCGATAGAGATCGACGCTTTTGCGTACCTTAATCATTCGTTATTGAGTTGCGAGGCTCGGTAAAAAAACTCTGTCACGGCAGATTATTAATTGCTGTCACCAAGGCTTCGGCAACAGCTGCTGACGAGCCCGGATTTTGTCCGGTTATAAGTAAACCATCCACTACCGCCAGGGGATTCCAGTCCTCAACCTTCTGATATAAGCCACCCATTGCGAT
>JGI20156J14371_10001018_pt1 | contig 23432 bp, 19 predicted proteins | sample COG_06_FD_14371 | JGI IMG/M metagenome (IMG submission 14371)
TCATTATCGAGCGCGATATCCGCGGCGTGCCCCATGTGATTGGCGAGCGCGATGTCGATGCCGCGTTTGGCTTTGCCTATGCTCAGGCCGAAGACAATTGGGAGTTGGTTTACGACACGATTGATTTTTATCGCGGTACTGCGGCCAAGACTAAGGGCCGAGATTCTGCCGTCACCGATTTTCTGGTCAAGTGGCTGGGCATCTGGGATGACATTGAGGCCAATTACAGCACTCAGCTTTCGCCCGAGATTCGCGCTTATATTGAAGCCTATGCCGATGGCTTAAATTATTACGCTGCGATGCATCCCGAGCGCGCTGTCGCTGAGTTGCCGGTTACCGGCAAAGATATCATCGCCGGTTATATGTTTCGCCATATTCTCTTTTATGGCTTTGATGGTTATTTAAAAGAGGTCATGAGCAGTGAGCGCCAGCGTCCGATCAGCACCGCCGGCGGCGTCACCCTCAATGGTCTACCGGTAGGTTCTAACGCGACAGCTATTTCGCCTGCCAACAGTACTGATGGTGCCACGCGCCTGGCGATTAACTCACACCAACCGACCACTGGCCCAGTGGCCTGGTATGAAGCCCATATTCAAAGTGGTGAGGGCCTTAATGCCATGGGCGGCCTATTCCCCGGCAGCGCCACTATTGGGGTCGGCTTTAATGAAAATATTGCCTGGGGCGCGACGGTGAATAAACCCGATCTAGTGGATGTCTATGTACTGGATATCGACCCCAATGACCCACTGCGCTATCGCATGGATGGCGAATGGCACGATCTTGAGGCCACAGAGATCACCATAGAGGTTGAACTGTTTGGCTTTCTGCCCTGGACTGCCACCGAATTAGGCCTGCGCTCTGCCCACGGCCCAGTGTTGCAAACCGACCACGGAACTTATGCGGTGCGCTATGCCGGCATGGGCAAGATGCGTCAGGTCGAACAATGGCTGGCCATGAATAAGGCACAAAACCTTGAGCAGTGGCGCGATGCCCTGCGTATTCATAGCTTCGCTAGCTTTAACCTGGTCTACGCCGACCGCGACAGCAATATTATGTTTGTGCACAACTCGCTGACCCCCGTGCGGGTCGCTGGGTACGATTGGGCGCAATACTTACCCGGTGACGACAGTAGCCTGATTTGGCAAGACTATATGCCCTTCGACAAACTGCCCCAGGTGATTAACCCAAAATCCGGTTTTATTCACAGCGCCAACCAGAGTCCATTTTTTGTTACCGCGGAGGGCGACAACCCTAAATCCGCCGACTACCGCGCGGAAGACGGTTTCCCTACCCGCATGACCAATCGCGCGGTGCGCGGCCTGGAGATGTTTGCCGAGCTGAGCCCGATCTCTGAAGCCGAGTTCTCGCTGATCAAGCATGACAAAAAGTACAGCCCCAACTCACGCGCCGTGCATTACTTGCAGAGTGCGATCAACCTGCCGTTAGCTGACTCTTCAGCCCAGCACTATCGCGATGCTCAAGTGATTATTAACGACTGGGATCTCTCTACTGATATCGAAAACCGCGGTGCGGCCATGTCCACCTGTGTCATTGGTGCCGAGTGGTTGGCCGAACAAAAGGGCCAGCCGACGCCGGATGTGGCCGAGGCATTTTATAACTGTGCCGACAAATTATTAGCCGCCACTGGCCGTATAGATCCCCTTTGGGGTGAGGTCAATCGCCATGTGCGCGGTGACCTCAACCTGCCTGTTGGTGGCGGTCCAGACACCCTGCGCGCGATCTATGCCACGGGGCTAGAAGAGGACGGTTATCAAACCAATATCGCCGGTGACGGCCTCTACTATTTTGTTTCTTGGGACGCTCAGGGCGTGCAGAAAATTCGTGGCGTCCATCAGTTCGGCGCGGCGACACTGGACACAGAATCGCCTCATTACGCAGATCAAGCACAAGACTATGTCGCAGAGATTTTGCATGATCCACTATTTGACTCAGAGCTGCGTAAAGATAAAATCATGCGGCGCTACAAACCGGGTGAGTAACAAATCCAACCAAACACAGCGAAACAACTGTTATGAGTGATGCCATTCAACAGACTTTTGCACTCGGTCTGCATTGGCCAACCGCAGATCCATTTCTGTTCTGCGCCCATCACCGTGATCTCTATCCCAAGAGTAATGGTGAATTTGGCCCGCAGGCATCGCTGGCAGGTCGTCAGATTGGCTCGGACTTTACCCTCAAAGATGGCTGGCGCATGTATCACGGCGAACGCGTGCCGGGTTTTCCCAGTCATCCTCACCGCGGTTTTGAAACCGTTACCCTGGTCAAGCAAGGTTTTGTCGACCATGCCGATTCGCTAAACGCTGCTGGTCGCTACGGCGCTGGTGACACGCAGTGGATGACCGCCGGGGCCGGAGTCCAGCACGCCGAGATGTTTCCGCTGCTCAATACCGAAAATGACAATCCGATGGAGCTGTTTCAGATCTGGCTCAATCTACCCAGCCGCGCAAAAATGGTCGAACCACATTTTAAAATGTTCTGGCGCGAGCAGACCCCCCAGCTTGAGATAGCTGACCATGCCGGGCGCAAAACCACCATTGATTTAATTGCCGGCCATTACGCTGACAGCGGGGCATTGACACCGCCGCCCGATTCTTGGGCTGCCAATGCCGATCATCATGTTAATATTTGGACCGTCAAAATCGAAGCCGAGGGAGAGTGGCAACTGCCCGCTCATTGCGCTGGACTCAATCGCATGATCTATTTTTATCGCGGCGACCAGCTCGAGATAGGCGGCAAAACGCTTACTGCTGGTCATGGTGTGGTGGCGATATCTGATAAAACGCTGCTGTTCCGCAATGGCAAGCAAGAGTCGCTACTTCTGATTCTCGAAGGCAAACCGATTGCCGAGCCAGTGGCTCAACACGGACCCTTTGTGATGAACAGTCGTGAAGAGTTGCAGGCAACCTTTTTAGATTATCAGCGCACCCAATTTGGTGGTTGGCCGTGGCCCGATCAGGATCAGGTGCATGGCGCCGAGCCAGTCCGCTTTGCACGCCATGCCGATGGTAGAGAAGAATTTCCCGACGGTGTCAGCTGAAGCCAAGCCGTCAATACCTTTAATCAGCAATAAGAAACTCTTTATGACCAACCTTTCTGTGACCAAACTTTTCCAGCCCTTAACATTGAACTGTGGCGCAACGCTGAAAAATCGCTTTGTGCTCGCGCCTCTGACCAACTCGCAGAGTCATGTCGACGGTACGCTGTCTGATGAAGAATATCACTGGCTGACGCTGCGCGCTCAAGGCGGTTTTGCTTTGACCATGACCTGTGCCGCCCATGTGCAAGCTGAAGGACAGGGCTTCCCGGGGCAGTTGGGTATTTTTTCCGATCACCACCTCGACGGTCTAACTCGACTGGCCAGCGGTATTAAACAACACGATAGTCTCGCGCTAGTGCAGCTGCATCACGCCGGCATGCGCTCGCCCGCTGATCTCATTGGTCAGACGCCGCTATGCCCATCCGATAACGCTGAGACGGGCGCCCGCGGCATGACCACAGCGGAAGTAGAGCAACTCACTGAAGACTTTATTGTCGCCGCCGAGCGCGCCGAAAAAGCCGGTTTTGAGGGGGTCGAAATTCACGGCGCTCACGGCTATATTCTCGCGCAGTTTTTAAGCAGCACGATCAATCAACGTGACGATCAATATGGCGGCAGTCTGGACAATCGCGGCCGAATTATTCGCGATATTATCGACGGTGTGCGCGCGCGTTGCAGCAGCGACTTTATCCTCGGCCTGCGTCTGTCACCGGAGCGCTTTGATGTACAGCTCGCTGATATGCTCGCGTTCACCCAGACCATTCTCAGCGACGGCAAAATCGACTTTCTCGATATGTCGTTGTGGGACGTGTTCAAAGAGCCACAGGAAGAAGCGTTTCAAGGCCGCACACTGCTGTCCTATTTCACTGAACTAGAGCGCGGCAATATCGCCCTGGGTATCGCCGGCAAACTGCGCACACCGGAAGAGATCCGACAGGCCATGGCGGCAGATATCGATTTCATACTGCTCGGGCGCGCGGCTATTTTGCACCACGACTACCCGCTGCAAATGCTAGCAGACGGCGATTTTCAGCCAGTAGCCAATCCAGTCTCGGTAGAGCATTTACGCAGCGAGGGGCTGAGTGAAACCTTTGTTGACTACATGAGAAACTGGAAAGGATTTGTCGCTGACTGATCGATAAAAAAACTGTGTTCTCAACGACTTTATTCGTTAAACACCAGACCCTAAAAATAATAAGGCTTTCAATATATGCGCTCCCCATCTCTCAATGCTGTCGTTCTGGCGACGGCTGTACTGCTTGCCGGTTGTGATAACACCGGTACAACTGCGGGCGAACCGATTCTGCCGAATAAAAACCCCTTTCCTTCTACCTATCAGGTGCCGGTATCTTCAGCACTGGTGATTCAGGGAGGCAACCTGTTAACGGGTAATAATCAGCAGCTCGATAACACTGACCTGGTTGTCGAAAACGGCATCATTACAGCGATTGGCAACGATCTACAGGTGCCGCAAGGGGCCACCGTTATTGACGCCACGGGCAAGTGGGTGACACCCGGGCTGATTGATGTGCACTCGCATATGGGCGTCTATCCAGCGCCGGAGACCTCCAACCACTCCGATGGCAATGAGATGACCTCGCCGGTTACTGCCCAGGTCTGGGCGGAGCACTCAGTGTGGCCAGAGGACCCGCATTTTGAAAAGGCCTTGGCTGGCGGTGTCACCACGGTGCAGATTTTGCCCGGTTCCGGCAACCTGATCGGCGGTCGCGGTGTAACGCTGAAAAATATTCCATCGCTCACTGTGCAGGGAATGAAATTTCCCGATGCCCCCTACAGTCTGAAAATGGCCTGCGGTGAAAATCCCAAGCGCGTCTACGGTAGCCGCGATATGCTGCCATCAACCCGCATGGGCAATATGGCCGGCTATCGCAGCGCCTGGATTGAAGCCGGCGCGTACAAAAAATCCTGGGATGACTATGTCGCTGACATCAATACCGGCGATGAGGTTGATCCACCGATCCGAGATTTGCGCCTGGAAACCCTGATGGGTGTGCTCGACGGCGAGATCCGTATTCACAACCACTGCTACAAAGTCGATGAGATGGCGCAGATGATCGATATGTCGAAAGAATTCGGTTATAAAATCGCCGCCTTTCACCATGCCGTTGAAGGCTACAAGGCAGCCCCCATGCTGGCGGCAGAAAATATCTGCGGTGTGATGTGGGCAGACTGGTGGGGCTTCAAACAGGAGGCCTTTGATATGGTGCGCGAAAATATCGCACTGGTCGACTACGCCAATGCCTGTGCCATTATTCACTCAGACGATCCGATTCAGGTGCAGCGCCTCAATCAGGAAGTGGCCAAGGCAATGAGCGCCGGCCGCCGCATGGGGCTGGATATCAGCCGCGCCAAAGCGATTGGCTGGGCAACACTGAACGCCGCCATTTCCCTGGGACTGGAAGATCGCATTGGCTCACTGGAAAGCGGTAAAAATGCCGATATCGTACTTTGGTCCGCCGACCCATTAAGTGTCTATAGTCTTGCCGAAAAAGTATGGATTGACGGTGCGCTGCGCTTTGACCGCAACGACCCGTCAGTGCAACCCACTAGTGATTTTAACCTAGGCATCTTGTCTGCCGGGGAGTCCCGCCCATGAAATATTTTACTCGCCTTCTGCTGCTCAGCCTGCTGACAGCCAATGCCTCCGCCGAGTCGATACTGATTAAAAATGTCGATATCTATAGCGGATCAAAGACCCTGCCCTCGACCCATATCTATATTGTCGACGGTCGTATCACGGCGCTCGGCGAAGCCGTTCCCGAGACCGCTGACCGCGTGATTGACGGCAGTGGTAAAAGCATTTCACCCGGCCTATTCAATGCCGAAACCCATCTTGGCGCTGTTGAAGTCAGCGCCATTAGACAGACAGTGGATTTTTATACCGACAACGCAGAGGTTACCGCCTCACTAAAAGTAGCCGATGCCTTTAACCCTAATTCAACACTGCTTCCGCACAACCGTATTCACGGTTTGACCCATGCGCTGTCAGTGCCAGAGTCAAATAGTGGATTATTTGCCGGACAGGTAGCACTGATTGAGCTGGGCAATCCGCCAAGGGTACTCAACGATAGCGTGGCCGTGGCCATGGAATTTAGCGAATACGGTGCCAGTCTGGCCGGCAACTCACGGGCTGCAGCAATGGCTGTGCTGCGTCAAAATCTCGCCGATGCTATTGACTTCTCGGCCAACAAAAATGCCGCCCTGGCCGGTCAGCGCCGTGAATACTCACTGTCACTGGCAGACCTCCAGGCCCTCGAGCCCATTATCAAAGGCACACAGCCGCTAATCGTCAAAGTGCATCGTGCCAGTGATATTAGCAACATACTGAAACTGGCCGATGAGTACGCGATTAAATTGATCCTGAGTGGTGTTATGGAGGGCTGGATGGTCGCCAACGACATCGCCCGCGCCAATGTACCGGTGATTATGGATCCGATTTACAATCTTCCGCAGAGCTACGAGAGTCTCGGCGCACGTCTGGATAACGCCAAGTTGCTCAATGATGCCGGCGTCACCCTGATATTTACCGGCATGAGCTCGTCGCAGAGCACCCACAATGCCTATCTGGTTCGTCAGTCAGCGGGCAATGCGGTGGCTAATGGACTGGATAAAAATAGCGCTATCGCGGCCATGACCACTAACCCAACATCAGTGTTTAACGCCAACGTCAGTACTGATATCAAGGTCGGCGCCATCGCCAATCTGGTGCTGTGGGGCGGCGACCCTCTGGAGATGACCAGTGAAGCGGAACTGGTGATGATTAACGGTGAACAGATTGCGATGGCCAGTCGATCACTGCAGCTGCGCGATCGTTACTTTAAAGCAGCGCCCTGAAAAGCAGCGCCCTAAAAAGCACTTGGCTAAAAATCAGCGCCCCGAGCCGGCGCTGATTACACTGCAAGATCAAGGTGGTGAAAAGATCTGGCCTCGGTCAGCGAGTCGTATAGCCTGTTCAGACTGACTTTTTCACCTTACTGGCTAACGCGACTGACTCTGCCCTATGCAACTCAACTGGCTCGACAACGACATCTCCACGCTATCGGCGGGCTTCCCCGAAAAGATGGTGTTGCTCGATCTTGAGACCACCGGTGGCAAGGCAACTCATCACCGGATTATTGAGATCGGTCTGTTAGTGATTGAGCATGGCGAAGTGATCGAGCGCTGGCAGTCGTTTGTCGATCCCGAGACAACTCTGCCGCCGTTTATTCAGAAGCTCACCGGCATCGCGCCGAGTATGTTGCGCGGTGCACCGGTCTTTGCGCAGGTTGCCGAGCCACTGTTGGCTTATCTCAATGACCGCACACTGGTCGCGCACAATGCGCGCTTTGACTATGGCTTTCTGAAAAATGAATTTGAGCGCATCGGCATCAGCTACAACGCCAAGCCGCTGTGCTCAGTAAAATTTAGCCGCAGCCTCTATCCGCAATTTAAACGTCACGGTCTCGATCAAATCATTAAGCGCTTTCAGCTGCCGATTGAAAATCGTCACCGCGCCCTTGATGACGCAGAGATGATCTACCGCTTTTTTCTGAAATCGTCTGGCCTTTTCTCGGAGCAGGAGATCAGCTCTACCTGCATCAGCCTGTTAAAAAATCCGGCGCTGCCGCCGCTGCTCAAAGCCAGCGATATTAAAAAGCTGCCGGCGTCCGCTGGTGTCTATTACTTTTACGACGCCAACGGCACGCTGCTGTATGTCGGTAAAAGCGTGCATATCCGCAACCGGGTGATGAGCCATTTTTCTCAGGACCACAAAAATCCCAAAGATTTGCAAATTAACAGCAAGCTAGCGCATATCGATTTTGAAAAAACGCCCAGTGACTTCGGCGCACAGATTCGCGAAAGCAATCAGATCAAAGCGCTGTACCCGCTGTATAACCGACGCCTGCGCAAAAGCAAAAAACTCTATCAATATCGCTGTGAAGAAGACCGCAATGGCTATCAGCGCATTGTTATCGAAGCGGTGGAGTTGGACGCCGATGGCGTGGATGAGCGCTTTGGCCTGTTTCGCTCACCGCGTCAGGCGTCCAAGCAAATTGAGAAACTCGCCGATCACTATTTTCTCTGCCACAAACTGTTGGGTCTCGAGTCAGCCAATGGCGCACAAAATCAACAACCCTGCTTTCGCGCACAGCTGAAAAAGTGCTTTGGCGCCTGTCATGGGGCTGAAGAAGCAGGCATGTACAACCAGCGAGTCAGCGCCGCACTGAAAAATTATCAACTTAAAATGTGGCCCTATCCCGGCGCGATTATGATTGAAGAGCGCGATATGCAAGAACCGCAGCAGGTTGCCTTTCACATTGTTCACAACTGGCGCTATATGGCCAAACTTACGCTGATCGAAGATCTCTATGATCACGGCTATCAGGTCGCCGATGCGCGGCACAAGATCAACCACACCCTCTGCGACTCGACCCCATCGGCATCCGCACCCACCCTCGGGGATGACCGCTTTGATCTCGACATCTACTTTATTCTCGTGCGCTTCTTGGTCGACAGCGAAAAAATGAAAATGCATAACCTCAAGATCTGGCCACTAATCTCCACTGCTACTGACCTCTAATTGCCTCGACTGATATCAATTCAGCGTCTAAAAAAATGGCCTTGTATATTAGAACAATCTAAATTAGAATTTACTAAACTTAATACTGATACGAGCACACCCATGCCATCAGCACCCGTGAACACAGTCACTGCCTCTGATCTTGCTGAGCTTCAGCAGCACGCACGACAGGCCGCGGATATGCTAAAACAGCTCGGCAACGAAAATCGGCTGATGATTCTCTGCTCATTGATCAATGGAGAACTCTGCGTCGGCGAGCTGCATAAAATGACTAATCTCAGTCAATCTGCCCTATCTCAACATCTGGCGTCGCTGCGCAATGCAAAGTTAGTTGAGACAAGACGCCAGGCACAGACCATTTACTACAGCTTACTCGGTGATGACGCGATCAAGATTATCAGCGTTTTAAAATCGATTTATTGCCCTTAACCCTACTTGAGACATTGTATGACTACTTCAATAAACACAATCTCCGCCAGCGACTTTAAAGCATTACTTAATAGCAACACCCGCCCCGCTATTGTCGATGTGCGCACGGTAGCGGAAGTCGAAGCCCAGTTCCTTGAAGGCTGCGCCCATTTTCCGCTGCAAACACTTAACTGCCAAGAAATAAAAAGCCATCTGCAGCAGCAGGGACACAATCCAAAGCAACCGCTCTACCTGCTCTGTGCCAGCGGCCAGCGCGCGACGCGTGCGGCAGAGCAACTGCAAGCAGATTTGGATTGCCCATTGGTGGTGGTCGAAGGCGGTATTGGTGCCTTAAATAGTGCCGGCGTCACGATTCAGCAAGGTGGCGGTACTGTGATGTCGCTGGAACGCCAAGTGCGCATTGCTGCTGGATCGCTGGTGGTAATCGGCGTCGCGCTCGGCACCCTAGTCAACCCGGGATTTTATGGCCTAGCGGCTTTTGTCGGGGCCGGTCTCGTGTTTGCTGGTGTCACCGACACCTGTGGCATGGGCATGATGCTGGCGCGAATGCCATGGAATAACCGGACCGCTAAAAAACACTGAATGGAGGCAACAAGATGATTTTCAGACAATTATTCGATCGTGAGTCGTCCACCTATAGTTACCTGCTTGGCGATGAGCGCACTAGAGAAGCGCTCTTAATTGACCCTGTAGTAGACAGTACNGAACANAATTTGGCGCTACTCGAACAACTCGGCCTGACCCTNAAACTGGCCGTGGATACTCACACCCACGCCGATCACATCACCGGCCTCGGCGCGCTGCGNGAGCGCACNGGCTGTGCCACCATGATGGGCTCGCAGTCGCTCGCCAACTGTCTCTCAGAGACCTTTGCCGATGGCGACCAACTCACTGTTGGCGATATNAAACTCGAGGTTCTTTACACGCCAGGGCACACTGATGACTCTTATAGCTTCTATCTGCCACGAACAGATGGCGGCATGCTATTTAGTGGNGACACATTATTAATTCGTGGCAGCGGCCGCACTGACTTCCAAAATGGCAGCGCCGAGCAGCAGTATCAAAGCCTGTTTAATCGGCTGTTGCAGTTGCCTGAGAATACCGCAGTCTACCCGGGCCACGATTATAAAGGTTGGCTGGTCAGTAGCATCGGCGAAGAAAAACGGCACAACCCGCGACTGCAAGTTGCCGACCAGCATGCCTATATCAGCCTTATGTCAGCACTGAAACTGCCCAACCCCAAACTAATGGATATTGCCGTACCAGCCAATCAATCCTGCGGGGCTGTTAGCTGAGCAGCCAAGGTCATCGCCGCCTATTTGGCAGTTAATTTTTTCTGCATGGCNATGGTCTGCTTGGTCGCCGCCATCACGCTCAGTGAGGGNTTGGCGNGACCGCTGCGACCGAGCGCATCAATCTGACTGTAAAACCAGTACTGGGTGGCAAATCCAGCCATCGCGCGAAGAGGCTTCCAACCCTGTAAAAATGACAGCCAGCTGGGAAACAGCGACAGCGCATTTTCATAGCGCGGCAACTCGTCCAAGCCATCGATTAACTGCTGCGGCGCGTCGGTCATCACACACATCGGGCGACCCAGTCCAATCAAGTCGGCACCCCCGCTATCCAGCGCCTGCTGCATGGCCAGACGCTGACGAAAACCGCCGGTGACCATCAGCGGCACCGAGACATGCTTGCGCATCGCCAGAGCAAAATCGACAAAGTAGGCCTCGCGCAGCATGGTTGACTCAGCCACCTGCTGTTGCTCTTCCTCCTCCATACCTTGCAAGCCAAGCAACTTGGGTTGTTCATAGGTGCCACCGGATATTTCAATCAGGTCGACACCGGCCTGTTCCAGCCACTCGACCACCTGCAGACTCTCTGCAAAGTCAAAGCCACCTTTCTGAAAATCGGCACTATTGAGTTTTACCGCCAGAGGAAACTCGGCACCGACGGCCTCGCGCACCGCCGCCACGGCCTGCAGCAATACGCGGGCGCGATTAGCCAGGCTGCCGCCATAGTCATCTGTGCGCTGATTGCTGCGCGGACTGAGAAACTGAGACAGCAGATAACCATGTGCTGCATGCACCTGCACACCGGTAAAGCCGGCGGCTTTTACCGCCGCGGCGCAGACTGCAAAGCGACGTACAATCTCTTCAATTTCGGCAATCGTCAGCGCCACTGGTTGGCCAAACTGACCGCCGGGCAAACCCACCTTAACTGCAGAAGGCGCTTTGGGATGAGGGTTAATATTTTTCTGCGTCTGGCGACCAGCGTGGCTGATCTGCGCCCAGAACTGGTTGCCATTGCGCGTTGCGGCGCTGGCCCAGCGTGACAGTGCATCGTGCATTGCAGCATTGGGTGGGCGATCAATAATCACATTGCCGGGGCGCTCAAGGTGGTCGCGGTCGATCTGTATATTGCCCGACAGCAACATGCCGGCACCGCCATCACTCCACAGTCCGTAGAGGGTTTCCAACTCCAGCCCGGGAACCCCATCGGCATTGGCCAGACCCTCAGTCATGGCGGCTTTGGCAAAGCGATTGGGAATCGTCGCCCCGCAGGGAAGGGTGAGGCTTTCAGTGAAGTGAATGGTCATGGCAATTGCGCTCTTATGGCTAGTTAGTGACACGCTAGGGGATTAATATTTAGCCTACCATACTAGTACGATAACGCCTGTCCAGGTAGTCACCTATTGACGCATTTAATTCACCGGCAGTGCTATAGTTCGACCCGCTGATCACTGTATATAACGCAACAGCGAGAATTTTTATCCAGACTGTTTTTCCCTGATTAAGGTACCCAATGAATTATTCTTATTACGAAGAGCTCGCCAAGGTCACCAATGAGGTGACGGTTGATGACAGTTGGACTCAGGGGCGCAGCGTCTTTGGCGGTATGACGGCAGCCTTGGTACTGACCTATATCGAAACCCAGACCGGTCTCAGCGATCGCGATCTGCGCACCATCAATATCCATTTCTGTGGCCCAGCGGCTGAGGGTGAAGCCTGCGAACTGCGCTATAAAATCCTCTCTGAAGGCAAATCGGTGGTCCAGGTTGAAGGTCAGCTGTTGCAAAATGGCGCTGTCAAAACGCAGGTTATCGCCTGCTTTGGCCGTCAGCGGCTATCCTCTGTGCGCGTCACACAGCCGCCGATGATATTTGAAAAAACCCCTCAAGAAGCAATGAAAATGCCCTTTATGAAAGGCATCGTGCCCGACTTTGTTCAATATTTGGATACCCGCTTTACCAGTACCGCCCTGCCCTATAGCGGCAGCGACAAGGCGTTAATCAGCGGCTGGATGCGTTTTAAGGATTGCCCAGCGGTGTTTTCCGATAGCGCCATACTGGCACTGATCGACGCCTGGCCGCCGGCCGTGATGCCACTGTTAAAACAGCCGGCACCGACCAGCTCGATCACCTGGAATGTTGAATTTATTCAGCCGCGCGAAGCACTGGCGCCCAGCGATTATCTTTATTACCACTGTGAGGTGGTACAGGCCGATCTCGGCTATGCCCACACCGAAGGTAAAATTTATCATCCCAACGGCCAGCTGCTGGCACTCAGCAGACAGCTGGTTGGCGTCTATGACAAAATCTAAATCCAAAGTCTAAATACAAAATCTAATAAAAATAACTAAACAAGGATCGACCATGAGCAGACATATTCTCGACAGCGCAAAGATTCATCCGGCGATACAAGAGACCATCGCGAGCAATAATGCTGATATTGTTTTGCAGGTTCAGGACGCGATTGCCAAGCATAAAGTGGTGGTGGTCGGCATGGCACAAAATCCCGTACCGAAAAAAACCCGCAAAACCCTAGATGGCATGGGTGTTGAATACGCCTATCTCGAGTACGGTAGTTATCTGTCGATGTGGTATCGCCGCAATGCCTTAAAAATGTGGACAGGTTGGGCATCATTCCCGATGATTTTTGTCAGTGGCGTGCTGATCGGCGGCAATAATGATCTCAATGCCCTGATTGAGAGCGGCGAGTTCGCGACCCTGCTCGGCGAGTCTTAATCGGCTGCGCAGTAACACAGACCGGAAGTAGCTGATCCGGTCTGTGTTCATCTCTATCGCTTACTTAACCGTTATTTCAATCACCTCTGACATTAACGGCGGATTGTGAGGAATATGCGCATAGTTACCCAGCACAAGCTGCAGGCGATGACGCCCGGGTGCGAGCATCAACGTCGTTTCGGTCTGCCCTTTACCATAGTGACGAATATTCTCCGACGCCGGCAATGGCATCCTCATGTCGGGCAGTTGCTCGACATCAATCAGCAGATGGTGGTGGCCAGAATTGGGCGTGTCGCTGCCGGCCGGCGCCACTACCATACCGCTTAAACCGAAAACCACTTGCACCTCTCCAGCGCTGATGACTTGACCATCGACCGGCTCAACAAAATAGACGCGGGCGTTTTCTGCTGCCGGCGACTGCGCCATGCTGCCCAGTTCATGACCAGGGTTATGCCCATGACCGTGGCCGCCAGTGTTATGGTCAGCATGGCCGTCAGCAATGCTGGTGAGTGAAAGCATAGCTGATGCAACGAGTAATATAGCCTGTGGCAAGCGCGAACCTTTGAACATTATGTAACCTCTTCTAGTGCGGTGTTAGTACGGTGATTGAAGCTGAAGACCATTATTGCCACTGCCATTTCAATTTTAAGCTATGGCATAATGGCCCGAATCAGCATCCCATCTTATCCATTTAAAGAGATAAGAGTAATAAAAAAATCAGGCCAAAGCATGGCGCTATTACTAACCAAAATCACTCGCACAAACGTGATTCAACGCGTTTACCCGTTGCTATTGCTCAGCGGATTGGTGTTTTTCAGTAGTGCTGCTTTTGCAAACTCCGATGGTTCCGGGGTCATCACACTCTCCGATCGCTGCCCACCCAGTTTTATGCTCAGCGACGACAATCACTGCCTGCTGCGCAATCGCTATCAGCTCTACAACTCACTCGGAGATCATGGTATCGGCGGACTGAAAACAGCCCTGCCAGCCCATCGCGACGGCTTTAGTCCGCAACAGATTGATCTGGGTAGACTGTTGTTTTTCGACCCTCTGCTGTCTGCCGATCAGTCGGTCTCCTGTGCCAGTTGTCACGATCCCAACAAAGGGTTTAGCGATGGCCGCGGGCTCAGTGTCGGTATTGCTGGCCGTGAAAATAGTCGCTCTGCGCCGAGTCTATGGAACAGCGCTTTTGTAAAACAATTTTTTTGGGATGCGCGTGCCAACAGCCTCGAGGAGCAAGCGTTGAGCCCGCTTTTCTCACTCCAAGAGATGGGCAATAATCCAACCCAATTACTCGACAGTTTGAAGGCTGTCGAGGCTTACCCAAGGCTTTTTAAGCAAGCTTTTCCAAACCGCGAACAGCTGACTCTAGACAGCATCGCCAGCGCACTGGCGGCATTTCAGGCATCACTGATCTCACTGAACAGCCGCTATGACCAATACGCCCACGGTTACGCCGAGGCGCTCAATGCGCACGAACTCGAAGGTCTAAATGTGTTTCGCTCGTTTGTCGCGCGGTGCTCTCAGTGCCATATGCCGCCGCTGTTTACCAATCAGCAGATCGCCGTGATCGGCACGCCGGAACCTGCTGGCATGCCCCGCGATATCGGTGCCGAAAAGACCTTTAACTCGGCGAAACTGCGCGGCGGATTTAAGGTGCCAAGCCTGCGCAATATTGCCGAGACAGCACCCTACATGCACTCCGGGCGCTTTGCCACACTGCGCGAGGCGGCTGAGTTCTACACCGGCGGCCGCGGTCATGCGGTGCCGGAAGGCGAAGAGCTGTTGCTGCACTGGCATATCTCCGAACCCAATTTAAGCAGTGATGAACTCGATCGATTGGTCGACTTTATGCGCACCCTTAGCGACAGCAGTCTGCTGCCAGCCATTCCAGAATCAGTGCCATCCGGACTGAAAACCATTAGTGAGAAACAATATGAACAGAACTAAAACACTGGGCGTTCTTATCGTGCTGGCTGCCTTTATCGGTGGCTGGCAATTGGGCCAACAGGGCAATGACACACCGCAGATTACCAGTAGTGTCGGCGGTGCTAGTTTTGCTGGTGGCTTCCAGCCGGAGAGTGGCGACGCGGTCAATACCGCGCTACCAGCACGCAGTGCTATCGGGCAAACCTTAGTGGTTAATCCGGGCGAGTCGATTCAGGCTGCCGTAGAAACCGCGCAGCCCGGCGACACCATTCAGGTGATGCCCGGCATCTATTCGGAAACCGTCTATATCGACAAAAATGATATTCATCTGGTCGGTGTGATCCAGGCTGGCGAGCGCGCAACGCTGGACGGCCTCGGCAAGCTCAATGACGCGATTCTCTACTCGGGGAATAATATCCTCATCGAAAATTTTAAAATTACCCGCTACAAAGGCAATGGCATTATGAGTCAGGCCGGCAATAATTTTGAGATTCGCAATAACATTGTTATCGATACCGGCATCTACGGTATCTTTCCGCAACTCGGCACCAATGGGCTGATCGAGCACAATGTGGTCTCGGGTATAGCTGATGCCGCTATTTATGTCGGCATGAGTGACAATATCCATGTCGCCCACAACGAAGTCTTCGACAGCGTCGCCGGTATTGAAATCGAAAACAGCCGTCACGCCATCGTCGAAAACAATTACGCCCATCACAACACCGGCGGCATCCTCGCGTTTATCACCCCAGGGCTGCCGATCAAAACCACTTACGATGTGATTATTCGCAATAACTTTATTCTCGATAACAACACCCCCAACTTTGGTGCGCCTGGCTCCACCGTAGCCGGCATTCCAGCGGGTACCGGCATTTTGGTGATGGCCGCAGATGATGTGATTATTGAGGGCAATATTATTGTTAACCACAAGGTCGCCGGCATACTGATCAATGACCACGGCAATGCCTCAGGATTAACTCTGGATCCGGGCGCTGACCCCAATGCCGATCGAGTGATGATTCTAGACAATGTGATGCATAACAATGGCTACGACACCATCGACGAAGTCCGAGCCTTTGCCCTGACCGAACTGCACACCGGCGATATTGATATTTTTCAGATTGGCCCCAGCGACGGCAGCTGTATTATCAACCGCCATCGCTATCACCATGTCGGCATCGGTGACTTTGGCGAGTGCGACTTTACCAATACCGACAGCATTCACAATTACTTGCTCGCGGGCGGTGCCAAACCGCGAGTGATCGAACCCGCCGAGCGCGGTGAGATTGCCTATTTGGGTATCTGTGCGGGCTGTCATGCTTACAATAACGTGTTGATTGGCCCCGCGGTAAAAGATATCCAAGCCATGTACGCAGACAACGCGAAAGGCATTGCCAGCTATATCAATGCACCGTTTAAAATCCGTCCTGAGTATCCCGAGATGCCGGCACAGAATTATCTCGATGCAGAGACGCAGCTGGCGGTAGCGCGCTATCTGCTGACGCTAGACAAGTAACCTTTAATCCCGCTGCAGCAAGCTCACCATCGCCTGTGCAGGCGCTGAAAGAGCCTGCCGACGGCGGGTAAAGATGCCCACCTGACGTTCGATGCCGGGACCCGAAATAGGCCGGCAGACAGCCCCGAGGCTTTGCATCTGTTCACTGCAAAGGGCCGGCACTAAAGCAACACCGACACCTGCAGCGACCATGGCGCCGACCGTAGTCAGTTGGAAAGCGTCAAAGATCTGGGGTGCTTTGGCTGCTGACTGGGCAATCAGCTGATCGACCCACTGGCGAGTACTGGAACCGCGGTTTAATGCCACAAGTGTGTGATTCAATAGATGCCTGACAGAGACTTTTTGCTTCGCGGCAAGGACATGATCAGGCGGCAGAATAGCGATAAAGCGATCGCTAAATANCGGCTCAAAATCAACGCCATCGAGCCGGTCCGGTTTAAAGGTAATCCCCAATTCAACCCGACCTGACTGCACGGCGCTAATAACCTCCTCCATAACGATGTCCTGCACCGTCAAGCTGATATTAGGAAACTGCTGTCCATAGTTGGCCAGCACCTTAGGCAGACAGCTGCTCGCGTAGGATGGCATGGCGGCAATGGTCAACTTGCCGCGCTGCAGGCTGAACAGCTGACGCAGATCATCGAAGCCCTCGGCCCAGTCGGCCAATAAGCGCTGGGCAACCGGCAAGAACTGTTGCCCTTCCGGCGTCAGTTCAACTGACCGCGTGGAGCGGGCAAACAGCAGACCGCCACTGGCTTGCTCGAGTTTTTTAATCGACACACTTAAGGCCGGCTGGGAGATATGCAAGCGCTCACAGGCTTCTGCAAAACTGCCGGTCTCAGCAATGCTGACAAACCCGCGCAACTGCTTAATCGTTGTAGTTGCCGCTAAACTGTTACTGTTGTTCATAGCTTAAATCTATTAATTAGTAATTTAATACAATTTGAGTTAATTATAGACCTCTGGCAATCTGGATCAATAAACATCCATCAGCAAAGAACAGATTCTCACCATGAACAACAACACTCAACCACTTTGGCAGCCCAGCACGGAGCGCATTCGCGCCAGCAATCTGAATCGCTTTACCCGACACCTCGAACGTGAGCTCGGGATAACCTTTGCCGACTATCAACAACTGCACCAGTGGTCGGTAGATCAACCTGAACAGTTCTGGTCTCAGGTCTGGCGCTTTGCTGATATTCGCGCATCCCGCGACTGCGACCAGGTGCTCAGCGATGGCGACCAATCTCCCGGTGGCGCTTGGTTAGGTGCTATCTGGTTTGAGGGTGCACGGCTCAATTACGCGGAGAATCTGCTGCGCAATCGCAGTGACAAAGTCGCCCTGATCTCGCGGCTCGAAAATGGCTCGCGCAAAACGCTAACTTATACCGAACTCTATCAGCAGGTGGCTGAGTGTGCCGCTGGGCTGCGCCAGCTCGGCGTGATCAGTGGTGATCGTGTGGCCGGCTTTATGCCTAATATTACTGAGACCGTTGTCGCCATGCTCGCCACGGCTAGCATCGGCGCGATCTGGTCTTCCTGCTCCCCTGACTTTGGCATCAATGGCGTGATGGACCGCTTTGGCCAGATTGAACCCAAGGTACTGTTTGGCTGTGAGGGCTATTTTTACAACGGCAAAACCATTGACTCACTGCCGCGTCTTGTCCAGATCTGTCGCAACATTGAGAGTATCACCCAATTAGTGGTGGTACCGGTAACCCGCGATACACCAGCCATAGACACGATTGCCAACGCCGTTTTATTCGGCGATTTTTTGTCCGGCCAGCGCGGCGCCGAGCTGGTTTTTGAGCAGCTGCCCTTTAATCATCCGCTCTACATTATGTATTCCTCTGGCACTACCGGCGTGCCCAAGTGCATTGTCCACAGTGCCGGCGGCACATTGATTCAACATCTTAAAGAGCAGCAGCTGCACACCGATCTCAAACCCGACGACAGGCTGTTTTATTTCACCACCTGCGGCTGGATGATGTGGAATTGGCTGGTCAGCGGTCTGGCCTCGGAAGCGACGCTGGTACTTTATGATGGCTCACCGTTTTATCCCGAAGCCAGATCGCTTATTGATCTGGCCGAGCAAGAGCAGGTGAGCCTATTTGGCACCAGCGCCAAATATATCAGTGCGCTGGAAAAGGCTGGCATCGTGCCGCGAGAAAGCCATAATCTGGGTCATTTAAAGACCCTGCTCTCCACTGGCTCGCCGCTCTCCCACGAGAGCTTCCGCTATGTTTACCGCGATATCAAAAGCGATGTCTGTCTGGCGTCTATTTCCGGTGGCACCGATATTATCTCCTGCTTTGTGCTCGGCAATCCCTGCCTGCCAGTATGGGAAGGTGAGATTCAATGTCGCGGTCTGGGTATGGCGGTGGAAATTTGGGACCAGCAAGGCAACTCTGTCAGCCAGCAAAAAGGCGAGCTGGTGTGCACTAAACCCTTCCCCAGCGCGCCAATCTATTTTTGGAATGATCCCGACAATAAAAAATATCTCGGCGCCTATTTTGAAACCTATGCCGACATCTGGGCACAGGGCGATTATGGCGAGATCACCGCCCACAATGGTGTGATTATTCACGGACGCTCGGACGCGATATTAAATCCCGGCGGAGTGCGCATCGGCACAGCAGAAATCTATCGCCAGGTGGAGAAACTCGATGAGGTCATCGACAGCATCTGTATCGGCCAGAACTGGGCAGATGATGTGCGGGTAGTATTATTTGTGGTGTTGCGTGCTGGGGTGCACCTCGACGATGCGTTACAGCAGAAGATCCGCAGTACCATCCGCCGTGAGACCACACCGCGTCATGTGCCGGCAAAAATCCTCGCTGTAACCGATATTCCGCGCACCATTAGCGGCAAAATTGTTGAGCTAGCGGTGCGTAAAGTGGTGCACGGCGAAGTGCTGAATAATACCGATGCGCTGGCCAATCCAGAAGCCCTTGAGCAGTTCAAAGAACTCCCTGAACTGCAGAGCTAAAAGCCATCACTCAGGGCAGATAGGTCTGCAGGTACTTGAGCATATTGCCACCCATCACCTTGCGGATCTGCTCCTCACTGAGATTGGCATTCAATAACTCTTGAGTGATCACCGCCAGTTCGCTGCCGTCAAATGAAGTGGTGACCGAACCATCAAAATCGGACCCCAAGGCGACATGGTCTTCACCCACCAGGCCAATGCCGTAGACAATCGCCGCGGCCACTGTCGCTGGGCTATTGCCACAGATAGCGCCATCCCAGTAACCCACGGCGATCAATCCGCCCGCCGCGGCAATCTGCTGCATTAACCCATCGCTGATATTGCGCGCTGACTGACAGTGTCCCTGAAAACCGGTGTGACTGACCAGCAGCGGCTTGTCACTCAGGGCCAAGGTATCGACCACCACCTTTTCCGATGAGTGGGAGACATCCAGCATAATGCCGAGCTCGAGCATCTTTGCCACCGCGTCGCGGCCGAACTGAGTGAGGCCTTCACCACTGGTGCCGTGCAGCGAGCCACCGAGTTTGTTATCAAAGAAATGTTGCAGACTCATCATGCGGAAGCCGCGGTTGAAGAGACGTTGAATATTATCCAGATCGCCATCCAATGCATGCGAGCCCTCGGTGCCAAGCAGCCCGCCAATCAGCACGCCGTTAGTCTGTCGACGCTGGAGAAACTCCGCCAGCTCGCTGCGCGAGGTAATCAACATCAGGTTGTCGGCATCGCGAGCGGCCAGTTCATGCAGTTTATCGGCCTGAAACAGCGCGCGTTCAGCCAGGCTAGTCCAGGTCGCCAGCGGCCAGCGCTGAGCCAACCCAAGCAACGTAATGTTGTCGCTGGCATCACTGCTGTTGCGGTCATAGTTTTGACCGCTCGGCGATTTGGTTACCGTGGTAAACATTTGCAGCGCGATATTGCCCTGCTGCATACGCGGAAAATCTAAATGTCCGTAGTCGTACTGCTGTGTCAGATCACGCATCCACAGCAAGCTGTCCGCATGCCAGTCACCAATAATCAAACTACTGTGCAGCGCTTGCGCCTGCTCAGAAACGCTATAGGGTTGATGGGCGACCACCACGTTTTGCTCATCATCCAGCATCGGCGGCGCCGCGACAAAGAGGACAATCAACACTAATGCTATAACCCAAAAAAATAGAAAGGTTTTTTTCATCGTCTAGAGCCTATGTTGCTTGCCCAAGCTATCATAGCTAAGCAAATTATTAATTCTGATCACCGCCTGCACCTCCCGCACATAGACCTCGCGCAGCTCTGAATAGTACAGCAGCGTCTCAGCCAGCTTGTGGCCATCGGCGCCCTCTTCGGCAGCGCTCAACTCAGCGCGGCGCAGACGCAGGTCTTGGTAGGCACGGTGAGTATTGAGGTTATGCAGATAGGATGTCACCGCGGCGGCCACCGTGTCGAACTTGGCAACCTCGTGTTTACTGTCGGCAGAGCGGCGCAGCGGCACAATGCCGCAGCCTTTTTTGTAGCACCATTGACCAAACAGATTATTGCCCTGACGCGCAAAGCGCGAGGTACCCCAGGCCGATTCAATTGCCGCCTGAGCCAGCACCAGCGAGGGCGGCAGAGGCGCCACGCGCAACAGCAAGCTATCGATAATCTGTTGATTATCAACCCCCTCCGCTGTGACCCCATAATGCTCAGCCAACTGAAATAATTTACGCTGCTGAAAATAGGACAGATTGTCGCCCTTGCCGGCAAATTTCTCGAGTTCGGCACGCTGTTCGACAATCGTCTGATTGCCCTTTTCTACCAGCGGCAACATATAGTCAAAAAAAGCATTTTTCTTCTGCTTCACATCACTGTAGCCACTAAAATCTGGCAGCGGATGTCGATCTGCCTGTGTGCTAACCGCAATCGCCATCGCGATGATCAGCACAACCAAAACCGGTTTTGTACGCAGAGTGATCACAGCGGCTGCCTCAAATCATCGAGCAGTTTGCGCGCGGCGAGAATAAAGAATGTTGCCGACACCAGATTGACAAATGCAACAATCCCCAGCGCATAGCGCAGCGACTCCGAACCATAACTGGGGGCGAGGAAATCACTCAGCATGCCAACCACCAGCGGCCCCAAACCCAAACCGATAAAGTTGAGAATAAAAAATAGGATCGCCGAGGCCATCGCGCGCATGCTTGGGCTGACCATGGTGTGCGAAATTGCAATCGTTGGCCCGAGGTAAAAGGCACCGAGCATGGTAGCGAAAAACAGGAACGCCAACGCCAGCCGTGGATCGCCGACAAAAACCGCAGACAACATCAGCGGCACACTACAGGCCCCAGGGATGGCCGCTATCCACAGGTACCAGCGCTTATCATCAGCGCCAAAGCGATCGGCCAGCACACCGCCAAAATAGGTGCCCAGCGCTCCGCCAATACCAGTAATCAGTGCCAAACTGGTGCCCACCTGCATGCTGGTAAAATCGTGAGAGCGAATCAAAAACGACGGCATAAAATTGCCAATGCCATAACTGCTAAAGGCATTCAGTCCGGCGCCAATGGCAAACAGACGGAACGAGCCAAAACTTTTTAACTTGCTGAGTGTTGCGCCAAACGTCGCCGGGGTTTCATGAGCGCGACCATCGAGACCACCGCGCAGCGGCTCGCGAATGGTAAAACGCACTAATAAAGCGACCAAAAAGCCCGGCACGCCGACCACAAAAAATGCCGCACGCCAGCCAAACTGACTATTGATCCAACCGCCAATTAAGAACCCAAACAGAATGCCGAGATAAACACCGGTAGAGTAAAACGACAGCGCACTGCCGCGCTGCTCGGCCGGATAGTAGTCAGAAATTATCGAGTGCGACGGTGGACTGCCACCTGCCTCGCCGACACCGACACCAATTCGCGCCAGCAACAGCTGCCAGAAATTCTGCGTCAGACCAGACAGCGCGGTCATGCCGCTCCACACCGCAATAGCAAGAGAGACAATATTGCGGCGATTACCCACATCCGCCCAGCGCGCGATGGGGATGCCAACGCTGACATAAAAGATCGCAAACGCAAAACCGGTGAGCAGACCCAGCTGAGAATCNGACAGATCCATATCAGCTTTAATCGACTCTTGCAGAATCACCAGAATCTGCCGGTCAATAAAATTGAGCGCGTAGACCAGCGTTAACAGAACCAGCACATAGCGTCTGTATGCGGGTGAAACTGGAGTTGCAGAGCTTTGTTGAGCCGAGGGAGATTCGTTCATTAGGCGTCTCTATTATTATTTTTATCAGGCTGTCATCAGCACCTGTTGTTCGCGCGGACCCTGTTGTTCGCGCGNACAATGTAACACTTCAGCGCACAAACTCAAATAATCGTCAAGCCAGTGCGGCGTGCAACAAAAATCTTTAATACATTCTAAATATTTGGGTAGGGAAACCGATTTCTTCCGCGTACCCTCTTAAAGAAGGGTTCGCTATAGACCTTAAACAGAAAGGGAGAGTTGGTTTGCGCACAGGAGAATCTGCGTATTCGTCTGATACAGAGTCACAAAATCAAACAAACCATGACGATAAAAATGAGCCTCATGCCTGGATGACGAGCCCTCGCTCTGAAGCCTCTTTCGCCGCCGAATTGAGTTATTTTTCCGACCTTTCCAACGCGCGGGATATCAGAGACTTGCGGCAGCGCATTCTCACGGCAGTCAACCAAATGGGCTTTTCCGATTTTTCGTTTGTGCGTATGGATTCCTCCGGCGACGTCGACTCGCTGGTGCTCGCGACGATTCCCAAATCAATTTCACAAAGTTATTTTGATCAAGGTCTTTACGAACATGACGTCATTATTCCTTATGGCCGTTCAAAAAATCGCCCCATTTTTCGATCACAACTCGAAAACTATCTCAATCAGGCGCCGTTTGAAAATGAGATGACAGAGACCACGAGAGAGA
>JGI20156J14371_10001029_pt1 | contig 23314 bp, 18 predicted proteins | sample COG_06_FD_14371 | JGI IMG/M metagenome (IMG submission 14371)
AGGTGACGACACTTGTCCTGGTGACTTTACCGACGACGGTGTCATCGGTATTGCTGACCTTCTGGAGTTCTTGATTGTATTCGATTCGGTTTGTGCTGAATAATCAGTCTTCGAAACAAACTCGTAGAAAAGGGCCGCCCAAAGGGTGGCCCTTTTTTCTGGGCCGATATGGACGCTGAGCCTAACGCTACTGGCGCAAAGCAATAGGAGGGGGCAGAACATCCACCTCCCATTAAAAGGGGAGGGGCCTGCGGTTAGCGCCGGATGATCTCTATTTGGCCCTGGGCCGTTCCGGATTGGCTGTCTCCACAAGTCGATGTGTAGTCCACGATGTACCAGTAGGTCCCAGAAGTGAGCGGGTCGCCATTGCCGCCATTGCCGTACCACCGAATAGGGGTGCCAGAGGCAAATCCGTCGCCTGCGTTGGTAAAGACCACTTGGCCCCAGCGGTTGTAGACCCGAAGGGCGTAGTTGGTCAGAACGGAGAGTGCCTCAACGTCTGGCAAGTCTTTCAAAAAAGGATACCAGCTGTCGTTTTTCCCGTTGTTGTCGGCCGTTAAGATGTTGGGGAAGGTGATGGAGCTGATGTCCACGCCAAAATCTTCGCCTTCTACCACGTTGACGATCACGCTGTCAGCACAGCCCGTTTCCGCCCACTCTACAACGAGTTGGTAGTCGCCAGCTGCATTGATGATGGGCCCCAAAGAGCCATTGGGAGGGGATACCCCCATGGTGGTCCCTGTATTGGTCTGGGTCCAGGAGACCACAGGCGTTAAACCAGGGCCGCCAAAGGGCGCATAGTCTGCGACACTGGCTCCAACGACAGGTTGTCCCGGATTTACGCAGGTTAAGGGCTCAACGGTGCCTGCGGCGATGACCGGGACTTCAGAGGCGTCAAAAACCTCGACCTCGGTGCTTCCGCTGCAACCGTTGTTGGGGTTGTTCACCGCAGCCACATAGGTACCCGGTTCGAGCGCCGTCACCGTTGGCCCTGCGCCTAAGATCTCGCCAAACACAGTCGCCCACGTGACCACAGCTTCTGCAGAAGAAAGGGAAAGAGGGGAGAGTTCCACAGTGGGAGCATCACAGGTTAGATAGGCGGCTTCGGGAAATTCGCCAGTATAGGTGGCCGTATCGTAGGCCACCACGAATGAGGCGGCTGCTTCACACAGGCCGTCTCCGAATGAAAGGAGCACATCAAAACTACCAGCCTCATCGACTGTAGCTTGACCACCGTTGAAGGTGATGTTGCCTTCCGTAGCCGACCAGTTGTATTCCAGCGGACCGGGGAAATTAGAGGTGGCTGAGAGGTTGAGGACAGGTTCGTCGCAAGTCAGGTTGGTAACGCCGTCCACTTCGGCGGTCATGACCTCCACATTGAGCTGAATGGTATCCACGATGTCCGCACCGCAATTGTCTTGATATTGGGCGACATAAATCAGGGGCTCGGTCAATCCTTCTGGTGGCGTAGCGACGGGTGAGGCAGAGAGTGAGTCACTGAGGTAATCACCTGGACTCCATGTCGCGGCGCCCGAGGGGCTGGGAACGTTCAACTGAAGTTCAGCACCCGGACACACAAAACTTTGTTCGGCACTGCCCAAGATGTTTTCCTCCAAGCAAACTGTTTGCAGGTTGTTGGCTCCACCTGTGCCCGCCGTAAATCCAAAGTAGACCTGGTTCTGGCCATTAAATATGTCGCCTACGAGGTCGATGAACCCTTCCAGGCGCAACTCGCAGTCAAAGTAGACCCGCACTACTTGGTCTACAGGGTCCCAAGTCACACGGCCCTGGTGATCCTCGCCGTCCTCAATGTTGGGATTAAAGGCATCGGCCTGCACCGGGCCTGCGATGGCCGTTCCGAGCAGGTGATTCACGCTGCCATTGGATACCATGGCAATGTGGTCTCCAATGGGGTCTCCGAAGTCGGCGTTTTGATAGGTGTCAAATTCAATGGCAAAGGCAGGCTGAAAATCCTCGCCCAAAAAGCCAATTCCACCGCCGCTTTGTCCCAAGGCTTCAGTACCCACCGATTGCAAGACAAAGCAAATGCCGTCCGCTCCATTGCTGTCGTTGTTCCCGAGGTTAAGCAAGAACTGCAGATCCAACGGCTGACTCAGGTCCACCTGATCGGCATACCAAACGCTGCCTGTTTGGGTATTGGTCGCTGGGGTAATTTGATAGCAATCCTCGCCAATCACGGTGGAAGATCCATTGAGGTAATAGACCGGTTCGCCTTGTGAATAGGCATTTTCGGACACCATCAAAACCCCAATAAGCCCCCCCAGCAGAAGCGTCTTCAAACCAGAACTCATGGTTTCTTCCATCCTCCGAAGTTAGATGGCCTAACCAACCACAGGAACTGCGATGACCAATATCAGTGAGCAGCCGTCTGTGAATCGCGGATCCGGTGCTGCGATCTATGAAATCTAGGTTCGGCGGGGGTTCTGGCCCGGGTAATTCACAATTGTCCGAAACAAATGCCGTCCTATGTTGAAAATTCGGCTCTGCATTAAGCCATGATGCTCAATACATTGGTGGTGCCAAATTATTTAAGATGAAATTCTTGTACCCAAGATTGTGTCTTGCCGTCTCATTGATTGCAAGTACGGCCAGCGCATTTTCTCAACAGCAAATCGCTGTTTTCTCCTCTGCCGCTCCAGAGGGCTATGACCTCGAAGTTGAGGTCGTCACAGAAGATGTCGGTATTCTGGTCGGGGCATTGGGAGTAACCGATCTCACTGGGTACAGCTGCACCCGCCTTTACGTGACCATGAACAACACGACAGACTTTATGTCTTCAGTTTCTGGTGACTCAACCAACCCCACATTGGTAGAAACGACAACGAACTTCTATCATGCGGCATTGGGCGCTGCTACCCCCAACGGCATCAATTCCCTCTTGTTTGCCGTCTACCCCGACTTGCCTTTTGACAGCTGGGTGACCATTGGACTGGAGGGTGTTCCAAACGCTGCAATTGGAGAGGCTGCCATTGCTACGGTGCAATCAACAGACAATCCTTGGTCAACGAATTTTGACCCTGGATTTGGTGCGCCAGGTGGCAATATTGCCATCGATGACCCAATTGGTGGGGCTTGGTACGCGCTGAACGGAGACGCCAACGGCGTTGCAGGCGATGACCTCAAGGTCTTGGTCGGGCAGTTTACCACTGACGGTGAATTGAGCGGGCAGCTCTATTGCCAGGTCTTCATCGAAGGTGATGGCGCGGTCGAGTTCCGCGACACCTTCTACTTTGGAGCGGGTGGCCCTGTTTTGGGGTGCAGCGATGCAACGGCTTGTAACTATGATGAGCTCGCCACCGATGACGATGGGTCTTGTGAATATCCACTGGACCTCTACGGTAGCGCCTTTGTGGATTGCGACGGCGAGTGCTTGAGCGATGTTGACGGGGATGGGGTGTGCGATGAAGACGAAGTGGCGGGGTGTCAAGATGAGACGGCTTGCAATTTCAGCAGTGCCGCCACCGATGACGACGGCTCCTGTACTTATGCTGCAGACAACTATGACTGCGACGGCAACTGCATCAACGATGCGGACGGTGATGGGGTGTGCGATGAGCTGGAGGTTTCCGGTTGTGACGACGACACGGCGTGCAACTTCGATTCTGACGCGACTGAAAACGATGGTTCTTGCGCATATCCCGATCAGTACTATGACTGTAACGGCGACTGCATCAACGACGCGGACCTAGATGGGGTGTGCGATGAATTGGAAGTTCCCGGTTGTGATGATGACACCGCCTGTAACTATGATACGGACGCCACGGAAAACGACGGCAGCTGTAATTATCCTGCTCAATTCTACGATTGCGGTGGCAACTGCATTAACGACGGTGACAACGACGGCATCTGCGACGAGCTGGAGACAGTAGGATGTACAGATGGAGAGGCGTGCAACTACAGTTCTGTCGCTACCGAAGACGATGGCAGCTGCACCTATCCGGCGTCAGACCTATTGGATTGTGCGGGCAACTGCATCAACGATTCAGATGGCGATGGTGTCTGCGACGAAGAGGAAGTGCCGGTTGTGATGATGAAGGCGCTTGCAATTTCGATTCCAACGCCACAGACGATGACGGCTCTTGTGAATACACATCATGTGCCGGATGCACCAACGATGCTGCCTGCAACTACGACAACACAGCGACGATCGACGACGGCTCTTGCGCCTTGGCCGACGGTCCATGCGAGACATGTAACCCCGACGGGACAGTTGCTGCAAACGATGCTGACAATGATGGGGTCTGCGATGCTGACGAGATCCTCGGGTGCACCGAGCCCAGCGCCTGCAATTACGACAGCAACCCGACCACGGACACGGACAACAGCTTGTGCGAGTATCCCATTGACCTCTACGGTGTGGACAATGTGGATTGCGATGGAAACTGCCTCAACGATGCAGACGAAGATTTGGTCTGCGACGAAGACGAGGTTCCTGGCTGCGACGATGCGACAGCGTGCAACTACGATACCTCGGCCACCGACAATGATGGTTCTTGTGTCTTCGCGGACGACCCCTGTGAGACCTGTAATGCGGATGGCACGGTCAACCCTAACGACGACGATGGTGACGGGGTGTGCAATGCCGACGAGGTTCTCGGTTGCACGGAGCCCAGCGCTTGCAATTACGACGACAATCCCACCACAGACACGGACAACAGCTTGTGCGAGTATCCCATTGACCTCTACGGTGTGGACAACGTGGACTGCGAAGGCAGTTGTTTAAACGATGTCGATATGGACGAAGTCTGTGATGAAGATGAGATCGTCGGTTGCCAAGACGAAGGGGCTTGCAACTACGATGCGACCGCTACCGATGCCGGTGCTTGCAGTTATGCTGACCTTGGATATGATTGCGATGGTGTCTGTCTCAATGATGCAGATGGCGATGGCGTATGCGACGAATTCGAAGTGGAGGGCTGTACCGACGAGGTGGCCTGCAACTACGCTGAAGCCGCGACAGAGGAAGACGGCAGTTGCACCTATCCCACAGAATTCTATCTAGACTGTGATGGCGCCTGCCTCAACGACGAGGACGGGGACGGCCTCTGCGACGAGGTGGAGGCCCTGATTCCGCCGGACTACAACCCGGACTGGAACGGCGACTATTGCTACACGGTCGCTGACCTCACGCACCTGCTGTGTCTCTTCGGCACTTGCGGCCTCGACACAACGGGTGGCCCAGACTACAATCCGTTCTTCGGAGAGGACTCCTGCTACTCCGCCTTCGACCTCATCCCGTTCCTCACGCTCTTCCAGACCTGCTTGGAGGTCGAAGAGGCCGGAAGTCCTGTAGGAGGAAACGCTCCGGCCGGCGACGGCATGAATGACGGCATGAACGACGACGGCGTCACCGACGACGACGACGAGTAATGGGTTGACTTGCCCAAAGGGCGATCATCCTGCCGCGTGTCCAATGACCCGCACCGAATAAACCGGAGCCCGCCCTAAAAAGGCGGGCTTCGCTGTTAGAAGCGGATGGCGAACTTGAGGTTGAGGCGCCGGGCGGTTAAGTAGTTCGGGATGGCGTAGCGCCGGCCCGTGACGTCCTGGATCCACGTGTGGTTGATGGTGTTGCGGATGCCGAGGAGGTTGAAGACCTCTAGGGCGACGAAGCCTTCGAGGGGCTTGGTGCGGTCCGAACCATCTCTCTTCAGGCGGCTGCGCTCGCCTAGGAAGAGGTCGCGGGAGAAGCCGATGTCGACGCGGCGGTAGGCGGGCAGACGCAGGGTGTCCTTGTAGCGCTCAAAGTCGGGCGGGCCAAAGGGCAGGCCGGTGCCGTAGAAGATGCTCAACAGCACCTTGTACTCCGGCGCGCCCGGCATCTCGTCTTGGAACAGCATGGACAACGAAAACCGCTGATCCGTCGCCCTCGGAATAAAGCCCGGCTCGACCAATGTGCTATCTGTGGCGACCGGATCAAAAGAGAAACCCGGGACAATGAGTTCGCCCGCTTCGTTATAGTAGTCGAAGTAACCGTCGTCGGTCAAGTCCTCTTCGGCGCGGAGGAAGCTCATGCGCATCCAGCTTTGCACGCCGTCAATAAACTCACCGTTGAGCATCATGTCTATTCCCGTGGCGCGCCCGACAGCATTGTTGTTGGCGTAATAGCGCAGCCGCACATTTTCTACCTCGTAGGGGATGAGTGAGGCGAGGTCCTTGTGATACGCCTCGGTATTGAGGATGAAGGGCCGACCGTGCCAGTTAAAACGGTAGTTCACGCCGGCGATGAGGTGGAGGGCCCTTTGCGCGCGTATGTCGGGGTTGACCTGACCTTGCAAGTCCCGCATCTCCCTGTAAAAGGCAGGCTGCCAATACCAGCCGCCGGCCAAGTTGAAGACCACGTCGCGCAAAATGCGGTTGCCGATCGAATCGGTCCCCAGCGTCCACTTGGGCTTCCAAGAAGCGTGAATGCGGGGGCCACCCACCGTCTGCTTGTTGAACGTCCAGTGGTGCAAGCGGGCTCCTGCGTGGATTTCCCACTCGCTGCCATCGATCCAGTCGCCTTTCCAGGTGTCTTGGACGTAGGCCATCATGCGGCTGGAAGTCGTGCGGTTATCTGTGCGCACAACATCTTGAAGCAGGATCTGCTGAAATGGCCGGTCCCCATCGCCGTACCCGATGACGTCTTGGGGGTGGGGCAGGATGTAGCCTGCGCTGTCCACCAGTTCCCATTCGTTGAGTTGGTCGTCGATGATTTCGTGGCGGGCTTGAACACCCCACTCCGTGAAGTGGGCCTCTTTGTCCCAAGTAAAGGAGCCCCGCGCACTGCCAGACAGCACCGTGGCCTGTAAGTTGTTGCGGGCGTGATTCAAGAAGTAACCAATGCCCTGTAGCCCCAACGCCTCGCCAAAAGCGTCAGAACCGGGATCGCGTTCGAGTTGACTCAAAAAGTACCCACCAAGGATGTCAAAGGTCTCCTCCTCGTCTGTGCGGAAGGCCGATGCGATGAACCGAACGCGGGAGGTGGGCGTCACGCGATCAGCGGCCAGCGCGGCAAACCCGGTGCGGTATTGGGTAACCTCCTGGCCGTCGAAGTAAACCGTTAGGCGAAGGGCTTCGTTGATGGTACCCACATTGGTTTCTCGCGTTTGCGGGATGAACTGGTACTTGTTTTGAGCCACGGTAGCCAGCGCTTGAAGCTCCCATGGACCGTAGCCGTCGGGGTCGTAAGTCACATAGCTCTGGAAGTCGGTGTATACGGGCCGGTATTCCCCAGCCTCGTCCAAGCTGCCCAGCACATAGCCGTTGTTCCGGTAGCGCATGCCCATATTGTAAGTCCATCGCTTGTTTTCGGACACATCCTCCATTTGGAATTGGGCACCGAGCAGGCTCATGGAAGCTCTTCCCGCGAACCCTTGTGGCCTGCGGTAGTTGATGTCGAGCACCGAGCTCATACGGTCGCCGTACTTGCTCTCAAACCCGCCCGCCGAAAAGCGGATGGACTGGATCATGTCGGGGTTTGGAAAGGACAGGCCTTCTTGTTGTCCCGCCCTCACCAAGAAGGGTCTATAGACCTCAATGCCGTTGACATAGACCAGGTTTTCGTCAAAGCTTCCACCCCTGACATTGTAGGCGCTGGAAAGTTCGCTTGTAAAGTTGACTGGAGCCTGGATCAGCAGGTCTTCCACCGTACCACGGACGCTGGGTACCCGAGACGCCATACGCGGGTCGATTTTCTGAACGGGGCTGGTCCGCGTGCCATCGGCTTCGACTTCGGCCTGGTTCAAAGCCACGCCTGCACGGAGNATGACATTGAGTCGCGTGCCTTGCACGCTGGGTACGACCGTTTTGGTGACCGCATCATATCCGATGAAGGAGAATCGGATGGCAATCTCACGGTTTGCGCGCAGGGGCAGATCATAGCGTCCGTCCGAGTCGGTGACCGCCGCGGACCGGCTGCCTTGAGGAAGAACTGTAGCTCCGGGTAGGGGGAGTCCCCTAGAATCCGTGACCCTACCATACACCCTATAGGTCTGTACCTCGGGCTGCATGTTCACATTGACCCTGGTCCCTTGCGGCGTGGGCCGTGCCGATCTCAGCACATCTTGGTAACCCGGTGCCGAGAAGGTCAGCGCAGAAGTGGCCGTGTCGTGAAGCATGATGTCATACTTGCCATCGTCATTTGAGGTGCCTCTTTCCACTCCGGAAGCGGTAACGGTGACGTTTTCCATGAGGAAGCCTTCCTCATCCAAAACACAACCGTACACCCAATAAGCTTGAGCATAGAGGGAAGTGCACAGAATCAGACTGAGCAAGAGGGTTCCTAAGAAGCGCACGTGCCGTTGAACGGTAAAATGGACCAGATGTTGCACTTGATCAGCGCTTCCTGTAGTCCCCGTTTCGCAGGGCGTTGATGAACTGGCCCCAAGCAGCGGGGTTCAAGAGACTAACCGGCATGACGCCGCCTTGATATCCCGCCATTTCTGCTTGCCGGGCCTGAAGCACGCGAAAATTCTCTTGAGGGCTCGATCCCATATCGGCCATGCGGTCGTACAGGGCCATGGGGTCAAATTCTAGGTTGCGGCGGGCCCGCTCGCGGGCATCGGCTTCGAGGCGGAGGGCCAAGAACTCCTGCTTAAACCGTTCTCGACTCGGCCAAGGGTAGATGCGCGCCTCGTCCATCATGACGGTATCGCGGCCCAGCGGTTGGACCACGCTCATGCGGTCGGGCATCTCTTGGCCGGTCAGATCGGGCACGATCAAACGGCCACTGTTCAATCCGATGGCGCTGAAGACGATGGTGTCACCCACCCGGGCAGGGATGGCAAAGAATCCGTATTCGTCCGTGATGGTCCCCCGCTGGTCGCGGGCGCGGTAGACAGTAGCAAAGGGGACGGGGCCCAAAGAATCTCCTTCGACGACCACACCTGTAAGCTGCACCACCATGGGGGCAGCGGTGCTGTCGGTTTGGCTCCAAACCTCAGTTGAAGCGATGGTCAGCAGCGTCAGGGCTGCGATGCGGAACAGGCTCGGCATGGCTCAAAGGTAGCAGGGCAGGCCGCCCCACCATGGAAATTCACACAGCTTGGGCGGTCTTGAACTCAGAAGTGGTGTGGAACGTGATTTCTGGGAAGTTGCCCTGCTCCATATCCAAGATGAACTGAGAAGGAGCCAAATACACGTCGTTTCCGTCTTTGTCGACCGCCATTTCGGAGACTTTGAGGCGCTTGAACTTGTCCACCTGTGCCTCGTCCCCCGTGAGCCAGCAAGCTTTGTGAAAGCGCTTGGGGACAAAGGAAGCCTTGGCTCCGTACTCGTGCTCCAATCGGTATTGAATGACTTCGAACTGCAATTCGCCGACCGTTCCGACCACCTTTCGGTTTCCCGGATTCATGATAAAGAGCTGCGCCACGCCTTCGTCGGTCAACTGCTGAATGCCCTTCTCCAGTTGCTTGGACTTCATGGGGTCGTCGTTCTGCAGCTCCTTAAAAATCTCCGGAGAGAAGCTGGGTATCCCTTGAAATTGAAGGTCTTCACCTTCGGTCAGGGTATCGCCGATTTTGAAGTTGCCAGTGTCGTAGAGCCCGACCACATCGCCGGGATAGGCTTCGTCCACCACCGCTTTGGCAGAGGCCATGAAGGTGGCGGGGTTGGAGAACCTGAGCTTTTTGTTGAGGCGCGTGTGCTTGTACAAAACGCCACGCTTAAAGGTGCCGCTGCAGACCCTCAAAAAGGCAATCCTGTCTCTATGACGCGGGTCGATGTTGGCGTGAATCTTAAAAATGAAACCGCTGAACTTTTCCTCTGTAGGATCCACCTCGCGCTGGGTGGTGCTCCGCGGGCGCGGAGTGGGGGCAATGCGGATAAATGAATCCAGCATTTCCTGCACGCCGAAGTTGTTGACCGCAGAACCAAAGAAAACAGGAGCGACTTCACCGCGGGCATAGGCTTCCATATCGAGGGGGTCGTACACGCCCTCTACCATCTCGGCATCTTCCCGGAGTTGGGCGGCATGCTCATCGCCGACCATCTCGTCCAAGGCAGGATCACTGAGCCCTTCAATGCGCAAGAGGTCTTCTGTGACCCGTTGCTTGTCGCTTTGGAAGAGGCGCAGGGTGCCGTCAAACAAGTTGTAGACCCCTTGAAAGGTGTGGCCTTGACTGATGGGCCAAGACAGGGGCCTGACCTTGATCGACAGTTTCTGCTCGAGTTCGTCGAGCAGGTCAAAGGCGTCCCGGCCCTCGAGGTCCATTTTGTTGATGAAGATGATCACCGGGGTGTCCCTCATCCTGCAGACTTCCATCAGGCGCTCCGTCTGAGCCTCGACTCCTTTGACGCAGTCGATGACCAAGATCACGCTGTCTACTGCTGTTAGCGTGCGGTAAGTGTCCTCTGCAAAGTCACGGTGACCAGGAGTGTCGAGCAGGTTGATCAGGCAGTCCTCATATTCAAAAGCCATGACCGACGTGGCCACAGAAATCCCCCTCTGTCGCTCAATGTCCATAAAGTCAGAAGCCGCAGTCTTGGTGATCTTATTGGACTTCACCGCACCCGCGGTTTGGATGGCTCCTCCAAACAGAAGAAACTTCTCTGTGAGCGTCGTCTTCCCCGCGTCAGGGTGGGAGATGATGGCAAACGTCTTGCGACGGGCGATTTCCTGAGTCAATGCAGCCATGGACTGCAAAATTAGCCTACCTCGACCCGAACTGAGTGAGGATGTCCTCCCAACGTTCGATAAGCTTTTCTCGGCGGTGTTGTTCGATGTAAACCTCGCATGCGGCTTTACGCGGTGTCAGGGCGTCGGGATGGTTGCGGAGGGAGTGCAAAGTGTCAGACAAGGCTTCGGCATCGCCAGCAGGGAATGTCCATCCCCGGCCCTCACTGAGCAATTCTGCCGTCCCCCCTGAATCCGTTCCAATGACTGCGCAACGGGTGGCCATGGCTTCCAATGTGACCGAGCCAACACTTTCCTGGGTGGAGCAAACCGCCACGACGTCCGCGGCAATGAATGCATTGCGTGGAAAGCCATCGTAGGGCCTAAAATGAACACGCCACTGCAATTCGTTGTCGCGAACAAACGCGCGGACTTCGTCAAAGTAATCGCTCAAAGTATCCAGTGTAGGATCGCCCACAATGAGCGCGTGAACATCTTGGGGAAGGTCAGTCAACGCAGCCACGAGTACATCTTGGCCCTTTTTACGGTCAATGCGCCCCACCAAAGCAATCACAAATGCTTCTTGGCTCAGTCCCAATTCAAGACGGGCGATGCGTTGCTGCTGAAGGGGGTCGGGAAGGGGGGCAAACCATTTGTCATCCAAGCCCAACGGGACGATGTGTACACGGTCGACCGTCATGGGCGTGTTGTCACACACCTGTGTTTTGAGCCAAGAGAGGGGACTGACCCAAGCATCAATCGCACCAAACCGCAGGCTGTGATAGACCGAACGCTTGGGCCGAGGGATTTGCATGCCTTGGTGAAAAACCAACTTGGTGGGCCCCCGCAACCAGCCGACGATTCTCCGCGCCCAGGCCGAGGTGTCTAAGTCCCTCGGGTCACGAACCCAGAGCCAATCCGCACGGTGTCGGATCAGGCGTGTGGCGCGGTGTATCGCCGTGGCCAAGGCCAAATAGCGCCAGCCTTTTCGGATGGTCCTAAGGTCAAAGGACTCGTCCTCGGCTTTTTCGTTGAGGTAGGCCAATGCTGCGCGGTGCAGCGGACTGTTTTCCAGACACAACACGCGGGAGTGGTGCCCTGCTTGGGACATCCATCGGGCATGGCGCAGCAGGTTCATTTCCAATCCACCCCAGCCCTCTGAGGTAGAAAGAAACACAAGCCGCAAGGGCACTGGACCAGGAGTTTCGGAGATCACAAAAAATCGGGTCGAATGGTAATGTCTGAGATCACGCCGTGCCCTCTGGCATCGATGGCGTTGAGCACTTGGCGCGCCACAAATTCAGGCTGCATGCCTTTCTTGAATCCTGGTCTGTACTGATCCAACAGCCCCTCGTCTTTGGTCTGCTCAATAAAGGCGGTATCCACAGCACCCGGACAGATCGTGGTCGAGGCGACCTTGTCCTTTAAGTCTTGGCGAATGGCTTCGCCCAAGGCGAGCACAGCGTGTTTGGTGGCACAGTAGACTCCGCTGTTGGGGAAGACATTGCGCGATGCAACAGACCCAATGTTGACCACGAGTCCTTTGTGTTCAATCAGGTGCGGCAAGCAGGAGTGTATGGTGGTGAGTACGCCCTTGACATTGACATCGACCATGGTCATCCAATCGCTCAGGTCGGCCTGATCCAAGGGAGAAAAAATACCCAGGCCTGCATTGGGGATGACCACGTCGAGGCGCCCAAATTCCGCTACACACCGTGCCACGGCTTCGCGCTGTGCTTGGGGGTCCAAGACGTCCATTACCTCGGTGACAATCATTCCACCGGCTCCCGCATTGAGCATGGCTTCTTGGGCGACGGTCTCAAGCTGGGCGGCACGTCGGGCGGTGGCGTAAACCCGATGCCCCTGAGATACGAGCAGACGAGCTGTGGCCGCACCAATTCCGCTGCTGGCGCCGGTGAGAAAAATAACGCGGTGGGGGGAAGAGGTTTCCATGGACTGCGAAGTTACCTGAGCCGCCGCATGTTCAAGGGGCAATCCAAACGACAAGCGGAACTCCGTTCGGGTGCTCCTCTGTGTATGCGACCATTTGATGGGTGCCGGCTGGCATCGGGGATACCGCCAACTGCCAACGGCCATCATCTATGGGCGCCGCGATGCAACCGAGCTTGGAGGGCCGCCCCGCGACATGCCAGTCTATGATGAGGGGGCTTTCGCTCTGTGACGCTCCCTGCAGATACAACAGGGTGTCACCAGCAGATGGCGACCCTGTAACCGACCAAGATGGCCCGGCAATGTCCTGTTCCTCACGAGCCAAGCACTGCAGCAAATCTATCCTGAGCGCGGAAAAGACTTCCTCTTCAACCGCATAGAAAGCACTGTTTGATCCTGTTGAATAGCCGTCCCACTTTCCGTTGGTGACAAAGGCCATACTCCATCGGCCATCCGTGGTCGCATAGGCGTCGCTGATCAATCCATAGGCCTCTCCAGCATGGCCCACAAAGGGAGCCATGTCGACATCGGGAATGAGGGTGTCATCGCCCAGCCCACTCGAGGCCAAGTGCAGTCCTGCTGACCATTGATTAAAGAGGCCGTGGTAGGGGTCACCATTGGAGCCATTGAATGCCCATTCGGGCGTTTGCAGCATCAACAGGTCATGGGGGGGCAAAAACTGCAGCGTTCCTTTGGGACTTTGGGCAACACCACATGTCCACAATTGCGCCAAAATTGCCAGACTGCGCGCACTGGTCCTCAAACCTCCTTGGGGCGCAAACCCCAGGGCATTGGTTCCCGGTATATAGCCGTTCCAATCGGGTTGCGGCGCATCGGCATCTAAGATGTCATCGGCCTGTGGCACCCATTCGCCACCTTGCTGACGGTACAAGGTGGCCAGAGATAAATCGAGGCTCAAGTCTTGACGTTGGAAGCCTCCTTCTAGACCATAAGGTTCGAGCAGCAGTTCTTTGACGAGCCGATCAAACCGCTTTCCGGTGGACGCCTCAAGAACGGTCGCGACCACGCCGAAATTCAAGTTGGCGTAATGGAAGTAGGTGCCGGGCTCATCATTGGCCCATACGTCCTCATGGAAGTGCGCTCCACCTGCTGTGAGCGCAGCAGTCAAAAGGGGAACATTTGGAGCTTGGGCATAGGTCTCCTTCAAAAACGCATCGTAACCGCTGCCATCTCGAATGCCTGCAGTGTGCGAAAGGAACATGCGCAAAGTGAGGGGGCGGTCAGGAAAGTGTGGGTGCCGAATGCGCGAACCCAAATAGGATTCCAACGGGGCGTCCACATCGAGGTGGCCTTGGGCGTTCAATTTGGCTGCAATCAATGCCACGACCGCTTTGCTGATGGACGCTACCCTGAACGCCGTCTTGGCATCCACGGGTGTATTCAATGCGATGTTGCCATATCCGGCGTGGTATTCGGCAGAGACAGTGTGGCCACAGCGGGTAACTACACTGATTCCCGTAAGGCCATGTCTGTGCTCAATGCCCTCCAAAAGAGGACTTTGTCCAACGACAATTCCAGAGGACTGAATCAGCAGAAATAAGAACAGGAGAAAGGGTGAGCGCATGCAAAAGAGCATGGCCCCAAGTTATCGAGTGCGGGTCAACTCATGACCCAAGGCACTTCCAACTGAAAAGTGGGGATGATGACGTCAAAGGTGGGGGCGTCCCTGCGGCGATGCGGAGTGACTTCGTAAATCCCCGACATCGTGCCCAAGGTGCTCGAGATGTCACAGGCACTGTCATATTCAAAGACACGTCCCGGAAGGAGGTCGGGTTGTACGCCCACGACTCCCGTTCCTTCAATATTGCGAACCCTGCCCAACGAGTCTACAATGTGCCAGCGACGCTTCAGGATTTTAATCCCCAAGTGGCTTCTGTTTTCTATTGTGATTCTGTAGGAAAAGATGAACTTCTGTTCATGGGGTTTAGAGAACTCTTCCTCGAATTTACTGCGGACGTGAACACGAATTCCTTCGGTAGTGGCGCGGTATACCCTTGTCCTCTTCATGCCTACAATTTAGTAAAAAATGTAGACTAATTCTATATAATTATAGATTAATTAATTCACAGAAAGGTTTCCGACCCCAATGATTCGGTCAGCACCATCGGGGGATGGGGCGTGTATAAAGACCGAATATAAATTGGGCGTTCCCGCGTGATCGGCTTCGAAAGCATATCGGGTGCGGCCATCAGACAAGGTCACATATCGGTAATCATACCACCCTTGCTTGAGCCACCTTTTGAGCCTGTACTCCTGAGCAGATTCATTGTAGGTCATCCGGAAGCCCGGATCGAGCGACCAACCGGTCAGTCCACCAAAAACAAAGACCTCCGGCACATCTCCAAAATCGGGGTGGGAGAGGGAGAAGGTGACCTCCATGTATTCTGAAGTCAACTCGACATCGTCAAACCGATCATTGTGAACGGTGAAGGCCCCCTTCAGGTCGGGCCTGCTGGTTTGCAGCCTGAAACGACGAGACTGGTCCGTTCCGAGTTCTACTTTCCAACTGGGGCCCTCTCCGCCGGCTGCTTCTTTCAGGCTCTTGATGCCTGGAGCGAGGTAAGAGAGGGACTTCAGGTCCGCCGAACGCCAGCGGTCGGATCCGGGAAAAGTGAGCTGTGGATCTTGATTGAATGTGACCAGATCACCGCGTACCATAGAAGCCCCAATGTCATAGCCTCCTTGGCTCCAGTCTACGTTCCGCAACGCGGTCAACCGGATGTCCATCATGGGAACGGACCACCGGTGCCCCGGTGGAAGCGCGACTTCGATTTCAAGCCGCTGATGGGTCGACACTTTGTCGGCCTCGAAGGGGCGGCGCAAGGTCATTTCAACCTCGGCCAATCGTTCGAAGACAATAAAGCGCCGGATCAAGGCGACGTTGTCGGGGTCACCTTCGGCGTGCACCACCAATAAATAGTTTCCGCTGCGGGTCGGGCGCAGGTCTTCAGACGGAATGGCGGTTGCAACATGGGCAAATGGGATGCTGCCACCAAAACTGTTCTCTATGTTGTCGAGAGTGGCAGGGGCCCACCCTTCGAGGTAATCCCATTCCGTCAGGTCAGAGACAGCGCTCCAATCGGCGGAGCAATGGACCAGGGTCCACTCGTACTCCGGCCATTCTCCTGAGAGGTCATCGAATCGGAGGATGAGCGGAGCATCCCCATTCAGTTCCATAAAGGGGCCGCCGAGTGGGGCGCCAAGAGGATGAAGCCGAACCGACCCAATGTGCGGAGCAGTGTAGGCCATTGAGACCCCTTGCTGTCCAAAACAAAGTCCATGCAGCAGCGCTGTGGGAAGCCACAGGAAGGCCAGTATGTAAAGCGGACGCATTTCGGTTCAAAAGTACCCCGTAAGCAACTCCAGACCCCCAGATGTGGACAACGCCAAAAGGTTGGGACATTCTGCGGCTGAATTCAGTACTCTAAGCAGTACCTTTGGCGCGCAAAATCAGCACGTAACAAGCGACATGCCTGAACCTGTCAAGATCCGGAAGGGCTTGGATATCCGCCTCAAAGGCGGAGTCCAAGGTGGATCCCACGACCTTCCAGCCGCAGACCGTTTCTCTATCCACCCGACCGATTTTCACGGTTTGGTACCCCGCATGGCCGTCAAGGCCGGTGCAGAGGTCAAGGTGGGAGACGTTCTCTTTACCGATAAAAAGAACCCCGACATCAAGTTCGTGAGCGGCCTCGCCGGTACCGTGCACGAGCCCATTCGAGGTGAAAAGCGTCGGATTCTTCGCGTCGATGTGTCGGCCTCTGGTTCTGGAACCGCAGCAGGAACTTCTGTTGACCCCAGTCAACCTGATGGTGATGCTGTGAGGGCCGCCATGTTGAGCATGGGATTTTGGCCCATGTTGAAGCAGCGCCCCTTCGCAGTGATGCCGGCCTCTGACAGCACACCCCGTGACATTTTTGTGAGTGGATTCGACTCCGCGCCTCTGGCTCCAACGGCTGCCATGGTGCTGGATGGTCGCATGGATGCATTCCGTGCGGGTCTTTCTTACCTCAATGCTTTGCTTCCATCTGGTCGCAAGGTCCAATTGGGCGTAGCAGGGGGAGATACTTTCTTCGCCGAGGTGACCGAAGCGGACCTCACCGCGTACTCTGGTCCGCACCCCGCAGGCAATGTGGGCGTTCAAATCCATGAAGTCTGTCCCATTAATAAGGGAGAGGTCGTTTGGACGGTAGGCATGCAAGACGTGGCCAACATTGGAGAAGGCCTCATGAGTGGCACCTACACTGCCAAGCGAAAGGTGGCCTTGACCGGTTCGCGTTCTCAACCTGCTTTGCTCAATACGACGGTGGGTACGCCCATGTCCAGCTTGATCAAGGACAGGGTGATGACAGAAGGAACCCGCGTGATTTCGGGCAACGTGCTCACCGGTTCAGTCCGCGGAGAAGAGGGTGCCCTCGGATTCCACGACCAGCAGGTGACCTGCATCCCGGAGGGCCATGAGCCCTTGTTCTTCCTCACCAAAGGATGGCTCGGCCCAGGTTTCGACAAGTTCAGCGCATCGCGCGCTTTCCCAACATGGCTCATGCCCAAAGGGAAGGAGTACGATCTGAACACCAACAACAACGGCGAAGAGCGGGCTTTTGTGGTCACTGGCCAGTATGACGCTGTTTTCCCATTTGACATTTACCCCGTGCAGCTCTTGAAGAGCATTCTGGTCGGTGACATCGACCGCATGGAAAAGCTGGGCATTTACGAGGTGGCACCCGAGGATTTTGCCTTGTGTGAATACGTGTGCACTTCCAAGCTGGACGTCCAGGACATTGTCCGCAAGGGATTGGACCAGATGATTGAAGAATTCGCCTGACCCTACATCAACAGAGAATAAAGAAGAGAACCATGAAGGCCCTTCACAAACTCATCGAGGAGCGCGTCAAGCCCAATTTCACCGGAGACGGAAAATTGAAGCGCTTCTGGGTCGTTTTCGATGCATTGGAGACGTTCCTGTTTACACCTGGTCACACAACGTCCAAAGGCGTGCACATCCGCGATGGCATTGACCTCAAGCGGACGATGTTCTTGGTCATTGTGGCCATGATTCCTGCGTTGCTATTCGGCACCTGGAACATTGGACATCAGTACTACTTAAGCCTGGGCGACATCACCACAGCAGATCCGTGGACGGCGATGTTCCTTGACAAAATCATCGTTGGAGCCATCAAAGTGGTTCCCTTGATTGTGGTGAGTTATGCCACGGGTCTCGGCATCGAATTCGTGATCGCAGGCATCAACGGGCATGCCATCAACGAGGGCTTCTTGGTGAGCGGAATGCTCATTCCTCTCATCATGCCTGTGGACGTTCCACTGTGGATGGTGGCTGTGGCCACTGCCTTTGCCGTGCTGATTGCGAAAGAGGTCTTTGGCGGAACGGGGATGAACATCCTGAACGTGGCCTTGACGTCGCGGGCTTTCTTGTTCTTCGCCTACCCCAAGCAGATGTCCGGTGAAATCTGGATCCACGACGTGATGGCCTCCAAGACTGGAGGATTGTTGGCCGATGGATATACAGGAGCGACTGCGCTGGGGCATCTGGCCAATACTGTGGGACAGCCTGTCCAAGGAGAGGTATCCAATGGCGTGATGGCCATGTTTACCGATGGTGGGATGTTCTCCCTTATGAACTGCTTTGTAGGGACCATTCCCGGATCGGTGGCAGAAACCAGTGCTTTGGCTGCGTTGATTGGAGCGGCCATCCTCATCTGGACGGGCATCGGCAGCTGGCGCATCATCTCCAGCTTCATCGTGGGTGGACTCGTCATGGGGGCCATCTTCAATCTGCTCTCCTTGAATGCTTACATGACCATTGGTCCTGTGCACCAAATCGTGATGGGTGGCTTCATGTTCGGAGCGGTCTTTATGGCCACTGACCCGGTGAGTGCAGCCCAAACCAACCGAGGTAAATGGCTCTATGGATTCTTGGGGGGGCTCTTCTCCATCATGATCCGCGTATTCAATCCGGCTTACCCAGAAGGCGTCATGATGGCGATCCTCTTCATGAATGTCATGGCACCAACCATTGACCATTACGTGATTGAAGCCAACATCCGCCGTCGCGAAAAGCGCCTCACGGCCGCAGTCGCCTGATTCTCAAACGAAAGCTGAACCATGGCATTCAACAAGAACTCCAACGGATACACCTTCCTCTTCGCCATCCTCATGGTGGTGCTGGTAGGGGCCATCCTCGCCTTCACGAGCTTGTCACTCAAGCCCTTGCAAAAGGCCAATGCGGCCGAAAAGAAAATGATGAACATCTTGGGCGCCATTGGCGTTCCCAGCGAACGCGGGGCTGTAGAGGCCAAGTTTATGGACTTCGTGAAGGAGCGGGTGTCCATTGACAGCGATGGCCGTAAGGTGGACAGCAGAACAGGCGCTGTCGATGCGACAGACTCCGACGATCCGTTCAATATTGACGTCAAGAAAGATTACCGCAGCAAGGCCGCCGCGAGCGAGTTGAATTTCCCGCTGTTTGTNTGCAACAAGGAAGGTCAAGACCTCTACGTCGTTCCCGTCGTTGGAAATGGTCTCTGGGGTCCCATCTGGGGCTTCGTTGCCCTCGAGTCCGANATGGAGACCATTTACGGCGCAGTGTTCAACCACAAAACCGAAACGCCTGGATTGGGNGCAGANATCAAAGAAGGTTTCTTCCAAGNCCCCTTTAAAGGCAAAAAAATCAGCAAAGTATCGCCGCACTTCGCAGTGGTAAAAGGTGGCGCTCCCACCACGGAATACTCCGTGGACGGGATTACCGGCGGCACCATCACTTCGAAAGGAGTGGGTGAGATGGTCGATCGGACGATGGCCATTTACTTGAAGTACTTCCAATCCGCTCCCAAAGCACAGAAGTAATGAGCACCGAAACGATTACAGCCGTTGAGCCCAAGCGCGAGTCGCTCTTCTCTAAGAAGAACCGCAAGCTGCTGACCGATCCACTCGACGACAGCAACCCCATTACTGTTCAAGTCCTCGGCATCTGCAGTGCCCTCGCCATTACGGTGCAGGTTCAGCAGGCGGTGATCATGAGCCTTGCAGTACTCTTTGTGATGATTGGAGGAAACGTGATCGTGTCCATGATGCGCAACATCATTCCGGACCGCATCCGCATCATTGTCCAATTGGTGGTGATCGCCTCTTTGGTCATCATTGTTGACGAGGTGCTCAAGGCATTCAGTCCGGACATTTCCGAGAAGCTGTCCGTTTTCGTGGGCCTCATCATCACCAACTGTATCATCATGGGACGTCTGGAGGCCTTTGCATTGGGCAACAAGCCTGGACCGGCCATGTTGGACGCCGTCGGAAACGCCATGGGTTACGCTTGGATCCTGTTGGCAGTGGCCCTGGTCCGCGAGGTGTTTGGCAGCGGTGCCATCAGCTTCCCGGGCGTCGGTCAGGTGAAGTTCTTGCCAGAAAGCTGGTTCATGGCCAACGGCGGGTTTTATGAGAACAACAACCTGATGATTTTGCCACCCATGGCACTCATCACCGTGGGCATTATCATTTGGATACAGCGCTCACGCAACCGCAGCCTCATCGAGGAGAACTGATCAAAACGTAGACTATGGAATACCTCAGCTTATTCGTCAAGGGGATCTTCGTCGAGAACATGATCTTCGCCTATTTCCTAGGCATGTGCTCGTACCTCGCCGTCTCCAAGACGGTGAAGACGGCCGTTGGCCTTGGATTCGCGGTGATTTTCGTTTTGGGCATCACCGTCCCCATCAATTACCTCCTCGAAAACTTTGTCCTCAAAGAAGGCGCACTGACTTGGCTCAGCCCTGAGTACGCTACCGTGGACCTCAGCTTCTTGAGCTTCATCATGTTCATCGCGGTCATCGCGTCCATGGTACAGCTCGTGGAGATGATCGTCGAGAAATTCGCCCCTGCGCTCTACGGTGCATTGGGCATCTTCCTTCCGCTCATTGCGGTGAACTGCTCCATCCTCGGTGGCGCGTTGTTCATGCAAGAGCGGCAGTACCCCAGCATTGGTGAAGCCACCGTGTTTGGCTTGGGTTCGGGCGTGGGTTGGTTGTTGGCCATTGTGGCCATTGCAGCCATCCGCGAGAAAATCCGATACAGCAACATTCCTGCCCCGCTCAAGGGATTGGGCATCACATTCATCTTGACCGGCCTCATGGGCATGGCGTTTATGGCCTTTATGGGCATTGAAATCTGAACGAGGAAGTCATGACTACCACGATCCTGCTCACCATCGTTTTCTTCCTGGCCGTCATTCTGCTGTTGGTCAGTCTGTTGCTTTTTGCAAAGGCGAAACTCTCTCCAAGTGGCACACTCAAGCTGGTCATCAACGGAGAACAAACCCTTGAAGTGGAAGGCGGCAGCACCCTGCTGACCACCCTTGGCAACGCCGGCGTATTTCTTCCCTCTGCCTGCGGCGGAGGCGGAACTTGCGTTCAATGTCGCTGTCAGGTGCCATCGGGTGGAGGTACCATTTTGCCCACCGAAGAGCCCCATTTCTCCCGGAAGGAAATTGCGGACAACTGGCGCTTGGGATGTCAGGTCAAAGTCAAGGAGGACATGGAGATCCAAGTCCCCGAAGAAGTGTTTGGCATCAAAAAATGGGAATGCGAAGTGGTCTCCAACTACAACGTTGCTTCCTTCATTAAAGAGTTTGTAGTCCGTTTGCCCGATAACGAAACCCTCGACTTCGAGGCGGGTGGATACATTCAGGTCGACGTGCCCACCACGGTGGTTGAGTACAAGGACATGGACGTCACGGCACACCCCGAACACCACAAGGATCCAAACACCTTTCAGAGCGAGTGGGACAAGTTTGGCTTGTGGGACCTCAAAATGGTCAACGAAGAGCCCATAGTTCGGGCATACTCCATGGCCAATCACCCGGCCGAGGGCAACATCGTGATGTTGAACATTCGCATTGCCACTCCGCCTTGGGACCGTGCCCGAAATGCGTGGATGAATGTCAATCCCGGCATCTGTTCCAGCTTTGTGTTTGGCTGCAAGCCTGGTGACAAGTGCACCATCAGTGGTCCCTACGGCGAGTTCTTCATCAAAGAGACCGATGCAGAAATGGTGTACATCGGTGGTGGTGCAGGAATGGCTCCCATGCGCAGTCACCTGTTTCACCTCTTCCATACTGTGAAAACTGGCCGCAAGGTGACCTTCTACTACGGCGGACGTTCGAGGAGGGAGTTGTTCTATCTGGAAGACTTCCGCAAAATCGAGAAGGAGTTCCCCAATTTCAAGTTCCACGTGGTCCTGAGTGATCCCACTGAAGAGGACCATTGGAACGAAAAGAAGAGCATTGAGGACGAGGGCGATGGGTTCTTGGGTTTTGTGCACAATGCGGTGATCGAGCATCACCTCAAGCCACACGACGCTCCTGAGGACATCGAGTTTTACTTCTGCGGTCCGCCACTGATGAACCAAGCGGTTCTAAAAATGTGCGATGACTGGGGTGTTCCACCAGAGAACGTAGCCTTTGACGATTTCGGAGGATGATGCGCAAAACCATCAACTTTCAAGGGATTCCCGCCAGCCTCGTGCTGGCGGTCCCGTTTGTGGCCGCTGTGCTTTCAGCGTGCGGTGGCGCCGCCACCGGCAACCATGACAAAGAATCCGGGATGCAGCAGCACCTCGGAGAGGCCCAGGGAACGACATATTCCATTAAGTATATCTCTGAAGAGCGCATCGACGATGCGGTGTTTGAGGACCTCTTAGACATGATCGACCGCGAGGTCAGTTTGTGGCGTCCCAACAGCCGGATCAATCAAATCAATGCATGGGACCGCACAGACTCACTGTTTGGTTTTGTGGACTCCACCCAAATTATTGGCCCCCTGTGGGCATTGTCCGAGGAGCTTCACGGCTTGACCAAAGGCGCCTTTGACCCTACCGTCAGTCCCTTGGTGGAATTGTGGGGCTTTGGGCTGTCAGAGATGGGCAACGTGGGGGCTTCTGAGGTGGACAGTGTGATGGCCTTTATCGGCATGGTGCCTGACCGGTTCGATATGAACGAGGAGGAAGAAGCAGGGTACTACAAGTCAACGTGGGTGCGCAAAGGCGATGCCCGAGCGGCACTGGATTTTAATGCGATTGCGCAAGGATACAGTGTGGACCTGCTCATGGAGGTTCTCAGGGAGCGGGGCATTCAAAATGCCATGGTAGAGCTTGGGGGAGAGGTGGTGTGTCGGGGAACCAACGCATCAGGCGATCCTTGGAGGATCGCAGTGGACCGTCCGATAGAGGGCAGTACCGAGCAAGACAGAACGTTTGAAATGATCGTGGCAGTTCAAGACCGGGCCATCTGTACCAGTGGAAGCTACCGCAAATACCATGAGGTAGACGGACGGAAAATGAGCCACACCATTGATCCAGGAACAGGATGGCCAGCGGCCAATGGTCTTCTGAGTGCAACAGTAATGGCGTCAACAGGGGCCTACGCTGATGCTTTGGCGACGGCCTTTATGGTGCTGGGGGCAGAACAAACCAAAGCGTTTTTGACCCTTTACCCAGGCTTGGGTCTCGATGTGCTCTTGATGTCAGACGATGGCCAGGGAGGCTACGCTGTTTGGAGCTCGCCAGGCTTTGCGGCAGTATCGAGCCAGCCCTGATTCAGGCTGTCGCCTCAGTGATGTCCTCCTTGCGGCATTGATCCTGTGGTCGGGCACCACAAACAGAACAGCTGCCACTTTCATTTTTGAGTAAGGGATTGTTGCTCGAACAGGTTCCGCT
>JGI20156J14371_10001035_pt1 | contig 23223 bp, 19 predicted proteins | sample COG_06_FD_14371 | JGI IMG/M metagenome (IMG submission 14371)
CATCGCGCTTCTGAAAGACGGTGTGAAAAGGTCCACTACTGAAGAAACCACCCAACGGAACAGATCGGCTTTGCTCACCGATGCAGCAGGAGGTCAGTATCCTTATGCAGCGGTGCTTTCTTGCATCGACAGCCGTGCACCCGTGGAGCAGATTTTCGATGCCGCATCAGGGGACCTGTTCGTGGCCCGTGTTGCAGGCAATGTGGCTTCTCCTGACTTGATTGCAAGCCTCGAGTATGCCACCAAGTATGCGGGCAGCAAGGCGATTTTGGTCTTGGGCCACACCCGTTGTGGCGCAGTCAAAGGCGCTTGGGCTGGTTTAGAAGACGGTCACCTCACGGGGCTGCTCGGCCGCATTCAGCCCGCGGTTACTGCCACCAAAGCAGAAGTTGGAGCAGAGGACTCTGCCGAAAACCTCGACCGCTGCTCTCATGTCAATGTGCGTGAGACAATGGGTGCACTGCGCCAAGAGAGCGATATTCTGTCCGGCCTTGAAGCCGAAGGAAAGATCGCCATCGTGGGCGGCGTCTATGACGTGGCCACGGGAGAGGTGGCTTGGTTGGACTAAACCACTGTTGCAGGCGGCCTATCGTGCCAACTTGAAGTGCTGCACGTCCATTTCCGACGTGATGCCCAAAATGTAAATGCCGGTTTCTCCAAAGGAGACGTTGCCGTCGGGGCTTTGTCCCGATGCCATGCATCGACCGCTCAAGTCATGGACGGTCCAATGGAATCCAGTGTGGCCACTGACATGCCAGCCCATAGGTGTGGAGGAGACTTCAAGGGGAGCATTGACCATCAGGGGAGGTAAGGTGCTGGAGGCGCCAATGGTGCCCCGCCGATAGTGAAAGGTGCCTTCTGAAGGGCGCTGGTAGACGAGGTGGACGGTGTTGCCCGCAACCCGCACCACTGGGCGGCGGCTGTGGCCTGACAGGCCTTCTGTGACCACCGATGCAGCATCCGGCCACGCTCCGGGTCCTCCCGCTGAGTTGCTGCCAGAGGCGACCAGAATGTCATAACCTCCTTGATTGCTCTCCCAAGCCACGACGCTGTGGTCCCCATCGGCGTCGACGGAGGGGTTGTTTTCGACCTGGTCAACACCTGGCTGAATGCGGTCTGAATCCAACAGGCTCCATGCCTCCAAGTCGGCGGTGGACCAATAGACCCTGCTGCCTCCTTCGGCAGCCGACATGAAAACCGCCAAGAGGGTGCCGTCGGCCAAGATGCAGGTTTCGGCTTCGGACGCTGGGCAAGAGTTGATGGACCAGTTCGTAGGATCGATGTCCAAAGCCTCGCTCCAGGAGCCGGACACATCTGTTCTGACCACCCAAAAGTCCCGGATGTTGCTGTTGTTGTTGCGCACCACATCATAGTTGCGGCCGTCATGGCTAAACGGCATGGAGGCGCAGCATTCGCAGACCGCGTCGCCATCCATGGGTTGGCCAGCATCTACCGGAGCCAGAAAGGTTTCACTGCCCTCATCCCAAAACTGCGCCCCTTCCAACACGGGGCTTGATCCCCACTTCACAGTCACCCAAGGCTGTTGATTTTCGTCAAATGCAGGAACAGGCATGAAGTGGTCCTCAGTGGCTTCAGGAGAGGTCGGAATCGGTGTCCCCCAGGTGGCGCCACCGTCTTCGGAAAGCACCATGCGGCCGCCAGTCGCCCATTGTCCTGACAATTGATACGTCACGGCAATCCGGTCACCAGAAACCGCCATCCTTGGACCTTCGGCATCATTGATGAACAAGCCGGTTTCGCTCGTGATCGCTACCGGGGCATCAAAGTCGACCCCGTTCCATCGGGTGCAATACAGGCCGCCCGTTGTTCCACTTTTTCCATGTAAGATCACAGGACTGCCATCGCTATTCAAGACCATTCTCAGGTTGATGTACCCATATTCAGAGGGGGCCACAGCAATGGCATCCTCCCAATTGATGGAGGTTTGAGAGGTGGTAGAAAAGGAGAGGAGCAGTCCAAAGCCGATCAGGATAAGTGTGCGCATGGAGCCAAGATAGCTTAGCTGTTCACTTCCGTGGATTACATTCATCCCCATGATATTACAAGGGACTCTCTCTCGAACTGCTGGCATGGTGTCACTGCTTTTGATCTGCGCAGCTGGCCAGGGCCAAACATTGACCTGTGCCGAGGTCCAAGGACAGGAAGACACCAGTCCATATGAAGGTCAAGTAGTGACCGTTTCGGGCAAAGTGACCGAGTATTTTGGTGATGTATGGTACATCCAGGATGATTATGGGGCGTGGAATGGCTTGATGTGCATCGGCCCCAATGTGATCATCGATGCCAACCCACCGTGGTGGAACGACCCGCGGCAGCCGGAAGTAGGGGATGTCCTCGAGTTGACAGGCACCGTTGTGGAAGCCGATGGCAACACCCAGCTCATGGACATCACCAATTATGTCTTCTTGGATTATTGGAACGCCACCGCAGCGGGAACGGGCGTGACGGTAGCAGAGATGATGGATGAAAGCCTAGAAGGCACACGTGCGCGTCTAGATCCAGTCACTGTAATGACCGCGCCCGATGGAGGGGTTTGGACGGCATCCGATGCTACCGGAACAGTCACCATTGTGGGTGTGGATGTTGATGATCCCAGCAACAATGAGGATGCAGATGGGCCTACGCCAGGAGATGTCTACCGAGTATATGGTGCGGTGCGTCAAATTGGCGACGACTACGTTTTGGACCTGGGTGACATCGATACGCTGTCATTGGTGGTCGGCATCCAGGAGCGTCCCCGCTATGACCTGCAGTTGATGCCCAATCCAGCCAGTGACGCTGTGCGCATAGGAGGGGTAGACCAGCCTTGTGTCTGGAGTCTTCTGGATGCCATGGGACGGTCTTTGCGCTCGGGCCAATCGGCGGGAGCGTTTACGTTGTCATTGGAAGGAATGGCTCCCGGACGGTATACCGTTCAGATGAGCATCGCAGGAGAAACCATCCGCAAGCCCTTGATCGTGCGCTAAAATCGCAAGGTCTTTCTGGCCTGCTTGATGCAGGTCAGTCCTCGAGCGATTCTATGTAGTCTTGGTTCTCGCGAACGCGCTGCATGGGGTTGCTTGAGTTGCGCCCAAAGCCACGGGTAGCGTCGTTGTAGAGGTCAATGCGCTGTGGGCGCACATTGCGCGGCCAAGCGTTATTGGTGAGGTCCGTATCGGCTGTTTCGAGGTAGGGGTCCAACGTGATGGAAACCGCCTCTTTCGGGGTAACGAACACCTTGGTGACTTCCTTTCCGCCCTTGCGCCAGACCTCCACGGGTACGCGGCGCACATCGGTCGTGCCGTCTTCATAGGTGAAGCCAACAATGACAGGCATGACCAGACCTCCGATGTTCTCAAAGGTCAATTGATAGAAGTGTTTTCCGGAGGACAGCATTTTAAGCTCGTCTTCGTCCAGTTGGCCCACATAATCCTTGTATTCCTGTCGCTCAATGTCCATCACGGCATAAGGATCCACCGTCGTGTAGTGGTCATTGAGTTCAGGACGCGCCTCAAGTCGGCTTTCGGAGATGTACGTCTCGTCGCGCATCATAGAAATGTCGGCGGGCTCAGCGTCCTTTTCGGCCTTGGCCAGGGCCTTTTCCACGTCGGGATCACCTGTTGAGATCTGATACCACTGGATGTCCTTGAGGGAGAGGTCTACGTGGTCATTGGTGTAGAACCATCCACGCCAGAACCAATCCAAGTCCACACTCGAGGCATCTTCCATGGTGCGGAACAAGTCAGCCGGTGACGGCCGCTTAAATGCCCAGCGGCGTCCGTATTCCTTGAATGCGAAATCAAAGAGCTCACGACCCATCACGGTCTCCCGAAGGATGTTCAGGGCGGTAGCAGGCTTACCGTAGGCATTGGGGCCAAACTGGAAGATGCTCTCCGAGTTTGTCATGATGGGAGAAATGCGCTTTGGATCGCCCCCCATGTAGTTGGTGATTTTGCGCGCCGGTCCACGGCGGGTGGGGTAGTTGCGGTCAAACTCCTTCTCCGCGAGGTACTGAACAAAGGTGTTGAGGCCTTCGTCCATCCACGTCCATTGGCGCTCATCAGAATTGATGATCATGGGGTAGAAGTTGTGCCCCACTTCGTGGATGATGACGGACACCATGCCGTGCTTGGTGCGGGCGCTGTACGTTCCGTCAGGTTCGGGTCGTCCACCGTTGAAGCAGATCATGGGGTACTCCATTCCAATCCACTTGGTGTGCACGCTGATGGCCACAGGGTAAGGGTACTCACAAGCAAATTCCGAGTAGGTGATAAGGGTCTGTGCGACCGCTTCGGTGCTGTACTGTTCCCACAATGGGTTGCCCTCCTTGGGGTAGTAACTCATCGCCAGTGGCGTGCTGTTCTTCAAAGGCACAGCCATGGCGTCCCAAATGAACTTTCGGCTGGAAGCGAAGGCGAAGTCGCGGACGTTTTCGGCCTTGTAGCGCCAAGTTTTGAGGCCCTTCTCTTTGGTCTTTTCGTTTTCGCGCGCCTCTTCCTCTGTCACAATCAATACCGGACGGTCTGCTGTCTTGGCTTCCTCGAAACGGGCACGCTGGGTAGCCGTCAGCACCTCTTTGGGGTTCTGAAGCACTCCCGTCGAACCAACAATGTGGTCGCTCGGCACGGTAATGCTCACATCGTAGTCTCCAAACTCGAGCGTGAACTCACCAGACCCCAAGAACTGCTTGTTCTGCCAGCCCATGCGGTCGTAGTAAGCGCACAACCGTGGAAAGAACTGCGCAATGGTGTAGAGGTAGTTGTCCTCTTCTTCGAAATGCTCGTACCCGCTGCGGCCACCAATGGCGAGTCGGTCGTTGATGTTGTACCACCAATCAATCTGGAAGGTGAACTTCCCGCCGGAAGCCAATGGCTTGGGCAGGTCTACACGCATCATGGTCTGGTTGATGGTGTGGGAAAGGGGGCGTCCCGACGCATCGTTCACAGCTTCGATTTTAAAGCCGCCGTCAAAATCAGGTTGAAGGTCTGCCACCCGATCAAAGGTCATCCTGTCTTCCATGAAGCCCTCCTTGATCATGTGGCTATCACTGTCCAAATCCCTCACGTTCTGGTCCAGCTGAACCCAGAGATAGCGGAGCTCGTCGGGCGAATTGTTGATGTAGGTGATGGTTTCCTTTCCATCGATGCGTTGCGTTGCATCGTTGAGGCGGATGTCCATCACATAGTCCACTTGCTGCTGCCAATAGTCGTGTCCAGGCGCACCACTTGCTGTCCGCACTGCGTTGGGAGTGGGCAAAACATCGTACAGCTGACGAAACGGGTTGTCGTTGGTATTGCCTTCCAGTTGCGCCTCTCCAAAGAGGGTGGAAAGGAGCATAACGGACAGCGCCGCTGCGGATCGGAAGCAGGAGTGGATGGTGGTCATCAGTTCGTCTCGGTTCAGGCGCAATGCGCCGTGGAGGTCGCACAATTTACGACTGGACGCTGACCTAATTTAGCGCCATGATTGGATGGAGTTTAAATGCCGCTTGGCTGCCGTTTTGTTTCTTCTGTTTGGGAGCGGTTTCGGAGCCCCAGTTGACTGTTCTCACCGTGGAGCATCCCGATCATGGGGCGCCCTTCGTAGAACAGCTTTCTGGGCAGTGGGTGATTTCTGACAACAAAGGGGAGTCGCGCCGCATCAGGATGTATGAGGATGGCAGGTTTGCATTTATGTCCGACGATGAATGGACGGCAGGGAGCTATGTGATTCTGCGGACAGATGAGCGACAAAAAGGTGTTTTGCGCCTTGAATATTACGTCGATGGAAACCTTCACCTGCAAGAAGTGAGGTGCGAGATCTACTTTGCCGAACAGGCACGTGACGGCAGTGACGAAGCGGGGCACGGGCATCACCACGCCCATTCAGAGGGCAAAGAAGAGGAGGGGGCAGAAGAGGGGCACCACCATGAGTACCTGCAGATTGAGGTGTTGCCGTCGGCAGAGCAGAGCCTCGATATGGCGGGGCATTTTCTGCACCAACACCAGTAAACCGCTCAACGGTTTTTACGGAGGGCGATGGCCAGCATAGCCACCCCAATGGCCGCCGTGTAGAAGCTGGCTTGCACCACGGTGTAATCTCCGATTAGCAGCAGGGCTGTTGCATCGCTGAGAACGTCTTGGGTTCTGGACACCTCGAAGGTCCAAATAAGGCCGGATACCATGGCGAGGTGCAACGCGTCCAACACCAAGGTCCACGATTGCTTTCCAAGGTGAGGAAATATGCCTGAAAGTGCAGATCCTGCAATCCATGGAACCATCCACGGCGCAAGGATGCGCATGATGGGGAGCATGTCTTTCCACGCGTCTCCCAACAATTGAGTGACCCATGGATCGGGGATGGCCCACAGCACGGAGACCCCCAAAGACGAAATCACAATAAGGGCGGCAACCCAGCCCGTATAGTGCCGCAAGAGTGTCTCCGGTGGGACGTCATCCAAATGTTTGAAGAAGACGTCGCTGACGCTTCGAATGACCAGTCCCGCAGCAACAGTGAGGTAAGCCATTCCAGCACCTGCTGCACCTACAATGGTGCTTGATCCGTGCTCAAAAAGGTACAAGATGAACAGCCCGTTGGCCGCCATAGCAAGGACGTTGGCGGGTGTCGTGAAAATGGCATAAGCTCGGCTGTTTTTCCAAGCGGTTTTCCTCGATGAACGGGTGCTTTGGGGTGCTGAACGCCAGCTGTTCTGCAGCGCTCGAAGGCCCCAAATGGCAGAGCACCACTGTCCAGCGATCCGGCCCACAATGAGCCCCAAGCTGCCCAGAGGCGCACTTGCAAAGCGGAGGGCTTCTCCAGCTACTCCGCCTCCTGCTCTGACCACGGCCAGCTTGTGGAAGCGTTCTTCTCGTGACAGCCACCCTGTCACCAAGCCGTTGAGGCCCACCCCAACCACGCCCAATGGAAGTAAGCACCAAAGCCAGGGTATGGAGCCCATTTCAAATCCAAAACTCCGCAGTCCGAGAACCAGCACCAATGCCACAAAAGCTGTCACCACCAATGCCCTGAGTCCATTGGACAGTGTGGCCCTCGCATTTTCCAAACTGTTTTGTTTGACCAAGGCCAGGTCCATGCGCAGGGTGGCTACGGCACCAAGAATGCCTGCAAGCTGGGCATAGGCTGCCATGTCAGCAAAAGCAACGGGGCCGTAGCAATAACGTTGAAGCAGTGGCAAGGCCACCACTGCTGCAATCTGTGCCAATCCAGCTGATAAGGACAGACCCAAGATGTCCTTGAATCTGCGCTTCAATGCATTCCTTGATGGAGAAGGATCAGACATGGTGCGGTCTCAGCACCAAATTACGGGACCAAAGGCCCTCAATCAGAAAACGATCAGTTCTGTACGACCACACGGCTGTGTAAGCCGAGGGTGGGGAGGCTCAATACATAAATCCCTTTGGGAGCATTCCAAGGGTTCCACGATGACAATGCGCCCCCTTGAACTTCTCTGCCTGCAGCATCGAGCAGTGACCAAGTTTGTCCAAGGCAATGGCTGCAGGTGACATTGAAACCCAATGGAGAAGGGGCAATGGTGATTCCGCTGCCTTCCAAAAGGCCGATCGATAACACGGACTCTGCGGCAAAGGGTGAAGAGCCATTCAGCACTTCGTACATATCGCACAAGCCATCTCCATCTGTGTCGAGCATTGCTGGAGAGCAAGGGTCTTGCGCGTCATATCCCAAGAGCAGTTCTTCCATGTCACACCAGCCATCTCCATCTGTATCCGTAGAGATGGGCAAACAAGGGTCGGAATCTGACCAACCAGAAGCGGTTTCCATCCCGGCACACCAGCCATCGCCGTCAAGGTCATTGTCGTTTGGAATACAGGCGTCACTGGCGTCCCATGACTCAATGATTTCCAATTGATCGCAATAACCGTCGCCATCACTGTCTGCTTGATAGGGAGAACAGGGGTCGTTCATCGACGATCCAATCACCAATTCCAATTGGTCGCAGAGGCCATCTCCATCGGTATCCACTCCCAAAGGATCGCAAGTGTTATTGGGGTCAGACCCATTGGACAGCTCTTGGCTATTGCAAATGCCGTCCATATCACTGTCCGTAAAATCAGGACTGCATGGGTCATTCATGTCGGATCCCATCGCGATCTCTTCTGAGTCACAATAGCCGTCGCCATCGATGTCGGATGAGGATGGAGAACAAGGGTTGTTCGGGTTAGATCCCAAAATCTCCTCCTCGATGTCACAAAACCCGTCGTTGTCAGAATCTAAATTGAATGGATCGCAGGCGTCTTGAAAGTCTGTCCCGGAATACAATTCCATCGCATCACAAGCACCATCGCCATCGGAGTCATTCATGCCTTCTGAGCCAAGATCACAGGGGTTGAAGGGGTCTGTACCCAATTCAATTTCCAAGGCATCGCATGTTCCGTCCCCATCTGAATCTGGTGCGCCTTCTTCACAAATGTCTTCAGAGTTGGATGAAAGTAAGCAGTTCAACTCAAGATTTGAAGGCTCCTGCATGAGGATTTCCAAGGCCAACTGGTTCTGAATATCCGAGAGAAAAGTGCCGAGCCAATCGGCACGTTGGACAACGATGCCGTCACAGTTGATGACCACCATTCCAGCTGGTCTCAAAAAGAAGTTCTCGTATATGAGATTGTTCGGAGAGTCGATGAGCATATCGTCCCAAGGGAAGCCCCATTCATTGTCAGAGTCCGGTCCCATAAAGTCGATCACGACCTGAGCGGCGTCATAACGATCTTGCACAATGCGGTGCTGGTTCCGATACTGCCCATCGGGTCCGGCAATGGGAAACGCGGGGCAATTGGAGGGNCAGTTTTCTATATCCAGAGCGTGGGCCTCGGCTACATAGACTGGAATCCAGTTGAAGTCGTTGAGGTGATTGTTTACCCAGCCAACGATGTTGTTGACTGCTTCNGTAGACCAGTCGTTNTGNAAACGCACGCAAGTAGCAGAACCATTAAAGATGATGGTTGGTTTGTCAGGGTCGATTTCGTTCGAAAGGATGAAATCATCGCCGTTCAGAGACCATAGGTGAAAGTCTCCGATGGTATCTCCTAGAGCATAGCCGCCATTAAAGTCGTTCAGCTCTCCGCTGTAGGGGATAAGGTCAATGCTGTCCGTTGGGAGGGGCATGACATCCAATCCGAGCCATTCAAAGTGCTGATTTTGCCCTGCCACCGAATAGGAGATGGCTAGGGAAAGAAGAAAGGAAATGAGTCGGAACATTGTCAAACGCAAAGAAAACGGTGAATACCTNGGGATGGTTGCTTACAACGTAACCTTTCGTAGATGCAGTTGTTCAATTCGCAGGCGTGAGCTGCTTAAATTGAGGTAAGAGACTCACTTTCAACCCACCCAGTATTGCCATTGGCCAGCCTGACTTGGTGCCACAAGCCCTCGGTTCTCAGGATTTGAACGACTGTTCCTTCGTGAATGACAAACAGTTTNGAGGACTCACTGCTGTTTGAGGGGCTACTCAGTACCTCAATCCGCGGTGCCATAATCACAGCGCCATCATTGGATTTACTCCTCAGGTCGGTTTGTCGTCCCATGAAGCCCATGAATAAGGCCACAATGCCCAAGATGGGGGCGACAATGGCGAGACTGCGGCGGATGGTCAAGTCTTGGGAAGTCATGCGCAGAAAGAGCAGCGCAAACGCCATCAGCCACAGCACCAAGGATCCAAAAGTCCACGTCCACAAACGATGTGCAGCAGTCAATTCTCTCCACAATGGAGCCAAAGCAATCTCTGGCATCTCCTCAATACGGTCTACAATCGCAGCACGAGCGAGCAAGAGGTTGGCATGAAGGTCATCGTCACTGGGCAGAATTCGCTTCGCCCTTTCAAAGTGTAAAATGCTGGGGCCAATTCGTCCCGACTTGTAGTGGGCCACGCCAAGGTTATACTCGAGTTCGAATGAGGTCCAGACCTCAGCAACTTCTAAGTAGGAAGCCACTGCAGCGTCGAAATCACCTTCTAAATAAGCGGCGTTCCCCTCGGCAAAGGTGGTTTGAGCAGCCACAGCGTCAGGTGCAGACCAACAAACGCCAGGGAGCGCAGACAACGACAGCAACAAGGCTACAGAAACAAGGGGGCTGGATTTAGCCTCGGCGGGGCGTTCCGATTCCAATGCTTTTGCCGCGGACTCGAGCCTGTCGGCGACGTCGGCAACGTCAGGTGCGCCTGGAGCAAATCGGCCTTGGTCCAGCGTTTGAATCAACGAGAGCCACTCATTCTGGGTTTTGCCATCGTGTCCAGAGAGCGCTTCCCTGTATTTTTCCATGCCTGCATCGCTTCTGGAGATGCCCAATTGGCCTTGCAGAAATTCGTGGGCAGCTTGCCCCAATTCGTCAAAGCTAGATGCGCCTTTCTTGGCCTGCATCAGTGCTTGTTTCAAACCGGCTCTGGATTGACGTCTGCGCAAAAGAGTGGGGTTGCGGCCCTCTCTGATTTTCCGACGGCGCAGGGCCCATCCCATGAGCAAACCCAAGGGCGGAAACCCTAACAATGCCATGTGAAGGGGGCCTCCAAAGAAGGGGTGCGACCGTGGTTTGAGATCCGTTTCGGTGCGGATAAACCGCATATCCCGTGTCAGAATGGTGACGTCGGTTTTGCTGTTGAACCCAAAAGCGGGCCCTTCGTCTTGCTCATTGCCGATCACATTCAAAGCGATTGGAGGGGGGCTCAGCGTCACAAAGCGGTCGAGTCCATGGTCGTAATAGGACAGTTCGGGCAGAGAGAGTTCATAAGAGCCCTCCGCTCGAGGAATCACCAAGTAGGTCAATGTTCGCCGTCCGCGCTGGCCGTCGAGGTCTGTGGTGATCCTGTCTTGAATTTCTGGATCAAACACTTCAAGGTCCTTGGGCCAATTGATTTCTGGGGCGCCAATCAAGCCCAAGTTTCCGTTGCCTCTAAATTCAAGGGTAATGTTGATGGCTTCATTGGCTTTGGCTTCCGCTTTGTCGTCTGCCTTCCAGGTTGCGGTGAGCTTGCGGAACGTTCCCAACGAAGAGGCTGGAATAGGAGATGGGAGAGGGAGGACCTCTATGCTTACAGCATTGGCATTGGCATTCAGAGGGCGGGTATTGAAGAATGACACCCTCATTTGGGCCTCGACATTGAATCCGCTGATCTCGAGATTCCCTGTTCGGGTGGGGTAAAGGATGTCTGTTCTGACCGTGGCAACTTGAACGCGCCGCCCATCCAAGATGGTGTTTTCCCAACGGGGGTCTTCACCCTCCACGTTTTCCTTCCAGACTCCCGATAACTCTGGAAAGCTGTAGTTCCTTACATCTACAGCATCCATGCGGTTGTAGATGCGGTATTGAACGCGAACGGGCTCTCCGAGGTGGACCTTCTTCTTGTTGGTTTCAATGACCGCTTCAAACTGTGCGGGAGGTTGACTGGCTTTGCTCCCCTGCGGGACCGCTTTGAGGGCGATGGCTTCGGAGCGGAGCCGGCCCTTGTTGGTTTTGAAGGAGAAGGCGGGAATGCGCAAGGTCCCGGGTTGTTCGACCACCGCAGAATATGTNTACCCCCGTTTAGAAGACATGGCACCATTGATGATTTGGGTGCTGGAAGAGGTGGACGGACCNCTCAGATAGCGCAGGCCTTCAATTTTCGGAGGGCTGTTGAATTGGACGTTGGCTCCCTTGAATTCAAACGTGATGCGAAATGCTTGGCCAACCACTACCGGATTGCGGTCCACGACCACGGTCGCCGATTCCTGTGCAAATGCTGACGTGGTCAGGGAAAGCACAACAAAAAAGGTGCTTAAAGCATTCCTCCAAGCCATCCGCAGCGCGGGCTGAAAAGGAACCTGCATGGCTGTATTCAACTTCATGATCCCCATCACCAATCCTTTTCAATTTTGGTCTTTTTGCCCTTGCGGCGCTTGGCATTTTCCTGTGCCTGCAATTTGGCGCGAATTGCGGCTTCGTTGCGCTCCAGCATATCAAGGATGCGTTCCGCGTCTGCAGGCTGAATCTGACCCTCTTTGGGTTCGGAGGGTTCAGGTTGTTGGCCCTGACTCCCATTTTGGTTCTCCTGGTCTTGCTCGCCGTCCTGCTCTCCGTCTTGGTTCTCCTGGTCCTGCTCTCCGTCCTGGTTCTCCTGATCCTGCTCTCCGTCCTGGTTCTCCTGATCCTGCTCTCCGTCCTGATTCTCCTGGTCTTGCTCGCCGTCTTGGTTCTCCTGGTCCTGCTCGCCGTCTTGGTTCTCCTGGTCCTGTTCCCCGTCTTGGTTCTCCTGGTCCTGCTCTCCGTCTTGGTTCTCCTGGTCCTGCTCTCCGTCTTGGTTCTCCTGGTCCTGCTGTTGTTGGCGCATGGCCATGGCGAGACTCAGATTGTAGCGGGTGTCTGCATCAGTGGGGTCCAATCGCAAGGCTTCTTTGTACGCACCCACAGCGCCTTCTGCGTCTTGGCCCCCCAGAAGCAGGTTGCCCACATTGTTCCATGCGTCGGCTTTTATGACGGGGTCTTCCGACAAGGCGGCAGCCCGTTGAAAGGCCTTCATGGCATCTTCATCACTTCCGCTTCCCGCCAATGCGAATCCTCGGTTGAGTGCAAGCTGCCCAGGCTCAGCGGCTTCCCATCCTTCTGCCCGAGCGAAAAGGCTGTCAGCAGCAGCATAGTCTCGGTCCACCATGGCTTGCGTCCCGGCGACAGCATCCCCTTTGGATCCCTGTTGTGACGGGGTCGGCTGAGCCGCAGTCTCCGCAGGAAGAGCGAGCAACAGCAGCGCTATGGCAACAGCGGAGGTTGTTCGCCGAGAGGACAATGGCCACAGACCTTCCAACAGGAACAGAACAAGTCCCACAAGAAAGAACCACGGGAATTGGTGGACATAATCTGTGTAGGCCACTTTGGTTGATTTTCCGGTGTCCAATGTTTCGAGGCTGTCCAAAAATGGGGAGAGGTCTACGTATCCAGAACGGGCACGCACGTAGGTTCCATCACCAGCCTCGACCATGGCTACGAGCATGCGTTCGTCCAAGATCGACACTACAGGCTGCCCATTCCGGTCTTCTTTGTAGCCTGTTTGGCGACCGTAACGGTCAAATTCTGGAATAGGACCGCCAGCTTCGCTCGCCATTCCCGCGGCATGAACCTTGATGCCCGATGATGAGGCTTCGTCGGCGCGCGCCAAGGCATCGTCTTCATGGTTTTCGCCATCGGTCAGAATCATAACAACCTTGCTCGCCTGACTTTCAGGATCAAACGAGGCGGCACACAGTTCGATGGCGGTGCCTATGGCGGTGCCTTGGACCGGTATGGCTTCAGGGCCGATGGCATCCAAGAACAGTTTGACGGCGGCCAAGTCCAAGGTGAGGGGGGCCTGCACATAGGCATCTCCAGCAAAAACCACCAGTCCCGCGCGGTCACCATCCAGGCTGCCCACAATGCGTTCTATGGTTCGTTTGGCCAAGTCGAGCCTGGACATTCCCAGATCCTCTGCCATCATAGACCGGCTCACATCCAGCGCAATCATGATGTCCACACCTTTGGCTTCTACTTCTTTGAGCCGTGTACCCGTCTTGGGGGCCAGCATGCCCATGGCCAAAAATGCGATGGCTGTGCGCCAGACAATGAACTTCCAAATAGACCTTCTTGGACGGGCATGAGGCCACAATGTTTGGCTCAGTTTGACGTCGACATGCTGTGAAATTCTGCGTTGCTTCCAGAGGTAGTGCCGTGCAAAGAACAACAGCATAATGGGCGCAATCAGCAACGCTGGCCAAGCAGATACATGGTGCAGCTCAAATTGCGGCACAGCGGTTTTGATCAGCAGGTAAGTTCCGCCAATAGCCGCCCAGAAAAGGAGCTCAAACACCACGAGCCCCGTGATGTGAGCAAACACCTTGTATGTGCGCTCAGTGTTCATGGTAAACTCCTCAAAAAGGCGTGGCGAATAAAGGCCTCGGTCCCCATAATCAGCAGGGTCAGCCATCCGAGGAAGGGGAATTCTTCTGTCCTTTTGTTGTAGCGAAAGACATTAAATCGGGTCTTTTCCAAGGTGTCGATTTCCTCGTATACCTCCCGCAATTTGTCGCCGCTCGTGGCCCGGAAATAACGGCCGCCAGTCTCTTGCGCGATGCCCTGCAAAGTGCCTTCATCGATGTTCACTTCTACCCAGTCATAGATGAAGCTGCCGTCTGGCCTTTTGCGAACAGGGCTTTTGGCTTTGCCCACGGTGCCGACACCAATGGTGTACACCCGGATCGATTCCAAGGCGGCCAATTGCGCCGCATCCAAGGGCTCGATTTGTCCGGCATTGTTCTCCCCGTCGGTGATGAGGATCACCACCTTGCTCTTGGCTTCACTCTTGCGCAGCCGGTTGACTGCGGTAGCCAATCCCATACCGATGGCCGTTCCACCTTCCACCATGCCGGTTTCGAGTCCTTCTAGGCCGTCGATTACCACCCTGTGGTCTGTGGTCAGTGGCACCCGGGTGAAACTCTCGCCTTCGTAAACCACGACGCCCACTCGGTCATAAGGGCGGTCCTCCACAAATTCGCGGGCCACTTCTTTGGCAGCTTCCAGTCGGTTGGGTCGAAAATCTTTGCTCAACATGCTGGCCGAAACGTCCATGGCCATGACGATGTCAATGCCCTCGCGCGTCATGTTTTCAATGCTCGATGAGCTTTGAGGTTGGGCGATGACAGTCACGATGAGGGCCAATCCGGCCGTGCGCAGGGCATCGGGAAGCAAAGGAATCCACTGGTCTCTCCGCGGTGGGTTCAGGTCCAAGTGTTGCAGGTTAATTCTAAAGGTGGGCAATGCCACAGGGCGAAATACCATCCAAAGGCTCCAGACCAACACGGCGGCCAGCAGCCACCAAGCCTCTGGCTGTCCCCATTCGTAGCGGTTGTTGGCCACCAAAAAGACAGCGAGCCAAGCGCCCCAGCCGCTAAGCTGTGCGGCTGTCTGGCGAATGCGCAGTGCCCATATGTTCGCAGACTCACTCATGCCCTTGAGGGGGGGTGTTTTCACCTGACGCAGCACCTTCCGGAGCGGTGGTTTCAATAGGAATCGTGCGGTTGATCCATGCGATACTCTCCTGCACCACCCTCAAATGGGCGTCTCCGTCCATGTCCTGTTTGGCGAATTTGACCAGGTCCGAACGCTGCAGCAAGGCAATCATCCAATCGCTTTCATCGGCAGCCATCCCTTTGATGGGCGCACTCCGCAATGTTTGGGCCAGTTCATCGGTCGTCCGTTCAAGTGCCTTGACACCAAAGCTTCCTTGGAGGTGAACACGCACTGCCTCTGAGAGTATGGCTTGGGCTTCCTTTCCCCGTCCATCGTTCCACGGCTTCTCTTGTTCGAGTTGATGCAAGAGGGCCAATGCCGTGACGTGGGCGGGGATTAGAGGTTCAGTCCCAGCTTCTTCGTCGTTTTCTGTAGCTTCTCTTGAACGCCATTTGAGATAGGCATACCGGCCCAATACGAGAGCCAGCAGCGCTCCAATGAGCCAAGGAAGCATGGCCTGGAACCGGTCCCACAAGGAGAAATGATACGCCTTGAACCCTTGCATGGGCTTCGGCACGGCATTGGCCTCGAGTGGCACGAGTCCCACTTCGATGATGGCCCTGAGGGTTTGCGTGGCGACCTCGCCGCTGTCCATTAAGCCAATGGCCTCAATGGCCTTCATGCCCGTGTCCCATGCCAAGACAACGATGTCTTGATGCCTTCGGAGTCCCGCGTCCAGCACTGGTGAAGCGCTGCTGTCCACTGGAGAGACAGATAGGATTTCCCAACCTTGGGCCAAAGAGTCTCCGGCCAGCAATTGGGGCCACTGCCAGCGTTGGCCACCTTGGAGGGGTTCGTCTGAAACAAGCTGAAGGGTCAAAGGCTCTCCCACACCAATGCTGTCGCGGTCTGTGATCAAGGTCATGACCGGGTCGGATTGGCCCCAGGCAGTGGCCGAAAGAGACAGCCAGACGATGACAATCATGCGCAGGTCAACCACGGCGATCAAACAATTGCATGAGCGGTTGCACATAGGGTTTTGCAGTGTTCAGCACCGCATGGTCTACTCCAGAACGCTTCATCATTCCGACGAGGTCAGTTTGAAACTGTTGCGCAGCAGCAGTGTAACGCTTGCGCCAGCGCATGGAAGAGGTGTCGATGAAACCGGCTCTGCCCGATTCAGGATCGGTGGCGGCCAACCAACCAAACTTGGCTGCCTTTAATTCCAAGTCGTCCACCAATTGAAGGGCGACCAAGTCATGCCTGCGTGACGTGCGCTTGAGTATATCCCCGAATCCAGTGTCTTGAAGGTCGCTGATGAGAAAGGCAATGGTGCGCTTCTTCATGACACGACCGAAATGTTCAAGGGCGGAGGTGATGTCCGTCCCTGTCCCTTCAGGCTCCAGGTCAATGATTTCTCTCACAATCCGAAGGATGTGGCTGCGCCCTTTTTTAGGGGGGATAAACCGTTCGATGCGGTCGCTGAAGAGGATGGCGCCAATCTTGTCGTTGTTCTGTCCAGCAGAAAAAGCGAGCACCGCCGCCAGTTCAGCGGCGAGTTCACGCTTGGATTTTTCGCGGCTCCCCAGCTTTCCAGATGCGCTCACGTCAATGAGCAACATGGCAGTGAGTTCGCGTTCTTCCTCAAAGACCTTCACATATGGACTGCGCATGCGCGCGGTCACATTCCAGTCAATGGTGCGGATTTCGTCACCATGCTGATAAGCCCTGTTTTCGCTGAAGGCCATGCCCCTTCCCTTGAAGGCGCTGTGGTATTCACCCGAAAAAATCTGGCTGCTCAATCCACGGGCACGCAACTCTACCCGGCGAACGCGGCGAATCAGCTCTGAGGCTTCCATCTCAGGGAACTTGAACCTGGTCGAGAATCTCGGTAACGATTTGCTCTTGGCGGATCTCCTCGGCTTCAGCTTCAAAAGTCAAGCCGATGCGGTGGCGGAGCACATCCATGGCAACGGCCCGAATGTCCTCGGGGATCACATAACCCCTGTGGGCCATGAATGCCCGGGCTTTTCCCGCCATGGCCAAACCAATCGTGGCCCTGGGCGATGCTCCAAAGCCAATGAGTGGCTCGAGGTGGCCCATTCCATGGTTTTCCGGCTTCCGAGTTGCTTGCACCAAGGTGACGATGTAGCGCTCGATTTTCTCGTCCATGTAGACCTCGCGAACAAGCTTCCGAGCGGCTACGATTTCTTCGGGGGTCACCACAGGCTGCACTTTAGGCCGTGCACCCGAAGCCACCTGATTTCTCAAAATGATCTGCTCCTCTTCGGAAGTGGGGTAGTCAATGACCGCCTTCAGCAAGAAACGGTCGACTTGGGCCTCCGGGAGGGGGTAGGTGCCTTCTTGCTCCACCGGGTTTTGGGTGGCCAACACCAGGAAAGGCTGGGGGAGTGGAAAGGTTTCTGAGCCAATGGTGACCTGGCGCTCTTGCATGGCCTCGAGCAGCGCGCTCTGCACTTTGGCAGGAGCACGGTTGATTTCATCTGCCAGTACAAAATGGGCAAAAATGGGCCCCTTGCTCACCGTGAATTGCTCCTGCTTTTGGTTGTAGATCATGGTGCCTACCACGTCGGCGGGCAACAAGTCCGGGGTAAACTGAATGCGGCTAAAGTCCACAGCCACAGCTTGACTCAGGGTTTGGATGGCCAATGTTTTGGCCAAACCAGGGACACCCTCAAGGAGAACGTGGCCATCGGCCAGTAACCCTGTAATCAGGGTGTCCATCATGTTGCGTTGGCCAACGACCGTTTTGCCGACTTCATGACGCAGTTGGTCCACAAAGCCACTGGCGGAACGAATGCGTTCTGTGAGGGCTTGTATGTCCGGGCTGCCGTTGCTGGCGACAGCAATCTCCGGAGTAGGGGTGTTGCTTTCCATGTCTGTTATCTGGTCTCGTGCTCAATGCGGACAAAAGCTGCATTTCACGCATTCAAAAATACAGGAGTGCTTTTGGCGCAGAGGTTCTATGCGGTTAAAAGATGTTGACCCAACTTGTGGCATGACCTTGAACGAATGCCTTTCCTCCGTTGCGGAGTTCCACAGCACCTTTGGTTTGCGGGTGGAAGAACAGCCCAACTTGCAATTGACCGCAGAAGAGATGTCATTGCGGCACAGCCTGATGGCCGAAGAGAACGATGAATACCTGGACGCCGTGCGCGCGGGTGATATGGTCGAGGTGGCCGACGCATTGGGAGACATGCTCTACATCTTGTGCGGTACCATTATTAGTCATGGCATGCAGGATGTGATGTCCAATGTGTTTCGGACCATTCAAGCGTCCAACATGTCCAAGCTGGGCCCCGACGGCAAGCCCATCTACCGCGCCGACGGAAAGGTGTTAAAGGGGCCTGGGTATTTCAAGCCAGACATTGCGGGGGCGCTCAAAGAAGCGGGTGTCGAACTGCCAACAGTGGCACCATGAATGCGTGGGTAGCCCAACGTGCTGACAAAGCGCTCCAAGAGGCGCGTGCAGGAAACCCCAAAGCCCTTGATCGTTTGATGCGGGTGGCACTTCCATTTAACCGTCCCCACCGCATTGGCATCATCGAAGTCAATGAAGAAGCTGTCAAAGTGTCGCTGCCCGAGCGCCGTTCCAACCGGAATCACTTGGGGGGCATGCACGCGTGTGCCATTGCAACGGCGTTGGAGTTTTCCTCTGGAGCTTCGGTATTGATCGAGCTGGGCATGCGGGATTACCGCATCATCATGTCGAGGATTGAGGTAGACTATCTGGCCAAGCCTCAAGGGAATTGTACCGCGACGTCAAAAAGAAACACACCGGAAGTCCAGGGACTGTCCGATGTGCTTCAGAAGGAGGGTGTGGCCAGGGTCCAATTGAGCGCCGCCCTCCACGACGCCCGCGGCGAACATTGCGCCCAGGCCCTGGTTCATTGGCACCTCAAGGTGTGGGGCAATCGTGGTTGACCACGAGGTCTGAACGCGTCCGTTCGTATCCCGAAAAGGCCCAGCGGGTGCCGTCAAATGAAGCGGTCAGTTTGAGGTCTCCATGGCCACGTGTTGCCCGAACGTAGTCGCTGCCTATGTAGCCCTTCACCTTTCCCAATTCGGGGTGTTCCAGACGCACGGGGGTCCAGCTGGTGCCGTCACGGTCTACGGTCCAGCGCCCAGCATCTAGCGTACCGGGCAAGGTGCCTTGGTCCAAAAGGGCAATCACCTCGCCATCCAATCCAGGGCCGCGGCGAAATTTGACGCGGTCTCCCAGTATGTCCAATAGGTGGTCCTGTCCCGCAGCTCGGGCTTGCAGGTTGGTCATGGTGCCATCGGTATTCACCAGAACGAATCCATCGGCGAAGCGGGCCACATCTCGGCCAGTGGCTTTCCATCCGAACCGCTGGGCTTCCAGCCCCAAGATGTCTTTGATGGAGACGGGGTCACATCCCTCTTCCTGCACGACCATGGGCGCAAAGCAATCCAAGATGCGTTCGGCATCCCCCGAATGGGCTTCGGTGCGAACGTAGTGGATGAAATCGTCAAAATTGCGAAGGTCCTGTGGGGCCGCACTGAGGGCTGCTGGTGCGCTGAGGGCCATCAAAATGGCGGCGGCGGAAGTCGTTCTAAATGCCATGAACATGGGCGAGGGTTTGAAGAGTTTGTGGGCGGAGACGGTCTCTGTCCTGTATATGCAATGCAGCTTTTGGGAGTCTTGGTATACAGCTGTCCCCAAAGCGATGGGGATTTGACATCCTTTTAGAAGCACGTTCCGGCCGAACGCGGGATTATCTTTGCCGCGAATCCGGACAGCATGATCAACATCACCCTTCCCGACGGCTCAGTTCGTCAGGCCGAAGCCAACGCGACCGCGATGGACGTAGCACGTGACATCAGCGAGGGCCTAGCGCGCAATGTGCTCGCTGCAGAAGTCGACGGCGAAGTGCGCGATGCCCAGCGCCCGCTGGGCGGTGACGTCTCGTTGAAGTTGTTGACCTGGGGCGACGACAATGCCCAGAGCACCTTCTGGCACAGCGGGGCACACCTGATGGCCGAGGCACTCGAAGCCATGTACGATGGCGTCAAGTTTTGGGTAGGTCCATCTATCGAGGGCGGGTTTTACTACGACGTCGATTTTGGAGACCACGTTTTCAGCGACAAAGATTTTCCGGCCATCGAGAAAAAGATGCTCGAGTTGGCCAAGCAGAAAAGCGAGTATGTCCGCCGTGAGGTCACCAAGTCAGAGGCCATCGCTTACTTCGAGGACAAAGGGGACGAATACAAGCTGGACTTGCTGCAGAACCTGGAGGACGGCACCATCACCTTCTACACTCAGGGTGGCTTTACCGATTTGTGTCGGGGCCCACATTTGCCCCATACAGGACACATTAAGGCGGTAAAGCTCCTTGCCGTTGCGGGCGCATATTGGAAAGGGGACGAGACGAAAAAGCAGCTGACCCGGATTTATGGCATTGCCTTCCCCAAAAAGGCGCAATTGACGGAGCACCTGGAACTCCTTGAGCAAGCGCGTCTTCGCGATCACCGGAAGTTGGGCAAAGAGCTCGATCTCTTTACGTTCAGTGAAAAAGTGGGCCAAGGCTTGCCGCTGTGGTTGCCAAAAGGAGCGGACCTGCGCATGCGCCTTGAGTCCTTCCTCAAGGAGGCCCAGCGCAAAATGGGCTATCAGGCGGTCATCACACCACACATTGGAAACAAGGAGTTGTATGTGACCAGTGGTCACTACGCCAAGTACGGTGAGGACAGTTTCCAGCCCATCAAGACCCCCGCAGAGGGAGAAGAGTATTTGCTCAAGCCCATGAATTGCCCGCACCATTGCGAGATATTCAAGAGCCGGCCGCGCAGCTATCGTGACTTGCCCGTTCGCTTTGCAGAGTTTGGAACGGTCTACCGCTACGAGCAGAGTGGCGAGCTGCATGGACTCACCCGTGTTCGTGGATTTACCCAAGACGACGCCCATATTTTCTGCACGGTCGATCAGGTCAAGGAAGAAGTCGGAAAGGTCATAGACCTTGTCTTGTACATCTTCAAGACGTTGGACTTTGTGGATTTCGTGGCGCAAGTGTCCTTGAGAGACCCCGCGACCCCCGACAAATACATCGGGGACGACAGCAATTGGGACAACGCCGAGAAGGCGATCGCAGAGGTTGCCGCGGAAAAAGGACTCAAGACCATCACAGAATTGGGTGAGGCGGCCTTCTATGGTCCCAAGCTTGACTTCATGGTCCGCGACGCCATCGGCCGCAAATGGCAACTTGGAACGGTTCAAATTGACTACAATCTGCCCGAGCGTTTCGAGCTTGAGTATGTGGGGGCCGACAACCAAAAACACCGTCCCGTGATGATTCACAGGGCTCCTTTTGGCTCTATGGAGAGGTTTGTAGCCATCCTCATCGAGCATTGTGCGGGTAAATTCCCCTTGTGGCTCACTCCAGAACAGGCGCGAATACTGCCTGTGAGCGATAAGTTTAACGACTATGCCCAAGAGGTTTCAAAATCCCTTGAAAAGCGCGATATTCGCGCCCTCGTTGACGACCGCAGTGAAAAGGTTGGGAAGAAGATCCGCGATGCGGAGCTGGATAAAGTCCCATACATGCTCATAGTGGGAGGAGACGAGGCCGAGAACGGAACTGTAGCGGTGCGCAAGCAAGGCGAAGGGGATGTAGGAGGTTTGGCCACCGAGGCATTTGCAGACCGAATCGAAAGTGAGGTTGCTGAAATGCTTGGGGGTGACGAGATGATTGACCAACAAAACTGATAGCACCATCGCTATTCGACGAAGACGATCCCGAGGCCCAGCCCGGGTGATCAAAAAGAACCCGCACAGGACGAACCGTGAAATCCGGTCGGCCCAAGTGCGATTGGTCGGAGACAACATTGGCGACGCTGATGTTGTCGAGGTAGAGGATGCCATCAAAATGGCAGAGGAGCAGGAACTGGACCTGGTGGAGATTTCTCCAAAAGCAGACCCTCCTGTCTGCAGGATTCTGAACTATCAGAAGTTCCTGTATGACCAGAAGAAGAAGCAAAAGGAAATCAAGGCCAACCAGTCAAAGGTGACCCTCAAAGAAATCAGGTTCGGCCCGAACACGGACGATCACGATTTCAACTTCAAGGTGAAACACGCCAGGAAGTTTTTAGAGGAGGGAAACAAATTGAAGGCACACGTATTCTTCCGCGGAAGATCGATTGTCTTTAAAGAGCGGGGAGAGATTCTATTGCTGCGTTTTGCGCAGGAGTTAGAAGACGTTGGCACAGTGGAGTTGATGCCGAAGTTGGAGGGGAAGCGGATGTTTATCACGCTTAGACCAAAGAAGTAAAACCTGGTGAGGGGAGACCCAAACCGACACATACGGACGACATGCCGAAGATGAAGACCAAGAGCAGCGCGAAGAAGCGTTTCACCGTGACCGGCACGGGCAAGCTGAAGCGTAAGCACGCGTTCAAGTCACACATCCTGACTAAGAAGAGCACCAAGCAAAAGCGCAACCTGACCCAATCAGGTTTGGTGCACAAGTCGGATACGCCGAATATCAAGACCCAGTTGGGTATCTGAAGTATTACAAGTTGAACAGGTTGCCAGCTCCTCAAGTTCCCAGAAGGGACGCTGTCCGCCGAAACCAATAAACCATGCCCCGTTCAAACAATGCCGTAGCGAGCCGCGCTCGCCGGAAGAAAATCCTAAAGATGGCCAAGGGCTACTATGGAGCACGCAAAAACGTGTGGACCGTAGCCAAGAATGCTGTCGAGAAAGCCCTCCTTTACGCTTACGTAGGCCGTAAGCTCAAGAAGCGCCAGTTCCGCTCTTTGTGGATTCAGCGTATCAATGCTGGAGCACGTCAGCACGGAATGAGCTACTCCCAGTTTATGGGCAAGTGCAGCAAATCAGGCATCGAGCTCAACCGTAAGGTGCTTGCTGATTTGGCACTGAACCACCCCGCCGCTTTCAAAGCGGTTGTGGATCAGGTGAAGTAATCACACTCACCCTCAACGCAACAACGCCGGTCCCTTGGGGCCGGCGTTGTTCGTTTAGAGAAGTCCTATGCGATGAGGCCGCGCTGTCAGCGGAGGGCCTCTATGACCCGCCCTTTGGCCAGAGCGGCTGGCGTGTAGGCCGGCGCATAGTTCAAGGCGTCGTTATAGGCAGCCAGGGCCTCTTCGTTCTGCCCTAGGCTCTCTAGAGCCAAGCCTTTGTTGTAATGCGCCTGATGGTAATAGGGCAGCCGTTCAATCGCTGCTTCAAACCAGAAGGCTGCGCTGTCGTATTGATTCAGGTAT
>JGI20156J14371_10001038_pt1 | contig 23206 bp, 23 predicted proteins | sample COG_06_FD_14371 | JGI IMG/M metagenome (IMG submission 14371)
ATGGTAGGCGGCCAAAACCTCGGATCTATTACGCATGCGTGAACCTCCTTGAAAAACTGACAACTTTGTTCAGTTAAATCTTACTGGCTTACTGACTTGGGCGTGACGAACTAGCCACAGAGGCCTGACAACCGATGGGCAGAGATTCTTTTCGCAGAGGTCGGTGGCCCTTTGTTGTCCCGAGTCGTTTGCCCTGCTTTGGACGAGCGGGCGCTGATCAAAGTCAGTCCTGCGGTCTTGCGTGCTTCAGGTTTAAACGTATCGATCGTCATCCCCGTTTGTTGCCGTTCTGGGTCAGTAGAAGCAGGGTAATCCCGCGTTGACCAGCAGGAGGTCAGTGCTTACTGTGAACTTTGATTCGCGACGTGAGGCTGCATGAGGCGGCTTCTAGCAAGTTAGTTTTTCAAACCTAGAGAACCGAAGCACGAAAGGACAGCGACATGCGTAAGATATTTAAGATAGGGGTCATCGCCATAAGCGCGGCGATGTTGGCGGGAGCGGCTGCGGCTGCCACCGACTGTACGCCATCGAAATGGGGAAAGGACGATACCTTGGGCTCGGCTAACCTTGTGTCGGCGCAAAACACATTGAAAGCCGCCGCACTCATTAAACAAGGTAAGTCTCAGCCCTTGGGCATCGTCATCGACGCAGATACACCGGCATTTGCACCGCGTGGTCTTAGCCTACAAGTGGTTCAACCCAACCAACAAGGCGGCAAAAAGCTTAGCCAATTTGGCTACCCTGCCAATTACAACGATGACGTGTTGCAGACGTGGGTGGGTATCGGCAGTCAAATTGATGGACTGGGTCACTTGGGTGAGGGCGGTCTTTACTACAACTGCTTGGATGAGAAAGAAATCTCAGCCATTACCGGTCTGACTAAGCTTGGTGTGCATGACATTCCGCCTTTGGTTGGCCGCGGAGTGGTCATCGATATGGCATCGCATATGGGCAAGAAAATGCTGAAAGCGGGTGAGCACTTTGGCGAGGCTGACATAAAAGCAGCGGCAAAAGCGCAGGGCGTCACCATCGGCAAAGGAGATATCGTGCTCTTTCACACCGGTTGGACCGAGGGGACTTTGGAAAGCGACCCCAAAGCCTGGGTCTCCGGCGAACCCGGCTTGAACGTCAGCGGGTCGCGGTACTTGGCCTCGCTCGATGTGATGGCGGTGGGTGCGGACACATGGGGCGTTGAGCCCGTTCCGCCAGCACCTGGCGACGGAGCTTTCTACGGCCACGTGGTGCTGTTGCAGGAGAACGGTATCTACTTGCTGGAAACCATGAATACCGGACCCTTGGTGCGTGATGGCGTCAAGGAGTTCATGTTTGTCCTGGGGCAAGCGCGTATTCGCGGTACGGTTCAGATGATCATCAATCCCGTCGCGCTGTACTGATCGCTAACGGAATGGGCCGTTGGCGACGCGCATGGCGGTGCCAACGGTTTGCATCACGCCCATAAGCGGCGGTAGTGGCCCTGAGGGTCGTGTGTCTTTGCTTGCTTGTCAGGGTCGAAGCGGCGACCGCCTCTGGGGTCAGTACCCAGACCTGCGATGTAGAGCCAGTTCCCCGTATTGCTGTAAGCATCGTCGTCTATGAGTTGCGACTCAAACCACGCTGCGCCAGCGCGCCAGTCCCCCCCTAAGTCATTGAGCCAATAGCTCGCCACAATTTGGCGCATGCGATTGGATAAAAAACCAGTCGTTGCCAACTCGTGCATGCCCGCATCGATGAAGGCGTGCCCGGTTGTGCCGCCTGTCCATCGTTGCCAGTCGTTCACCGTTGCAGTTGGCTTGGGAGCACTTTCGGATAGACCGCGTGCTGCAAAAATTTGCCGACCGTAGGCGTGACTGATCCAACGGAAGTGCTCTCGCCACATCCACTCGAACCACAGCCAGTAGCTACTTTTGGTCCTGCCGTCGCTTGCCTCGAACGCATCCAGCATCTGAGCTGCTCGGCGCACCGACAGGGTGCCCCAAGCCAAGTCCAGTGACAGCTGACTGGAAAAGTCAGGCCCACTGAGCTGATTGCGTGTCTCGAAGTAACGATGCGGGAGTCCTCGGTCTAGGTAGGCTTGCCAATGCTGGCGGGCCGCTTGCTCGCCAGACCGACGCCCATGCGCAATGCTGCCAGGCGTTGATGGCTCAAATGCACTCGAGTCTGTAACGCGCGCAATCACGCTGTTTTCTGCGAACAGGGGAGTGGGCACTAAGGACTCGGGTTCAGGCAATGGTGCAATAGATCGCAAGCTGGCTTTTTCAATTTTTTCTCTGAAGGCGGTAAACACCTTTGGCAACGCGTTCAATGAAAAGGGCAGCAGGTCTTGGTCAAAGAGTCCCGATTGCCATATGAAATGGGTCTGCCATGTGGCATCTCGCGAGAGGCTGCCTTGCGCCTCTCGCTCATAAGGCAACTCAATATGCTCGGCATACAGGTGGCTTGCTTGCGTGCTGCGCATGAGTGCGCGCAGGGCGTCAATGCTTTCGCAACGCCATAAGTCCGATCCCCGTTCACGCAAGCTGGCAGCCAGTGCCCCTTCCGCGTCGTCCGCCCAAGCTTGGGCATGGGTATTTCTCTCAATTTCGCCGTAAAGCGAGTCAACGGTGTGACGACGTTTAACCACGACCGGCAGCACACCGACACCGAGGTCACGCGCCTTGGCCATGGCTAGGCAAAGGGCGGGGTTGTCGTCTAGGCGCAGGTCTCGTCGAAACCAGTAAATCACGCAGGTTTGCTTCATGTTCGGGTGTCTTTATAGGTCTGTGTGGCCCAGAGGCTCAGCATGAGGGGCCCAGCAAAGAAAGTTGGACATCAGTATCGGCGGCGGCTGAAGTAGAGCCCACCCGCGCGGTGCGTTGACGCCGCGCTTGGGTGGTGCCTCGAGAGGCGTGTTTTGTAATCACGGCGCTCTTCCCTGCACGAACACTGGGCTGTTGCTTACGAGCGTATAAGCGCGCCTTGTTGATTCTGATTTCGGCCTCTACATCGACCAGTGGCACAGGAATATCCTTGCCAACCACGACGCCGCACTGCTGTTGGACGGACGCTGGCATGCGCCAAGGTTCAAACAGCCATGTATCCGGTACGAGGCGCATCGCCGGGACCCATTGGCGTACAAAGTGACCGTGTGGATCTTGATCCATGGCTTGCTTGATGGGGTTGTAGATACGCGTTGTGTTGATGCCGGTCGTACCCGACTGCATTTGTAACTGACTCCAATGGATGCCCGGCTCGTAATCCAGAAACTCGCGCGCGAGCCACTCGCCCACGGGTCGCCAATGCAGCCACAGCGGGTAGGCCGCAACGGAGACGAGCATGGCACGCATACGAAAGTTCAGCCAACCAGTGGCGTGCAGCATATTGACGCAGGCGTCCACCATCGGCCAGCCTGTGCGTCCTTCTTGCAGGACTTGAAAGTGTGCGGTATTGAACGCGTGCTCGCGCAAGTCGTCATAGCCGCGGTGCATGTTGTACCACTCGATCCCGGGCTCACTCTCCAGCTTTTGAATGAAATGACAGTGCCAGTGCAAGCGGCTGACGAATGCCCGTAAGCCTTTGCGGTGTGATGCGGTCAGTTGATCATCCTTTGCACGCATCCACGTTTGTTGAGCGACCTCACGCATGCTGACGCAACCCATCGCGAGGTAAGGGGACAGGCGAGAGCATGCGGCAGGCGCTGATAACGGTGACGAAATGCCCCCTCGGTATTGCCGGCTGCGTACAGATAAGAAGCTGTTCAATACGTGGAGAGCGGAGGTGCGCCCACCGATTTGTCGCTGTGCGGGCTCGTGAGGCGCCAGTTTTAAATCATCTGCCGAGGGCAAGGGCGACTGCACCCACTGTGTTTGGACATTGACTGCGCGCACCGAGTCGAGCTTGGGCGCGAGATCCTGCGCCATCAGCGCCTGCCAAGCGGGCTGCCAAAGAGCGCGGTCACGCAAACCCCGGAGGACGCCAAATTGTGGTGTTTCTTGCCACAGCACGCCTTGAGTTTGACACCAAGCGCGGACCGAAAGGTCTCGCTCATAAGACCAGCCGTTGCCGGTTTCTTGGTGACTATGGAGTGAGGCAATACCGTGGCTTCGGTGGAGATCGTCTAAGACGTCGGTAGCCTCACCCACATGGATTTGTAGCGTGAGGCCGTGTTTGCGTAGCGCCGTATAGAGGTCACGTAAACACTCCAGCGTGAAATGGAAATGCTGACGCGCCGCATCTGGTTGTTGCCATAACGCAGGCTCCAAGATGTAGAGACACAAAACGGGGCCTGCCTTGGCCGCGTTGATGAGGGGGGCATGGTCAGCGACGCGTAAATCGCGCTTAAACCAGACAAGCTGTGCACTCATGGAGGGGGAAAATAGCCGCGGGTGCCGGTGCCGGTGTAGGGGCGGTGGTGGGGCGCGAACGCAAGGGTGGCAGGGCACATAACGATAGCGTAACAAAAATACGCAAGGCCGTTAAAGTACCCGCGCTAAGCCTGCATCAACTCAACTGAATTAGCGGTGTCCGCTACCGTGGCGCGTTGGAAATCTCGGCGCCACCGCAGGTCTTCAAACTCTGTTCCGCGGTGCATGGTGCAGCGGTTGTCCCAGATGACCAAGTCACCCGCTCGCCAACGGTGGGTATAGACAAACTGTCGCTGCACCGCATGCGCAGTGAGTTCAGCAATGACGGCGTCTGCCTCCTCCGATGGCATCCCCTCGATGCCTGACACGTGACTGGCCAGATAAAGAGACTCTCGCCCACTTTCAGGTAGCTTGCGCACCAATACCTGTTTGACTTCAGGCAAGGCTGCCCGCTCGCTTTCTGAGAACTCATGAAACCCCAACTTCGCACGCGAGTGAAAAATAGAATGGGTAGCGATCAAGGGCCGCAGTGTCTGCTGACGCGCGGCAGGTAGGGCGTCGAAGGCCGCACGCAGGTCTGCGAACTGTGTGTGGCCGCCAATTTGCGCAATGCTTCTCGCGTATAACGCGGAGGCACGGGCAGGGGTGTGTCGAAACGAAGAATCGGTGTGCCACAGACGGTTGCCCAGCTGGAACATTCTCTGGCGACTGCTTGCGTCCCAGATTTGGTTGTTGGTATCTAAGTTAGATACGTCAGCAATTTTGTCCCCAGTCCGCAGCTTGACATCATCGCGAAAAGACCCAATCGTCGTCTCCAGCGGGCCAAACAACTCGGCAAAGCGCAAGTGGTCGGACTCATTCAAAGACTGTGCGGGAAAGATCAAGACGGCGTATCGCCAAAAGGCGTCGCGCATGGCCTGCGCGGCGACCTCGTCAATACCCTGTGATAAATCGATATCGCCGACTTCAGCTGCAAAGTCAGCGTTGATCGGAAAGATAGAAATGGCCATCGCTGTTCCTCTAGCACCCATGGTGTCGCTAGCCTGCGCTATCGACACGGGGGCACCCAAAATCTAAGCGTCAGAGGGTTGGTAGCTTCTGACAATGGGGGGGCCGGATGCGAACGGCGCGAGCGCATCCACCAAGCCTGTTTCCATGCGCCACTTCATGTAGGCTTTTTGGTGACCCAGCGTCTCCCACATTTCAACCAAAATCAGAGACTGCTCACCGTCTTCGGCGAATGTCTCGACTTTTAAACAGCCGTCGAAAGCGCGTGTAGCGGGTAAAGCCTGGGTCATCATCTCTAAGAGTGACGCCATTTTTCCCGCTTGTACGGGTATCTCTACTGTGACCATGACTGACATAAGTACTCCCTTTACATGTTGGGGTGGGGGTGACGCACGCGCGCTCTCTGTAAGCTCGTTAGGCCAGATACTTATCAGTTTAGTCTAGAAAAAAAACGCCCGCAAGCCCGGATCAGCTTTTGTTAGACGACGGTATTTTTATAGAACTTCTAGCACCAACAGCTTGCACTCAGAGCCTTCCTCCTGAATGTAGGGCTCGGTTCGGCATTCATGCAAGCGCACACGATTCGACTGACAGAGTGACATGATGTGGTGGTCAAAATTGGTTTCCGCCCAGTAGGTGTCGCGCACCGTAAAGACCACAAAGCCGCCGGTGCAGGTGATCCGGACAAGCTCACTGAGTGCGTCAGGCTTCACGTGTGCCGACGTGAAGGTGCCCACGCAGGTCACGGCCTGATAGGCCCCATCAGGTATGGCCAGAGGCTGGTTCATATCGGCTTGAAGCAGGGTGCCGTAGACCTGTTTTTCCTTGGCTTGCGCCAACATACCGGCGGAGAAGTCTAGGCCATTGACGCTGGTGAAGCCCTGCTGGCGCAGCAGTTGCCCAACCAAGCCGGTCCCGCACCCTGCATCTAAAATCGTCGCGTTGGCGTCTGGCACATACCGTTTGAGCTGTTGCACCGCGCGTTCTGGCGCTGGATAGCCCCATGCTTTCGTGAGGTCGTGATCATATTGTTCAGCCCAGCCACCGTAGGTGTCCATTAAGGCATCGGTGGTGGTCGCTGTGAGCACCTGCTCATGAATGTTGCTTCTCGGATTCAAGGTTGCTTGTCCTTACATGCCTTTATGGCGTTCATTGGTGCGGGTGGCGCGTAGCGTGACTAAGCGGTTTTTTGCTCAGTGAGCGCAAGTGCTTCTATCGTTTGCTGGCGCATGATGTATTTTTGTATTTTCCCCGTGATCGTCATGGGGAATTCGTCTACAAACCGAATGTGGCGCGGCACTTTGTAACGGGCTATCTGACCGTCGCAAAAGCGGCGTATCTCGTCCTCCGTTACTGACTGGCCCTCTCGCAATTTCACCCATGCGCAGAGCTCTTCGCCGTATTTTTCATCAGGTACACCGATCACTTGTACGTCTTGAATGTGCGGATGGCTGTATAAAAACTCCTCAATTTCGCGCGGGTAGATGTTCTCACCCCCGCGAATAACCATGTCTTTTAGGCGTCCCACGATATTGACATAACCCTGATCGTCCATCACGGCCAGGTCGCCCGTGTGCATCCAGCCTGCAGCGTCAATGGCCTCGCGGGTTTTTTCCTCGTCGTTCCAATAGCCCAGCATCACGGAGTAGCCACGGGTACAAAACTCCCCAGTGATACCGCGGGGAACCACGCGTCCATCGGTATCGACGATCTTGATTTCGACGTGCGGTTGCACGCGGCCAACCGTGGAGACGCGGCGCTCCAGAGGGTCATCTGTGGCGCTCTGCGTGGAGACGGGCGATGTTTCCGTCATGCCATAGGCAATGGTGACCTCTTTCATGTTCATTTCGGCTTGCACCCGCTTCATGACCTCGACCGGGCAGGGCGAGCCGGCCATGATGCCCGTGCGCAAACTACGCAAGTCAAGCTGGGCGAAGTCTGGATGCTCGAGTTCGGCGATGAACATGGTGGGGACGCCGAAAAGCGCGGTGCACTGTTCGTCTTGCACTGCTTTTAGGACAGCGAGTGGTTCAAATGCCTCACTGGGATACACCATGGTGGCGCCGTGTGTCAGACACCCCAAATTCCCCATCACCATGCCAAAGCAGTGATACAGCGGCACCGGAATGCATAGCCGGTCTGTGTGGGTTAGTTTGATTGCTTCAGCAACGAAATAGCCATTATTGAGAATATTTTGGTGGGTGAGGCAAGCGCCTTTGGGCTGGCCTGTCGTGCCCGAGGTGAACTGAATATTGATGGCATCGTCAAATTGCAACTGCGCACCCAAGGCCTCAACACGTGCCACGTCTTCGGGCCGCGCCAGTGCGCTGATATCGGCAAAATTGAACATACCAGGGGTTTGCGATGTCCCCAAGCGAATGACGTGCTTGAGGTCTGGTAACAACCGGGACTGCAAAGCACCGGGCTGGGCGCTCGAGAGCTCTGGCGCCAAGTCAGTCATGATGGCGAGGTAATCCGTGGACTTCAATGCGGGCGCCAAGACCAGCGCCTTGCAGCCAACTTTGTTCAGAGCATACGCCAACTCAGCGCGGCGGTAGGCGGGGTTGATGTTGACTAAAATCAGGCCCGCTTTAGCGGTGGCAAATTGCGTTAAGACCCATTCCGAGCAGTTGGGTGCCCATATGCCTACGCGATCGCCTGGCGCCAGACCGAGCGCTAGAAAACCGGCGGCCAATGCCTGCACACGCGCAGCCAGCTCTTGCCAAGTCCATCGAATGCCTTGGTCGACCACCACCAGCGCTTCTTGTTCTGCATACGCCGTTGCCGTTTTGTCAAAGGCTTGTCCAATGGTGTCGCCAATTAGTCGCGTGTTGCTGGCGCCGTGGTCATACGAAGGCTGCGCGGCCTGATTTTTCGTGTTGGTCATGTTGCCTCTCTTTGCTTGTGGGTCGCGTGTTGCAGGGCGACACGACGACCGCGGCTGCAAGCACCAGAAGAAACAGTTTATGACACTGGCGCGAGGCGTTCAAGGTCTATGACGTCGCAAAAACAGATCGCAGCGATAACTTTAGAAGCTCTATCGAATGGGTAAGTGACCAGGTATTGGCACATTTATTCACTGACCGCGCATGGTGGCGAGCGCCTGTTCGGCGGCGTCCACGCGGACGGTGCCATTAGAGACCAAAATCTGTGCCAACTGGTCAACTTCTGGCCCCAAGGCGCCTGCCATCATGGCGACATTTTGCGCATGCAGGGACATGTGTCCTTTTTGTATGCCCGTGGTCGCCAGCGCCTTCATGGCTGCAAAATTTTGCGCCAAACCCACCGCCGCAATGATCCTAGCCAAGGCACTGGCAGACTGAACGCCCAGTATTTTTAATGCGGCTTTGGCCATGGGGTGAAGCTTGGTTGCCCCGCCAACCAACCCGACCGCCATAGGTATTTCAATCGAGCCAGAAAGATCACCATCGGCTGTTGTCTCCCAGCGGGTCAGGCTGGAATAACGGCCCAGCCGCGATGCATAGGCGTGGGCTCCTGCCTCGACCGCCCGTGTGTCGTTCCCCGTTGCGAGCACCACGGCGCTGATGCCGTTCATGATGCCTTTGTTGTGGGTCGCGGCGCGGTAGGGGTCTGCTTCGGCAAAGTGATAGGCCATCACCATGCCGTCGCGAACCGCTTCGCCGCCGATGTCCGCTGTGCGCCAGACACACCGCGCACGCGCCAGCCGGCGGTCAGCTAGATTGGACAAAATACGCAAGTAGGTCCGCCCACCTGTCCACTGCGCAATCGATGGGGCCAAGGCCTCTGCCATCGTGTTCACGGCGTTCGCCCCCATCGCGTCCAGCGTATCGATGATGATATGCGTGATGACCATGGGACCTGACTGCGTGTCTATGATGCGCACCTCCAAGTCCCTGAAGCCCCCGCCTAGCTGGATGAGCAAGGGGTCACACCCATCGCAAATCGCTTGTATATCGGCCTTGCGCTCGAGGATGGAGAGCCGCGCATTGTAAGGATCGGGGACGTTGACCAGTTGAATCTGGGCAATCATGCAAGTCCCAGACATGGAGGTGATGAAGCCGCCGTTGTCGTAAGACTGGCGGGCCGCGTTACACACCGCAGCAACCACGGATGACTCTTCCGTCGCCATCGGAATCAGTACGTCGCGTCCATCGACTTTCATGTTGGTGGCAACGCCGACAGGAATAGTCATCGTGCCCACAAAATTTTCGATCATGTGATCACCAATCTCCGCCCCCAAGTTGCCAGCGTTGGCCATCAATGCCTGCTGTGTGTCATCAAGGTCGGCGATTTCCGATATCAGCGCGATGCGCTCAGCGACCGTTTTTTTGTGAAAACCCGTCAGGCGGCTTGAGTATGTAGATTGATTCATTTGGATGCTTGTTTTGCCGTTGGCAACGCGGACCTGGTCAATAGGTAGGCAGCCCGGTACGTAGGCAGGTAGGTAGTGCCTTAGGAACGTCGTTGAGGGGAGGGCTTAAATCAGAGAATGGCTTCGCACTCAATCTCTACCGTCATGCGGGGATCAACCAAGGCGCTGACCTCGACCAAGGTCGACGCGGGCAGGTTGTCACCAAATGCGCGTATGCGTCGCGGGTTGATCGACGCGCGCTCTGTGATGTTGGTCATGAAAATTCGAACCTTGGTGACCTTGTCTAAGCCACTGCCAGCCGCTTTTAAGCAGGCTTCTACGTCGTCCATTGCAATATCAAACTGATCGACCGTATTCGCGGGAATAGACCCGTCCGCACGCATGCCCACGAGACCCGATACCCAGACAATGCCGTTGGCTTCGACCGCATGGCAATAGTGGCTGACTGGCTTCAACAAGTTATCCAGCATGATGCGATTTATCATCGTCTGTCTCCATGTATTTAACGAAAAATCATAGTGTAAGCATGATTGTTTATGTGCGGGGGGGGAGGGCGGTTATGTGATTTGAAAAATCGACGCAGATCGCGTCAAAGTAGGTTTTTATAATTAACAGATGTGCGAATCCCATAATCGAACCAGCGCGTTTGAATTTTTTTTAGTTACCNGCCTACTTACTTTAAGTACCGATAGCTCACGCGTGAGGCCTTAGCTGTGGCCCGCTGAGTTAGCGGTCTTTCTGTGGTGCACCTACGCGATTGACGGTCATAAATTTTTAAGTTAACGTAAATCGTAAGTTTTTACTACTTAAAGGATTCGTTGTGAGAGCATTAAATTTTTCAATCGTGGTTGCGTCACTTGTTTGCTTAATAAGTTCCAACGCAAACGCAGATACAACCAGTGTGAAGCTGCACAAGATCGTCGAGGTGAAGAAGAAGGGGGAGCATTGTGAACAAGACCCCAATTGCTTCAACCGCTACCATCCCGCAATTAAGCCTGTTGCACGGGCAGCCCCTGGGGACCATATCGTGGTGCATACACGCGATGCGCTCGACTCAAACCTAAACATTAATTCAAAGCCGAAAGATGTCACGGCGATTGATACCAATTTAATTCACCCCATGACGGGGCCAATCTACATCGAAGGGGCCAAGCGAGGGGATGTACTGGCCGTCGAATTGTTGGACATTAACCCCGACGACTACGGATATACAACGCTCATCCCGGGATTCGGGTTTTTGCCTGATCTGTACAAAGAGCCATTTGTTGCGAACTGGAAATTGAACCGGGTTGAGGCCGTCTCGGAACAAATTCCGGGTGTTCGGATCAAGATGAACGCCTTCATGGGTTCCGTTGGTGTGATGCCGGGCGAGCCAGAAGTTGAGGCGTGGCTGGCACGTGAGACCGCGCTCGGCAAAGTAGGCGGCGTTGCGTTGCCACCAGAGCCCACCGGGGCGCGTCCCGCAGAAATATGTGGTGCGAACGGTAGCCATAAAGACCGGTGTTTGCGCACCGTTCCACCGCGTGAAAACGGTGGCAATATGGATGTGAAGCAAATGGTTCGCGGTACGACGCTGTTGCTACCTTGCTTTATTGATGGATGTGGATTTTTTATTGGCGATGTTCACTATGCACAGGGTGACGGGGAAGTCGCGGGTACAGCCATTGAAATGGGTGCTGTCGTAACGGTAAAAACATCAATCCGCAAAGGAATGGCGTCCATCGTGAAGCAGCCAATGTTTGAAGGGGGCTCACAAATTAAGGCCTTGGAGCCTGATCGCTTCCACGCCGTGGTGGGTTATCCTTTGAAGAAAGCGGGCGAAGTGCCGCCACAGTGGGCCTACTTGGATAGTGAGAAAATTAAACCACTCACTAACTTATCAAATGACCTCACGCTTGCGGCTAGACACTCGTTGACGAGCATGATCGATTGGTTGGTCGCCACCAAAGGGCTCAGCAAACAACAGGCACTGGTGATCGCCAGTGTCGCTTGTGATGTACGTATCAGTAATATGGTTGACGTTCCAAACTATGCGGTGACGACGATCTGCCCTATGGAAATTTTTGATAAAAAGTAAGCTACTTAGCAACTAGAAAAAGCGAGGCTCATTTCCTCGCTTTTTTTATATATAAAGCGTCAATATGTACAACCGAAGAAATGCAATAGGCATTATTGCCGTGATGGCTGCCTGTGCAAAAGAGGCCTTAGCGCACACGCCATACGGCCTATGGGATGCGTTTAGAAAGCAAAACTTACAAATACTCACGTCACACGAGGACTACACGGGGGATGACTTGGCTGAGATTTGGGTGGCGACACTACGAAAAGAACTCCCTTTGAGCCGTGCCATGGTGAGCCGAGCGCGAAATTTTTCTCGTGTAGCTAGCCTCCTCAAGACGGATCAGTCAAAACTCGCTGTTTTGTCCCATAAGCAAGCGCGGGACATGTTTAGCGGCGCGCCGCCTTTTGAGCTCTTTGCCCCGATGCCTATTCAGGTGTTGCTAGATGATGGCAAGTATTTTTTGATTGCCAGAGAAAGCTTGCCCAAAAGCCATGCTTTCGTCATCACGGCCGCACTGATGCATGAGTCGCGTGACCTCAAGTTTTTAAAGCCCACGAAGGCAACATATGGGATTCCCTTACACCCAGGATCGCAGGCGTATTTTAGCGGTGAGGAAGTGCCCTTAGATGCGGTTGATGAGAAATAACAAGGTGGCTTGACACGGCGGGGGTCACGGCAGCTATCTTCTCGGACAAAGCTAGTTCAGCCGGGAACCCTTTTCTTGCAGAAACGCAATGGCCAAGTTAAGTTCTTCCTTGGATAGATGCTGCGTTTTAATAGTTAGGGCGACGTTGTCCGTTGAAAAAGCGTGTGGGCGTTCGTCCGTGTCGAGTACTTGCACCTCGTAGGCCGTTACTTGGTTGTGCAAACCTTTTAAGTTGTAACTTCGACCTATGTCGTAATGAATGACATCTTGAGTGAGCTTATAAGTCTCGTTTGAGACCAATATTGAGCCGGGGCGGGCAGCGCTCTCTAAGCGCGCGGCCAGATTAACGACGCCTCCCAACACGGTGTAATCCAGCCTATCCTCGCTACCGAAGTTACCAACGGTGCAGTAACCACTGCTGATGCCAATTCGCATCTCTAGCACTCTGTCGAAGGAGTGCCGCTTGGCCCATGTTGGCGCATTTTCGCGGACATAACGCTGCATGTCCAAGGCCATGTCTACGCATTTTTTAGCATCTAGGTCGGGTCCGTTTGATTCGGGGTCGCCGAAAAAAATCATTACAGCGTCACCAATGTACTTGTCGATAGTGGCGCCATGACGAACGGCAATCGTTGCCATGTTATTCAAGTAGTCATTCAAGAAGTCTGTGAGGTCTTCAGACTCCAACTCGTCCGTTAGCTGCGTAAACCCAACAATGTCTGAAAAAAAGACAGTTAGCTTTTTTCGCTGACTACTTAGTTCAACCTTGTCTTTCTTATCAAATAATTTTTTGTAAACTTGGGGCGAAACATACCGCGACAAATTTTTCGAGAGGCCTTCAAGTATTCGAGCCGACTCTTCTGCTTGTTTTGTGGCCTCTTCAGAGATCTTTTTTTGCTTAGCAAGCTCCGCAGACAAGGCCTTACGCAGCCCTGCTTGCAGGCGCAGCTTGCCAATCTCCTTTTTGAGTTGGCCTAGCTCATCAGGGACAGTTTCGTTTTCAGTCAATCACTTGTCCATTAAGTTGACTAACAGAATAGGCCCAAGGCTATCTATTCTCTAGGGCTTCGATTAACGCTGACAAACGCTCAGCGACCGCAGAGTCGTCGAAGCGGTCTTCCATGCATTCACTCGATGCTAAAAATGGCAGGCGCTCGCTGTTCCACATCTCCATTTTTGGTGTCAAGGTCTTGGCGTCGTCGAACATCCCAACAGGTACGCCCAACATACCTTCGAATATTTCAGGTCTTACCGACACCTTTGTCATGCACTTCGTGCAGTGTGAGGCGGTCATCTTATGACCACTGCCGCCGGTGTATTCGTAGGTGTTTGTTGGTCCTTCAATGTCAATTTCAGTCTCTGCATAAAATGTGTGCAGCGTGAAAGACCCTGAGTGTTTACGACATGACGTGCAATTGCATTGCATTGTGAGCATGGGATCAAGATCTGTTGCTAACTTGACCTGACCGCAGTGGCAGCTTCCGGTGTGTTTAGGCATAACTTTATTCCTTATTCTTGAACAAAACGCATTTTGATCCTAGCTTTAGCAAGGGACGCGTTCGCGCGATTTATCTTCTCACATTGTGACGTTATTGCCCAGTTCTTAATGGGGCATGAATTAATACTTAATTGTTTAACACGTATTCACACGTCAGAGGCCACAGGTTTTAACGCTGTCTCAGCGCCCCTTGAATTCAGCGTTTCTTTTTTCTTTAAATGATGTGGTGCCCTCCGCCAAGTCCTCGGTGAGGCCAACGTCATAGAACGAACGCGACTCCATGCGCAGCGCCTCATCAACAGGCATGCCGATTGAGCGTCGCATCACCTCTTTGGCAAAGCGTTGCGAGAGGGGGGACCTTGAGGCTAGCATTTCCGCATAGTTCAACGCGCGGCTCAGTAACTCCGCCGCTGGATAGATTCGGTTAACCAAGCCAATGCGTAGTGCATGATCGGCGTCCACACGCTCGCCTGACAAAATGATTTCCATCGCATGGCCAAGTCCGACAATGCGCGGCAGTCGAATGAGTCCGCCGTCACATGCGTGAAATCCCCATTTGGCATCTTGTAGCGCAAACTCGGCATGAGGTGCGCAAAAACGAATATCGCAGGCAAGGGCGAGCTCAAAGCCCCCTGAAATCGCAAATCCGTTGATCGCCGCAATGATGGGCTTGTCAATATCGAGATTCCGTGTGATGCCTCCAAACCCTGGGCCATTGGTGAAACGCCGGCGAAACTCGGGCGCAGAGGTCTGAGCAAAAGCCATGGTGTAGGTCTTCAGGTCAGCGCCTGCACAAAAGGCTTGGTCACCCGCGCCCGTAATGACCGCCACCCGTAGGTCATCGTCCGCCGCGAAGTCTTTCCACACGTCGACCAATGCCTCGTTAGCGTCAAAATTGAGCGAATTCATTTTGCTCGCGCGGTTAATGGTGATAACGGCGACGGCGCCATTTTTTTCGTAGGTGATATCGGCCATATTTGTTCTTGTACCTTTGTAGAGATGGTGTTTTTTGAGTCGTATGGGTCAGGTTTTCTTTTCTAACCGCTCAGTGAAAATACGCGTTGTCATATGCCGGCAACGACGAACAATCGGCAGCCGTTTTCCTCCCCGACCTGATGAACTAACCCGCCCATAGAGGGGGGTGGGCTTTCTGGGGCTAAGCGTCCCGTCACTCTGATGCTTGGTGCGAGATCAACGACGACCACGTTGTAGGGGGCCGTGGCGCTGTACCCTGCGGGCGCGCGCCGTATCGTCGTCCAAGACACCAAGTGGCCTTCTGTTGGCACATCAAAATTCTCGAATTCACGTGAGAGGCAGTTAACACAAACCACCGCAGCTGCGGTGAGTGTCGTTTTGCAATTGGTGCATCGTTGCATAGTCATTACTGCACGCCTCGCAGTATGGACACCGTACAGGCAACGCCGGCGCCCCCGAGGTTATGCGTCATGCCGATACGTGCGTTTTGAACTTGATTGGGATGCGTATGGCGTAACTGACTAACAACCTCGAAAACCTGTCCCAAACCCGTTGCGCCAACCGGGTGGCCCTTTGCTAGCAGGCCACCGCTGGCGTTGATAGCCACATCACCGCCAACGGCCGTACGTCCCTCATGTGCCCAATACCCGCCCTGACCTCGGGGAACCAAGCCAAGGTCTTCGCTGTCAATGACCTCCGCTATAGAGAAGCAGTCGTGCAGCTCTACCAAGTCAATGTCTTGAGCGCTCACACCTGCCAGCTCATAGGCACGCTGTGCGGCAACGACGGTCGCATCAAACGATATAAGATCCGCGTGCCCGCCAATGCTTGGCGAGCCCCTTGTTTGTACGGCCGCCAAGACCTGAACGAGTGGGTGCTTGAGTGTGGCGCTTAGTTTCTCGGCCACCGCCTTTGAGACCACCACCACCGCCGCTGCACCGTCACTCGTTGGGCAGCAGTCGTACAGTTGAATGGGGTCGCAGATGGGCAGACTATCTGCAATTGTCGCGTCGCTTAGTTCAGCGCCCATTTGCGCCAGTGGGTTATGGAGGCCGTTACCCTTGTTTTTCCGAACAACGGCGCTGACATGTTCGCGTGTAGTACCAAACCGATCCGCATGCATGCGCCAGGCCAAACCGAATAGGCCGGGGAACGTCAGTCCGCTGGGACCGTCATTTTCGTTATCCATTGCACAGTTCAACGCAGCCGTGGTTTGCTTGGTAGGTGCGTGCGTCATGGTTTCAACACCCACTGCGATGGCGGCATTGACCTCGCCAGAAGCGACAGCCATGCAGGCATGCCTAAAGGCGATACCGCCAGAGGCACACGCTCCCTCCACTTTGGTGCACGGCACATTGGGTAGGCCAATTCGGTCAGCAACAATACCCGCCAAGACTTCTTTGCCGTTCAGCGGACCGCTTATAAAGTTTCCAAGATAGAGTGCGCCAATGTCGCCCCTGTCCACTGTTGACTCAATGAGTGCGTCCACCACCGCCCCCACAGCCAGACTTTCAATTGACTCATCGGCGTGTCGACCGAAGGTCGTTGACCCAATGCCAACGATATAAACATCACGCATGTGGCGTCTCCTTTTCAAGCATGTCGCGTAGCGACGTTTTGAGTACTTTTCCGTAATTATTTTTTGGCAGCATGTCGACAAACTTAAATTCCTTGGGACGCTTAAAACGTGCAATATGCGCCAAGCAAATCTCATCGAGCTCTTCCTGCGTGGGTTTCTTGTCGGAGCGAGGGACAATGAAGGCGATGACCTCTTCGCCCCAATCTGGGTGCGATCGACCCACCACAGAGCACTCCAATACACTCGGGTGCAGCAACAAGACTTCTTCGATTTCACGCGGATAAATGTTAGAGCCACCGCTAATGATCATGTCTTTGGAGCGATCCCGTAGCGACAGATAGCCGCGTGCATCAAGAAAGCCGATGTCCCCCGTCCATAGCCAACCGTCGCGTAGCGCGTTGGTCGTGGCTGTTGGGTTATTCCAATAGCCGCTCATAACCGCATCGCTGCGCGTAATGACTTCGCCCAACTCGCCTGCGGGGAGTACTTGTCCGTTTTCATTCACGATGCGCACCTCTACGCCGGAGCGCGGAGCACCGCAGGACTGCAGTCGATCGTGGTCTAGGCCCTGTTCATCGGCGCGATGGTCTGCTTTCGACAAGCCCGTGATCGTCATCGGACTTTCACCCTGTCCATACAGCTGATACAAGCGTGGCCCAAAGCAGGCGATTGCGCGTAGCGTATCACTCACGTACATGGGGCCACCGCCGTAATACAAGGTGCGCAGTCCCGGGTAGGCGTGATCAGGTTGTGCATGGCTTAGCAGCCGCGTGACCATCGTTGGCGCGGCGAAAAGGGTGACGTTTTTCTGGGTTTCAAACGTCTCGAGTATTTGCTCCGGGTCAAACCCATCGAGAATCATTTGGGTGCCGCCTCCAAACAGGTGAGGCAAGCTGTAGAGGCCACTGCCGTGTGACAGAGGTGCTGCATGCAACTTCATGTCCCCAACGTTTACATGCTCAATGTCGGCGCTGTAGGTGAGCGACATAAATAGCAAGTTGCGGTGCGTTAGCATGGCCCCTTTGGGGCGACCGGTGGTTCCCGATGTATAAAAAATCCAAGCTAAATCAGTGGGCTCCACTGAGGCACAGGCAATCGGTGAGGCTTTGTATAGATCAGCGAAAGACTCAGAGTGGGTGGTCAACAAGTCGACCTTTGAACCTGTTAGCGCCAGCTCCGCTGCGACATCTGGGGCTAAGCTCTTGCTGATGAATGCGATGCGCGCACTGCAATCGTTCACGATATGCACCACCTCCTTGGCGTGTAATTTGGCGTTCACTGGCACGGCGCAGAGACCGGCAGTCCAACATGCAAAAAGCAAGTCCAGAAACTCAGGACAGTTCTCCATGCAAATCACAACCCGGTCACCCTTAGCGATACCCTCCAACGACGCCAGCCCTCCCGCAAGTTGTTTAATGCGCGCTGAAAAGTCGCGAAAGCTAAGCTCAGATGCACCGTAGCCGTAGGTCGCCATGCGCGGCGGTCTTGATTGCGCGTGCTTTTGCTGTGTGCTGTCGATGATCGCAATGGCATCTGGGTTCGCCAGTGCGCGCTGAAACAGGTATTGAGCGAGGTTGGACATCAACGCACTTTCTCTATGTAAAAGTTACCGCCTTGGGTCGCGTAGGCGATGAAGAAGTTAGAAAAATCATCCAGAGGCTTGCCGCTCCCCTCTAGCTTGGCTCGCAAGATGGCCCCTTGCCAACCGATCCAAAAAATACGGGCAAGCGACTCGGTATCTGCGTCAGCCGGTAAGTCGTTTCTCGCTTTCGCCTGAGCCAGCACGTCAGCGATCCACGATTCCCAACCTCGAAAAACTGCCTGCAATTTTTTGCTCAACACCGGGTCCGTTGACCCCAACTCCTGACTCAGGTTGCCCACTAAACAACCGCGGCGGAACTGGTGCCTCGCCAAGCGATTACGACCGGTCTTCATCCACTGAGCAAGTCGTTGCAGTGGCGGCGTTTCCGAGTCACCCAGAATGCGACAAAAGCGCTCTTCAAAGTAGGCCTCGTACCATCCAATCACCTCTAGCGCGAAGCCTTGCTTGCTGCCAAAGAAGTGATAGAAAGAGCCCTTGGAAACGCCAGTCTCTCGCAGTAGGCGGTCAATTCCCAGCGCGTTGTAGCTGAACTCGGTCAGAAGCTCTGCCCCGTGCTGTACCAGAATATGTCGCGTTTGCTGACTCATGAACCGCATTCTGTACCAATCGGTCTAGTTTAAATAATGGGACAAATACCTATGTACATGCGTCTTGCGCGTCCTCCTACCTGCCGGCACTTGTGCAGGCATTTGCAACGACACAGTGGACATGCTAAAAAAGGGCCGGTTGCTAGATTTTTATCGGTGAAGAGGGGAGATATCAGCATGTCTAAAGCGCAAGTTATCCACCAATTGGGCGCACCTAGCGCGATGCAATGGATGGATTGGGAGGTGCCCGACCCCGCACCCGGTGAGGTCCGATTGCGTCACACCGCCGTGGGGGTGAACTACGCCGATACCTACCACCGAGCCGGTATTTCGCACCCGTGGGTCGTGCCACCGTGCCCCGTAGTCATTGGTTTTGAGGGGGTGGGTATCGTGGAGGGCGTTGGTGACGGTGTGACGGAGTTCCAGGTGGGTGAGCGTGTGGCCTACGGGATACCGCCCTTGGGTAGTTATGCCGAGATACGCAACTACCCCGCTGACAAACTGCTACACCTGCCAGAGGGCCTAGATGACCGAGAGGTAGCCGCGCTGTTAATGAAAGGCATGACCGCCCACTACCTTCTTCACAGAACCTATGCCGTCAAGCCAGGCGACACCATTCTGGTGCATGCGGCGGCAGGCGGCATGGGGCTCATTTTGTGTCAATGGGCGAAGGCTATGGGTGCGACGATTGTTGGCACCGTGAGCACCGAGGAAAAGGCTGAGGCGGCACGGGCTGCCGGCTGTGATTACGCCGTGGTGCGGTCAAAGAATAGCTTTTTAGAGGTGGTTCGTGAGGTCACCAATGGAGAAGGTTGTGCCGTTGTTTACGAGGCCATCGGAAAAGACACCATGCGTGAATCGCTGGACAGCTTGCGGCTCATGGGCGTCTGCGCGGCCTATGGGCATGTATCCGGACCGCCAGACCCTATCGACGTGATTCAAGATCTCGGGCGTCGTGGATCTTTGTTTATTACAAGGCCAGCAATCATGCATTACGTCGCAAAACGCGCCGACCTCGAATGGACGGCACGTGACTTGTTTAAAGCCATAGGCGACGGTATTCTCAGCGCCAACATCAATTACGAATATGCATTGAAAGACGCGGTCAAGGCCCACGAGGCAATCGAGTCTGGAAACACCCTAGGGGCAAGCATACTCATCCCTTAGCAAGCGCAAAGGCGCGGCCCCTTTGCCTCGATAAACCTGTTGAAGAGCTTGGTGGACGCGCAGTGCGACTGTTAACGCGCCGGCTTGAAAACCCAGCAGCCAGGCGGCAGACCATACGTTTAACGCCGTCGATGTTATTGAGAGAGTAAGTTATCGTAATATGAATGCGATGAAGGAGGCAACAATCTTGTTTATAGTGTCTGAAGAAGCGGCGCGCTGCAAGTTCGTTGGTAATTTAGATTGACGTTGCGGTAACTTCGTTAGGCGCAATTGGCTATTTAACAGGAGAACAACGTGGCGACCTTCAACGACGTAATCATCCAAACACGCGATGACCTAAGAGCCTTTGAAGCGGCTATGACGCTGGAAGAGCGCTTGCCCGAGCGCAGCGTACTTGATGTGTTTATTCGGGCGGCCGAGCAGCAGCCCAATCGCACGGCCATCACCATGCTCATGACCGGTGCGCCCGACGAAGTGCCTCGTTGCGTCAACTACGGGCAGTTGTTAGGCATGGTGCGGCGCTCCGCGAACCTGTTTCATAGCCTTAGCGGCCCGCGTCCCGGTGTGGCCTACATGCTACCCAGCCTGATCGAGACGCACGCCACCCTGTGGGGAGCAGAGACGGCGGGTTACGCAGTCCCCATTAACTTTCTGCTGCAAGTTGATCACATTGCCGCATTACTTGAAGAGTCTGGCTCACGCATACTCGTGGCTCTTGGGCCGCACCCCGTGCTTGATATATGGGAAAAAGTGCTGGCTCTGCGCGAGCGCCTGCCTGGCCTGGTCTTGATTCGCGTCGCACCACCCGGCTCACCAGAGGAGGCGGGCGTGATCGATTTTCATACCGCTCTGGCTGCCCAACCAGACGATCATTTGATTTTTGGCGAGCCTGGTAAGGACGATGACATTGCCGCTTACTTTCATACTGGCGGCACCACGGGCGCGCCTAAGTTGGTGGCCCATACCCATCGTGGGCAACTGATCGCCGCGCTGGGCGGGGCAGCTATGGGTAATTACCGGCCTGACGATATTTTCACCGCCACCTTTCCGCTGTTTCATGTGGCTGGCACTATTGCTGCAGGGCTGGCTGTATTCTTGGCAGGTACGGAGTTGCTGGTGATGTCACCCGGTGGTCTACGTACGCCTGCGATGGTGCAGGGCTTTTGGCGCTTGGTGGGACAGTACAAAGCGACCCGAGTGGCGGGTGTGCCGACTGCGATGGGCGCAGTCCTTGAGGTGCCAGTCGATGGTGCCGACATCAGTGCCGTGCGCGCTGGGATAACCGGTGCGGCCTTGTTGCCGCCCGCAGTGGGCGAACGCTTTCGGCAAGTCACGGGCGGTTACCTTTACGAGGTCTACGGCATGACCGAGGCCTCAGGTCTGATCGCGTATGACCCGGTTGCGGGTGCGGGCAAAGCCGGCTCAGTCGGGTGGGCGCTGCCCTATACACGCGTAGAGGTTCGTCAACTCGGTGCCGATGGGCAGCTGGGGGTCCTATGCCAAGCAGGGGAGGTGGGCGTGGTGAGCGTGATCGGCCCGCATGTTTCACCCGGCTATCGCAACGCCGAACACGGTGTTGGCATCTTAGACAAGGACGTGCTGAACACCGGTGACTTGGGCTACACAGACGAAGAGGGTCGCCTGTACATGGCTGGGCGATCCAAGGACTTGATCATTCGAAGCGGCCATAACATTGATCCGGTGATGATAGAGAATGCCCTCGCTGCGCACCCCGCCGTTGCGTTGGCAGCCGCGGTTGGCATGCCAGACGCCTACGCCGGCGAGTTACCTGTGTGCTACGTCATGTTGCGCGAAGGGGCCAGCGTGACAGAAGCCGAACTGCACCAATACGCCGAAGAGACCATCGGTGAACGACCCGCGTGGCCCAAACATTTTTATATCATTGATGCCATTCCCACCACCTCGGTTGGAAAAATATTCAAACCAGAACTGCGCTGCGATGCCGCAACCAGACTGGTCAATGGGGTGTTGCGCGAGCAACTGGCTGAACCGGATGCACACGTGCAGGTCAGCGCCGGGGGGACAAGGGGGTTGATCGTGAACGTGACTTTACCCCTTGCCGCAGAAGCCGCGATGCCAGCCGTTAAACAGGCACTGGCTGGTTATCTGTTTGAAGCGCGCGTCACGCTGGCCTGAGTGAGGCGGCGGATCCGATTACCTTGTGTTTGCCTGCTCCGCGTCCCATGTGCCTACCGACTGAGCGCTTGGCAATACCTCAAAACTGATGAACACGAATCGAGCTCGGTGCGGAGTCAGGCCAGCCCAGCGTTTTATTTGGAATCGCTGCTTTGTGTTTTTGAGGCATCGTCCTCGGGTTTAGCTTCTGGAACAAAATCACCAAAAACCTCTTTAAGTGGGCACACCCCAACGACGGGACACTTTGAGCAAGTGGCAACCAGGGCAATAGGACACAGCGTCATGAGGACTCCCAATATCAATAAACAAAACCCACTATAGGATAAAAAAATTAATAAAGATACATGCGGTTAACACCGACGCACGGCTTATCTGCGGCGCATGTGCTGCTTCAGTACCGTTGCCATTGCTTGCACGCCGGGTTCAATGCGCTCGGTGGCAATAGACGAGTAGCCCAGGCGCATGCTGGCGCAGTGGTTGGGCGATGTGGGGTAAAAGAACGCGCCGGGTTCCACCACCACGCCAACTCGGTACAGGTTTTGTGCGAGTTTCAGCGTATCAAGGGTGTCAGGCGCTGTGACCCATAACGCAGAGCCACCTTGGGCGGCGCTGTGCTGCAGGTGTGGCGCGTGTGTCTTCAATGCTTGCCTGAGAGCGGCGGCGCGCTCTCGGTAGCGCGCAATGAGGTTGCGAACGTGGCTTTCATGAAAGCCATGGGCCACAAAGCTGGCCGCGGCACGCTGGTTGTTAGGTGAGACGTGGCGCATCATCAAGCGGCGCAGCGCGCGTACCTCCTTGATGAGTGGGGTGACCCGCATTTCGCACGCTTAGGGTTACTTGCTCTTCGCTGGTGTCGCTGGCTAGCGTCACCTCTAAATCAGTGTGCGCATGCTCAATGGCATTTTTCACCAAGTTGGCGATAGCTTGGTAGATCCAGAAGTGCTCGCCCAAAGCCTCATCCTGTGAGCCTGTGAATGTTGATAATAGCCTGATGGATCGTCCGGCAAGAGTCGCCACTACCCCATACGCCCTCAAGAACACAGATAACCAACGTTTTGCAAACATCCATCTACGCACCTCTTTTTCTATATGCCGCCCAATTACTACGCCGCGCGGGGTTTGCCGTGGGGTTTCTGTTGTTGTTGCAAGCGCCGCTCCTCAGTGCCAAAACGGCTGCCGATACGTTTAAGGGCGCGAGCGAGTCTGTTTTTACGGTCGAGATACAAACCG
>JGI20156J14371_10001043_pt1 | contig 23156 bp, 16 predicted proteins | sample COG_06_FD_14371 | JGI IMG/M metagenome (IMG submission 14371)
GACATAATAACTGACTCAAATCCCATAAGAGCTAACTTGGCTTTCAGGTTATCTGCGGGAGCTTGCTCAGAAAACGCGCCCACTTGTATATAGTAATCAATTTGTCGATTATTATCCCTTTTCTTTTGGATGTCTTCGATATTGTAAGCTGATGATTCCTCTGGAAGTGTTTGATAAAAGTCATAATTACTATCTTCATCTATATTTATAACATCGTCTTCACCAATCGCAGAGTTTACTTCAATACATGATCCCTCTGTTTCTTTCGAAACAAATGGACTTTTGCCGTTAGTAATAAATAACGTCACAGCAATTGATATCAAAATACCTAGCAGTAAACCAAAAAACAAACCGTTAGTAAAAGGTGTGCCTTCAGCTTTTTTTTCTTTAATTGTTCTGTAGTCGTCAGCCATTTTTTCCCTTTACATTGAATCCGGAGCAGAAATTCCCAGAAGATTTAAACCAGTTTTTATTATATGTTGAGTTGCAAAAATTAAAGATAACCTACCATTTTTTTCGTTATTATTTTCAACAAGAAATTTAGTATCATTATAATAGCCATGAAGGTCGGCAGCACATTCTTTTAAATAGTTTGCAATTTGATGAGGAGCTAAATCATTTGTGGCAGCTTCTACCACCTCAGGAAATTCTTCTATTTTTTTAATTAATTTTTTCTCAAGCAATGTTTCGTATTTGTACTCTGCTGTACTCCTTAGTGAATGAAGTTCACCCCCCCATTGCATAAGCACTCTTTGAATTCTTGCATGAGCATACTGAATATAATAAACAGGATTTTCATTGTTTTGCGATTTTGCAAGATCTATATCAAAAACTAATTGAGAATCTGCTCGCCTTGCGATTAAAAAGTAACGAGTAGCATCACAGCCGACTTCATCAATTAAATCCCTAAGAGTGACATAACTTCCCGCCCGCTTTGAAATTTTAACTTCTTGACCATTTTTCATGACTGTAATCATTTGGTGCAGAACGTATTCTGGCCAACCAGGTGGAATACCAGTATCTAGGCCTTGAAGCCCTGCCCTTACTCTGTTAACAGTGCTGTGATGGTCGGCTCCTTGTTCATTAATAACTCTCTTAAAACCTCTTTCCCATTTATTGAGATGGTAAGCAATATCAGGAACAAAGTAAGTAAACGCCCCATCACTTTTTTGCATCACTCTATCTTTATCATCTCCAAATGCGGTTGTTTTAAGCCATAACGCCCCATCTTTTTCATATGTATGGCCATTGTTTTTAAGTGTTGTAACGACATCCTTAATCTTACCTTGTGAATAAAAAGAAGATTCAAGGCTAAATACGTCAAAGCGTATTTTAAAGGCTTCTAAATCTTGGTCTTGCTCTTTTCTTAGGTAATGAATGCCATAGTTTTTTATAGCATCATCATCGGTTGTATCGCCGTTTGACGAAAAAGTTTCGGAGCCATTTTGGATGGTTTTTTTTGCAAGATAGGACTTTGCGATGTCGGATATATATTCACCACGATAACCATCTTCAGGAAAGCTTGGATCTTCTGGTAGAACGTTCATACATCTTGCTTTGATTGACTTGGTTAAGTTGTCTATTTGTGACCCTGCATCATTATAATAAAATTCTCGAGTGACATCCCATCCAGAAAACTCAAATAGTCTTGCCAAGCAATCTCCAATTGCAGCCCCTCTTCCATGTCCGACATGAAGAGGCCCTGTTGGATTTGCTGAAACAAACTCTATTTGAATTTTTTTTCGTGAACCTTGATTACTTCTTCCATAATTTTTATTATTTTCAAGAGCATCATTGATTATTTTATTGTGTGTGTTTGAACTAAAGTAAAAATTTAGAAATCCAGCCCCGGCAATTTCTATCTTGCTAAATGATCTTGTAGATGGGATTTTCTCAACTATTTCTTGCGCAACGGTGCGGGGCGATTTTTTAAGCGCCTTAGCAATAACCAATGCAATATTAGATGACAGGTCACCATGGTCGATGGATTTTGGCCGCTCAATAACAATTTGCGACTGAGTCAATTCGGAAGTCATTTTATTGACAATTGAAAAAAGTAAATCAGTAAGGTGAGCTTTCACAAGGTTACAATTAAATATATTTTAAAAGGATATTTTACCCTATCCTGTAGTTTACTTCTTAAGGAATGATAAGTAATTGGAATGAAGGCAAGTCAAAAAATATTAAAAGTAGCATTAGATGTTCCCTTAGACCGATTATTTGATTATTTGAATAATGGAGAGGCATTTAAAGTAGGCCAGTATGTAAAGGTTTCTTTTGGGAGCAGAGTCTTGATGGGAGTAGTTTGCGGGTTTGCTAATGATTCATTATTGACCGACGACAAGTTAAAGAAAATTATTCATGCTGAGCCTGAGGTAATTTTTGATAATGACTTGCTGCGACTCTTGGAATTTTCTGCAGATTATTACCATCATCCTATTGGCCAAACAATATTGTCTATTGTGCCTTCTCGGATCAAGCAACATAAATATCAATTGCGTATAAAAGAAAAGGTGTATAAAGCGACCAGAGAACTAACACCCGACTGGATTGAGTTATTACCAAAAAGGCAAAAGAATTTAAGAAAATTGGCAGNTCATTTGCTAGGCCAACCTATCAGACAGAGCTCATTAAAAAATATTGCCTCTAATGCTAAGAAAGCTATTCTTGATCTGGAGATAATGGGTGTTTGTTACTCAGAAGAGTGGGTAGANGATGAAAGCCATAAGATAGATATGCGACCATCATTGAACGAAGAACAGCAATTGGCTATCAATAGCGTAATGAATGAGAAAGGTTTTNTAGCATCGCTTTTATACGGAGTGACGGGCAGCGGTAAAACAGAAGTATATTTACATTTAATCGCAAATTTCCTTGAGGAAGAAAAAGCCCAAATTTTAGTTTTAGTGCCAGAAATTAATTTAACTCCTCAGCTAGAGTCACGTTTTCGAGCCCGCTTTCCAGATAGAAATTTAGTTGTTCTTCATAGCAATCTTTCAAGTATCGAGAGGCTTGATAATTGGCGGCAAGCTAAGTCTGGAAAAGCTTCTATAATTATTGGCACACGTTTAGCAGTTTTTACACCCTTTAAAAATTTAAAGCTCATCATTGTTGATGAAGAGCACGACTCCTCATTTAAGCAACAAGAGGGGCTCAAGTATCATGCAAGAGACGTAGCTATGGTGAGAGCTCGAAATAACAATATTCCTATTGTGCTCGGAACTGCCACACCCTCTTTAGAAAGCTGGCTTAATGCAAGCAAGGAAATATCTAAATATCAGTTGTTAAGATTAAAGGATCGAGCTGTTTTAAATGCGTCATTACCAGTAATAAAAACAACACCTCTTAATAGTGACAAAGACCAACTCATTTCCCCACTAATATTAAAAGCTATTAAGCAACGGGTAGCGCTTAAACAACAGGCTTTAATTTTTATTAATAGACGGGGATATTCTCCTGTTTTAGTTTGTTCAAGCTGTGGTTGGAGTGCATCATGCCACCAATGCAGCGCACGCCTTGTTGTTCACCTCAAAGACAAAAAATTGCGGTGTCACCACTGTAGTTATGAAAGCCCAATAGCAATGCAATGTCAGGATTGTGGTAATCCCGATCTATATCCGCTAGGATCTGGGACACAAAAAATTGAAGATCGCATTAGGGCCTTGATTCCATCCGCCAGCATTCTAAGGGTTGATCGGGATAGTATGCGAAAAAAAAATGCTCTGAATGAGCTGTATGAAAAAACTTCGAGAGGAGACATTGATATATTAGTTGGAACCCAAATGTTAGCTAAGGGACATGACTTTCCAAAACTAACATTAGTAGTAGTGTTGGATGCGGATAATGCTTTATATAGCACCGATTTTCGCGCATCGGAACGTTTATTCTCTCAGCTTATGCAAGTTTCAGGGCGATCAGGACGAAGCAGTATAGCTGGCGAAGTGTTAATTCAAACAAGCTTTCCTAATCATCCTATTTTTCAAGCTGTTAAAACGCATAATTATGAATTATTTGCTAACAGCATTCTCGTTGAGCGGGCATCCATTGATTTACCGCCGTTCAGCTTTCAAGCAGTTCTTCAGGCTGAATCAAGAACATTGTCATTGGCAGAAAGATTTATGGAAGATATCGCAGATTGGGCAATAAATTCAAAAGAAAAGGTTAATATTTTTGGTCCTGTTAGGCCGGTTATGGAGAGAGTGAGCGGGCATGAAAGAATTAATATATACATTCAGTCAAACGAAAGAAAANATTTACAAAATATGCTAAAAGTGTGGATAGATCAAATTAGACAACACCCATTAGCTAATAGAGTAAAATGGAGTGTCGATATTGACCCAATGTAATACTGCAAAAAAACTTTTTTCATGACAAAAAACTTTTCAAAAGTGATGACTTTTTCCGCCACAGACCCTACTGGTGGGGCTGGATTACAAGCTGACGTTTTAACTTTGGCAAGCATAGGATGCCACCCTTTTTCTATTGCTACCGCAGTATCAGTTCAGGATACTATTGGGGTTGAAAGCTTAGCTGCTATAAGCGCAGAGCTAGTTAATGATCAGGCGCGAAGTATTTTAGAAGATATGGAAATATCAGTTTTTAAATGCGGCCTTTTAGGAAGCTCGGAAAATATTACAGTTGTAGCTGAAATAGCTGCAGACTACCCTGATATACCCTTGATTATAGACCCTGTTCTAGCTTCGGGCCGAGGTGATGAACTGGTGAACATAGAAATGATGAGTGCAATGCTCGAATTGTTATTTCCTCAGTCCCATCTGATTACCCCAAACAGTCACGAGGCTAGAAGGCTCGTTATTGACAGTGATGAGAATTTTGAAGATATAAGTATAGATCAGTGTGCAGAGAGGCTTCAGTTGCTTGGATGTCAGAATGTCCTTATAACTGGCACTCATGAAAACACAAAGTCTGTTATAAACACCCTATATTTAGAGGCTAAGGAAGCCGTCCCTTATTACTGGGATAGACTCCCCGGCAATTATCATGGGTCTGGATGTACTTTAACATCAGCCATTGCGGGCTATCTTGCGCAAGGACTTAGTTTAGAATTAGCAGTTGAGCACGCACAACACTACACATGGCAAGCCTTAAAAAATGCATTTAAACCAGGAATGGGCCAGTCTATTCCAGACCGACTTTTTTGGATGGACCAAGAGGATGGAGATGGACGTTTCAACCATAATTAGCGGGATATATGCTATCACCCCCGACCAAATAGACAATGATCTTTTATTAAACCACACTCGACAAGCAATTGAAGGTGGGGTGAGACTTGTGCAGTATCGATCAAAAACATTAAAGCCTAAGCAAAAAAAAATTCAAGCCACCGCCCTAAAAGAACTTTGTGATAGAACGAATGTGCAGCTTATTATTAACGATGATATTGAATTATCAAAACATTTAGATGCATTTGGAGTACATTTAGGTAAATATGACGACAATGTTGATAAAGCTAGAAAATTGTTAGGGCCAAATAAATGCATAGGAGTTTCTTGTTATAATTCCCTCAGTAGAGTTAAAGAGGCATATGAAAAGCAGGTGGATTACATAGCTCTAGGAGCCTTTTTCCCTACAAAGACTAAACCTAACGCGCCAAGAGCGACTCTTGATATACTCAGGCAGGCGAGAAGTATGGGTAATATCCCTATGGTAGCTATCGGAGGAATAACCTTAGAAAATATAGAGACATTAAAAAATGAGCAAATAAATTGTATTGCTCTAGTCTCATCTCTTTTTAACTCTGATAATATTGAATCAACCGCAAAACAATTTTGTACAATCCTTAAAAGCTGGAACCTATGAGTAAAAACCAAAGTTTATACGAGCAATCAAAATTATATATTCCTGGAGGCGTTAACTCCCCAGTAAGAGCATTTAGTTCGGTGGGCGGTACCCCTATCTTTTTTAAGAGGGGACTGGGAAGCCGACTGTGGGATGAGGACGATAAGGAATATATAGATTATATTAATTCATGGGGACCAATGATATTAGGACATGCCAACCATGAAGTTTTAACGGCTGTTCATGAGGCATCAAAAAATAGTTTATCTTTTGGCGCACCTACTTCTCGTGAATTAGATATGGCAGAAGAGATTGTAAAGTTAGTCCCTAGTATTGAGCAGGTCCGCTTAGTTAGTAGCGGTACAGAAGCTACCATGAGTGCTATTAGGGTTGCAAGAGGTTTTACGGGCAGAGATAAAATTGTAAAATTCGAAGGATGTTATCACGGTCATGCAGATGCGCTATTAGTTAAAGCTGGCTCAGGAGCCCTAACATTTGGCCAACCAAGCTCAGCTGGCGTTCCTACAGATGTTGCTAAACATACTTTAACTCTTCCCTATAATGACTCACAGGCCCTACAGGATCTCTTTTCTAAGCTTGATGGAGAGATTGCCTGCGTGATTATTGAGCCGATCGTAGGCAATATGAATTTAATAGTTCCTCATCAAGAGTTTCTTGAAAGCCTTAGGTCCCTTTGTACTAAATATGGCACGGTATTAATCTTCGATGAAGTGATGACTGGTTTTCGGGTTGCGTTGGGAGGAGCGCAAGCATTATTTAATGTGATTCCAGATATGACAACATTAGGTAAAGTAATTGGAGGAGGTCTTCCAGTAGGGGCATTTGGAGGAAAAAAAGAAATCATGCAACAACTTGCGCCGTTAGGCCCGGTATATCAAGCAGGAACATTGTCAGGCAATCCGGTAGCAGTGGCAGCAGGTCTTAAAACTCTAGAACTAATCCAAGAGCCAGATTTTTTTAAGAAACTTAGTGTCACCACAAAACAATTGACAGATGGCTTAACGTTATCTGCTAAAGAGAGAAATATTGATTTTTGTGCTCGCAATGTTGGAGGCATGTTTGGGCTGTATTTTAGTAAAACACCCCCTAATAGTTTTGAAGAAATTATGGCGTCGAATAGAGATTTGTTTAAAAAATTCTTTCATTTAATGCTAAGCCAAGGCGTGTATTTTGGCCCTTCCGCCTTTGAGGCAGGTTTTGTTTCGGCAGCACACACTTCTGTTGATATAAAACAAACCATCAATGCTGCAAATAATGCCTTTGATCAGCTTTAATAACTATTAACCTTTTTACCATAAGATCATTGAATAAGCTGGCAAAAAGCTTTAAAATTTACCGTTCCGTTTAACACACTTAAGTAAAATAATGATGCGACCAATCACACCAAAAAAACAAGGGTTATACAATCCGTCAAACGAGCATGACTCATGCGGTGTTGGTTTTGTTGCAAATAGCCGGGGAATTAAAAGTCATAAAATTATTTCACAAGGACTGGAGATTCTCACCAACCTAACCCACCGAGGCGCAACGGGCTATGACCCTAAATTAGGTGATGGTGCTGGGATTCTTATTCAAATACCTGACGCACTATTTCAAAAAGAAGCAAAACTATTATCTATTGCATTACCGGGAGAGGGTGAGTATGGAATTGGAATGCTCTTTTTACCTCAAGCAGAAAAAACGAGAGCACTGTGTGAAAGCATAATTAGTAAAGTTATTGCGGAAGAGGAACAAATAGAGCTAGGCTGGAGAAACGTTCCAGTTAACAATCAAGATATAGCTGGCGCAGCAAGAAACGTTGAGCCGGTCATTAAGCAAGTCATTATTGGTCGCGGCGATAACACTGACGGACAAGTGGCTTTTGAAAGAAAATTGTTCGTTATTAGAAAAAGAATTGAAAACCTTGTGCAGGCTTTAGATATAGATGACCCTGCTAGTTTTTATGTTTCTTCTATGTCCTCACGAACCGTCGTATACAAAGGGATGCTTTTGGCAAACGAAGTGGGCGTATTTTTTCCAGATCTCTTGGACGAATCATCCCAGTCAGCTTTAGCTTTAGTGCATCAAAGGTTTTCAACGAATACCTTTCCGTCTTGGGACCTTGCGCACCCGTATAGAATGATTGCTCATAATGGTGAGATTAATACCGTGCGCGGCAATGAGAATTGGATTAATGCAAGACAAGAGAAAATGAAGTCCATGTTGCTGGGTGAAGATCTGGAAAAATTATGGCCACTTATTACAGAAGGACAATCCGATTCAGCAAGCTTTGATAATTGTTTAGAATTGTTGGTAGCAGGAGGTTATAGCTTGCCTCACGCTATGATGATGTTGATACCAGAAGCTTGGTCTGGTAACGGACTAATGAGCCAAGAAAGAAAATCTTTTTATGAGTATCACGCCGCTATGATGGAGCCATGGGATGGCCCAGCCGCCGTAGCTTTTACAGACGGACAAATGATAGGTGCAACCCTAGATCGAAACGGATTAAGACCTGCTCGCTATTTGATGACGGATGACGGCGTTGTGATGATGGCTTCTGAGATGGGTGTCCTTAAGTTTCCTGAAGAAAAAATAGTTAAAAAATGGCGTCTAGAGCCAGGAAAAATGTTACTTATTGACCTTCAAGCAGGAAGAATTATTGATGATGCTGAGGTAAAGAAATTATTAGCTAGTGCAAAGCCATATGAATCCTGGATTAATCAATCCCGATTTCTTTTAAGTGACTTAAGAAAACCAACAGTCAAGATCAAATTACAAAGCGCCTTATTAGACATTCAACAGGCATTTGGTTTTACTCAAGAAGATATTAGTTTTATTCTTAAGCCTATGGTTAGTGATGGCCAGGAGCCATCAGGGTCTATGGGAAATGACGCAGCACTCCCGGTATTATCTAACCGCCCTAAGGTTCTCTATAATTATTTTAAACAGCTGTTTGCCCAAGTAACAAACCCTCCTATTGATCCAATAAGAGAGGAGTTGGTTATGTCGTTAGTGACATTTATTGGACCCCGACCTAACTTGTTAGGTATTGAAGAGACTAGCCCACCACCACGTTTAGAGGCAAGTCAGCCCATCCTAAGTCTTGAAGATTTAGAGGCATTAAAAAACATTGAACAAACAACAAAAGGACTCTTTAAGTCAAATGTTATTGATATAACTTTTGAGGTTGGACGCGATGAGTCATACAGCCAAGCTATGGAGAGAGCATTGGCTAATATTTGTAACGAGGCTAAACAATCTGTTATCGATGGACTCAATATCATTATTTTATCTGACCGACTAACTGATAATAATAGGCAGGCAGTACCTGCGTTACTGGCATGTTCTGCTACACACCATTTATTGGTAAAGGCCGGAATCAGGACAAACACTGGCTTAGTAATTGATACTGGATCTGCGCGTGAAGTCCACCATTTTGCTTTATTGGCAGGATATGGAGCCGAAGCCGTTTGCCCCTGGTTAACTTATGAAACTATAAGAACGCTTAGCGATGACTTTAGTGGCGCACAAGAGAAATACATTAAAGCTATTGGTAAAGGCTTTAATAAAGTTATGTCTAAGATGGGCATTTCTACTTATCAGTCTTATTGTGGGGCACAAGTTTTTGAAGCAGTAGGCCTGAACCAAGCTTTTATCGACAAATATTTTAAAGGCACATCCACTAATATTGAAGGTATTGGAATTAAGGAAATAGCAGAAGAAGTTAATCAAATTCATAAAGCTGCTTTTGGTCTTGACCCTACTCTAATAAACGCACTTGATGCTGGGGGTGAATATGCTTTTAGGATCCGTGGTGAAGAGCATATGTGGAATCCTGAATCTATTGCAAAATTACAGCATGCAACTAGAAAAAATCAATACGATACTTATAAAGAATATGCTGAGCTAATTAATAACCAAACAAAAAAACACAAAACCTTACGCGGTCTTTTTGGTTTTAAAAAAACAAAAACAATTTCTATTGATGAGGTTGAGTCAGCAAAGGAAATTGTAAAGCGCTTTGCTACAGGCGCTATGTCGCTTGGTTCAATATCCACGGAGGCGCACGCTACTCTTGCAGTGGCTATGAACCGCATAGGTGGAAAGTCAAATACAGGCGAAGGCGGTGAAGATAAGAAACGGTTTATACCTATCACTAAAGATTCTTCTATAGCAGAGCATCTAGGCGAAGATATTATTGAATCAAATTATGCTTTATTAGCAGGTGATTCCATGCGATCACGAATTAAGCAAGTAGCTTCTGGACGATTTGGAGTAACTGCAGAGTATTTATCTGCCGCGGATCAAATTCAAATTAAAATGGCCCAAGGAGCAAAGCCAGGTGAAGGGGGGCAGTTACCAGGACACAAGGTTAGCCCTTACATAGCTAAATTAAGATTTTCAGTACCAGGTGTGGGGCTGATTTCTCCCCCACCCCATCATGATATTTATTCTATTGAAGATTTGGCCCAATTAATACATGATCTTAAAAATGCAAACCCAAGCGCAAGCATCTCAGTAAAATTAGTTTCTGAAACGGGGGTTGGAACTGTAGCTGCCGGTGTAGCTAAAGCCAAATCTGACCATATTGTAATTGCTGGGCATGATGGTGGAACAGGAGCATCACCACTTTCTTCTATTAAACATGCCGGCACCCCTTGGGAGATTGGGCTGGCTGAAACGCAACAAACATTAGTGCTTAACCAATTAAGAGGGCGTGTCGTCCTTCAGGTCGACGGACAAATGAAAACGGGTCGGGATGTAGTCGTTGGCGCATTATTGGGTGCAGATGAATTTGGTTTTGCCACAGCGCCTCTTGTAGTTGAAGGTTGTATTATGATGCGCAAATGTCATCTTAATACTTGCCCAGTGGGCATTGCAACTCAGGATCCAGAACTGCGAAAAAGATTTAATGGTCAACCTGAACATGTCGTTAACTTCTTTTTCTTTATTGCCGAAGAAATTCGTGAAATTATGGCATCACTAGGTATGAAAAAATTCAACGACCTGATAGGGCGAAGTGATTTATTAGACATGCAACAAGGTATAGATCATTGGAAAATTCAAGGATTAGATTTTAGTAGAATCTTTTATCAGCCAGATATGGGTCCAGATGTTTCACGATACAACGTTGAAAAGCAATATCATGGGTTAGATAAAGCACTAGATAACGAAATTATAAAAAAAGCTATGCCGTCAATTGAAAAGAAAGAGTCCACGACGTTTGACATTCCAATAACAAACACTAATCGCACGGTTGGTACAATGCTGTCTCATGAAATAGCAAAGCGTTACGGAAACGATGGCCTTCCAGATAATACAATTAGTGTGAAATTAGAGGGTACGGCTGGACAAAGTTTTGGCGCTTTTCTTGCAAAAGGTATTACGTTTAACCTTCATGGTGAGGGTAACGATTATGTCGGCAAGGGCTTATGCGGAGGACATATTATTATTCGTCCACCGCAACATTTTAAAGGCATAGAAGAAAAAAACATTATTGTAGGAAATACAGTGATGTATGGGGCAACATCAGGAGAATCTTACTTTAGAGGGATTGCCGGTGAACGTTTCTGTGTAAGAAACTCTGGTGCATCTGCTGTCGTTGAAGGAGTAGGAAATCATGGTTGCGAATATATGACCGGAGGGACAGTAGCAGTTCTAGGAGAAACGGGTCAAAATTTTGCTGCTGGAATGTCCGGAGGTGTGGCATACATATATGACCCCGAAGGAACGTTTTCACAATCTTGCAATCCATCAATGGTGACTTTAGAGAAAGTCGCAAAAGAAAATGTTCAGCCTAAAGGGGCAAAACATCTCAATTTATCTGATGAAACGATTTTGAAACAGTTAATAGTCAATCATCATAAATATACGGATAGCTCAATAGCTATTGATATATTGAATAACTGGGATACAGCAATTGGGAATTTTGTAAAAGTTATGCCGATTGAATATAAACGAGCATTGAATGAGCTTCATGCGGCAACAATTAAGGAGGTAGCATAAATGGGTAAGGTTACTGGGTTTATGGATTTTCCTAGAGTCGCTGCAGAGAACGTTCCTCCTGCAGAGAGAGTAAAAAATTATAAAGAGTTTGTTTTGCACTTGTCTGACGAGGAAGCAAAAACTCAAGGGGCAAGATGTATGGATTGCGGCATCCCTTTCTGTAACAACGGATGCCCTGTGAACAACATTATCCCCGATTGGAACGACCTAGTTTTTCAACAAAATTGGAAGCAAGCAATTGAAGTGCTTCACTCTACAAACAATTTTCCAGAATTTACGGGAAGAATTTGTCCCGCACCTTGTGAGGCTGCATGCACTTTGAACATAAATGATGACCCAGTTGGTATTAAATCAATTGAACATGCCATTATTGATAAAGCCTGGGAAAATAATTGGGTCATACCTCAACCTCCAAAAAACAAAACTGGTAAGAAAATAGCTATTGTAGGATCAGGCCCAGCAGGGATGGCTGCAGCGCAGCAACTTGCAAGAGTTGGTCACGACGTGGTTGTGCTAGAAAAAAATGATCGTATTGGTGGACTTCTTAGATATGGTATTCCTGACTTCAAAATGGAAAAATCTCATATTGATCGACGCGTTACCCAAATGGAAGCCGAGGGTGTTGTATTTAAAACCAATCAAAATGTAGGTGAAAACGTAGACCCAGAGCAATTGATTCATGATTATGATTCAGTTATTTTAGCGGGTGGTGCTGAGTGGCCAAGAGACCTTCCTGTTCCTGGAAGAGAACTAGATGGCGTACATTTTGCTATGGATTTTCTCCCCAATCAAAATAAAATTGTTGCAGGAGATGTGATAAAAGACCAAATTACTGCAACAGGAAAGAACGTTGTAGTTATTGGAGGCGGAGACACTGGCTCTGATTGTGTAGGCACTTCTAATCGACATGGAGCTGCATCGGTTTATCAGTTTGAACTTATGCCCCAACCTCCGGAAAAAGAAATCAAATCATTAGTGTGGCCTTATTGGCCACTTAAGATGAGAACATCTAGTTCGCACGAAGAGGGATGCGAGAGAGATTGGTCTGTGGCTACCAAATCATTTATAGGTGAAAATGGAAAAGTAAAAGAATTGGTTGCAGCCAGGGTGGAATGGAAAGATGGCAAGATGCAAGAAGTCCCTAATTCTGAATTTACTATGAAAGCAGATCTGGTCTTACTGGCTATGGGCTTTATTAGCCCACAACAAACTATTTTAGATAAGTTTGGTATTGATAAAGATGCTAGGGGTAATGCCAAGGCGGAAACCGAGGGTGAAAATTCATATACGACATCAAGAAGTAAGGTTTTTGCGGCAGGGGATATGCGTAGAGGCCAGTCATTAGTTGTATGGGCTATAAGAGAAGGACGGCAATGTGCCCGTTCTGTAGATGAATTTTTGATGGGTTCAAGCAGCCTTCCCCGCTAATCTAAATATTAGTGAAACACTTTATTCTTCTTATGTTTTTATTCTTGTTTGGGTGTATGACGACTGCTGCAGTAGTAGATACTGCTGGAGGTGCAGCAGTGTCAACTGGTGAGTTAGTTGTTGATACTATAGATTTAATAACTCCAGATATTTTTAGCGATGACTAAGCCATACTAATCTAATGACACCTATTACAAATGATGTATTTCTAAAGACCCTAAAAAAAGAATCTACCCCCTACACTCCCGTATGGATGATGCGTCAGGCTGGAAGATACCTGCCAGAATATCGTAAAACACGAAAGCATGCAGGGAGTTTTTTAGATTTATGTAAAAATGCAGATTTCGCTACTGAAGTAACTCTTCAGCCACTGGATAGGTACCCCTTATTAGACGCCGCTATATTATTTTCAGACATACTGACTGTACCTGATGCGATGGGTTTGGGGCTGCATTTTGTTGATGGTGAAGGGCCAAAGTTTCACTATCCGCTAATCGATGAACAGGCTATACAAAAGTTAGATGTGCCTAATGTAGAAGAGGATTTGGGATATGTTTTTAATGCAGTGAGATCAATAAAAACTGCACTTAATGGGCGTGTACCATTAATAGGTTTTGCAGGAAGCCCATGGACATTAGCTACCTACATGGTTGAAGGACAGGGAGGTACTGGATTTCTAAATATTAAGAAAATGTTATATTCTCGCCCAGATCTAATACAGCACATTCTTAAGGTGACTACAGAATCTGTTTCAATATATCTAGCAAAGCAAATAGAAGCTGGAGCTGATGCGGTAATGATTTTTGATTCCTGGGGCGGAGCCCTATCTCACCATGAATATGAAAGTCATTCGTTAAATTATATGAAGGTGATTATCTCGAATTTAAATTTAATGGGTTTTGAAGACACTCCTAAAATAATCTTTACTAAAGGCGGAGGCCAATGGCTTGATCTTCAATCCCAAAGTGGTGCTGATGCACTCGGCATAGATTGGCAAACAGACTTAGGTAATGCTCGTAAAGTAGTGAACGACAAAATAGCCTTACAAGGCAATCTTGACCCGGCAATTTTATTGTCGGAGCCAAAAGCAATAAGGTCAGCTGTGCGAAATGTTTTAGATAGTTACGGCCATGGGGAAAGTCATATTTTTAATCTTGGGCATGGAATTACCCAATTTACCCCACCTGAAAATGTAGAATGTATGTTGGATGAAGTAAGAAGTTATAGTAAAAAATACCATAAGGCTTAATAGCCGGACTTCTTCCAACAGACTTATCATTCTTTTCTCGGTGTGACTTAGACTTTAAAGAAATGTTAGCCAATAAATCAATGATTTAAAGATTTATCGATACCGACACCCGTTTGCGATCGAAAGAATTGGGCGTCAAATTTTGCTTGTTCTAAATGAGCATATTTACTTTTATCAGTCACAGAAAAAAACCATATACCCATGAAGGTTAACGTCATTGAAAATAGAGCAGGATATTTATAAGGAAAAATTGCCTCCTCGTAATTAAACACGTCGACCCAAACAACTGGTCCTAAAACAACCAAGAAGATCGCAGATATAAGCCCGGCACTTCCACCAATAACTGCACCTCTAGTGGTAAGTTTTTTCCAATAAATAGATAGAAGTAGAATGGGAAAGTTAGTACTAGCCGCAATAGCGAATGCCAAGCCGACCATGAATGCAACATTCTGACCTTCAAATGTTATCCCAAGAAGTATGGCTAGGAGACCTAAAAATACGGTAGCAATTTTAGATACTTGTATCTCCTTTTTTTCACTAAAAGTAGCTCCACTAAAAACATTGGCATATAGGTCATGTGAAATAGCAGATGCACCAGCAAGTGTAAGGCCGGACACAACGGCTAATATTGTTGCAAAAGCTACCGCTGAAATAAAACCTAACAATAAGTCACCTCCAACGGCATGGGCTAGATGTATAGCAGCCATATTGTTATTACCTATAAGCTGACCTAACTCATTGAGATATTGCGTATTTTTAGATACCAGAATAATGGCACCAAACCCAATGATAAAAGTTAATATATAGAAGTAACCAATAAATCCTGTGGCATAAACTACCGATTTTCGTGCTTCGACTGCGTCTTTGACTGTGAAGAAGCGCATTAAAATATGAGGGAGGCCTGCCGTTCCAAACATTAATGCTAACCCAAGCGATATAGCAGAAATTGGATCTGATATTAGACCCCCTGGAGCTAAAATATTGACACCTTTTGGGTGAATATTAATAGCAGCTTTAAAGAAATCATTCACGTTGAAGCTAAACTGAATTAACACCAATACGGCTATGAGAGTTGCCCCTGAAAGCAATAATATTGCTTTAATTATCTGAACCCAGGTTGTAGCTAGCATTCCTCCAAAAGTTACGTACAGTATCATTAGCGCACCAACAATCATTACTGCGCTGTAGTAAGGTAAGCCAAACAATAGCTCAATCAACTTCCCTGCTCCAACCATTTGGGCAATTAAGTATAAGATCACGGTGCACAAGGATCCGCAAGCAGCAAGCAATCTAATCGGTTTTTGCTGTAAACGAAAGGAAGCTACGTCAGCAAAACTATATTTCCCTAAATTTCTTAAAGGCTCAGCAATTAATAATAAAATTATAGGCCAGCCGATCAGAAACCCAATGGAGTAAATCAGCCCATCAAAACCGGTTAGATAGACCAGTCCTGATATCCCAAGAAAAGAGGCGGCAGACATAAAGTCACCTGAGATAGCTAACCCATTTTGAAAGCCTGTAATATCGCCACCAGCGGTATAAAAACTTTTTGCTGTCTGGGTTTTTTTTGCCGCCCAGTAGGTTATATATATAGTTATGCTTACAAATAAGACAAACATTAAAATAGCTGTAATATTCAACCCCATTACATACTTTGTGTTTTAATTAATTTTCTGATAATTGGCTCTAGTTTTTTATTGGCAAGATAAGAGTATGTGAGGGTGACTAAGAAGATATGCAGGATTAAAATAAACCCAAGAATAATTCCAATAGAGAGCGATCCCGAACCAACTAGTTTGGAAAAGAGGTTAGGGTTAAATGCAATTACTCCAATAAAACCAAAATAAGGAGCGACGGTTAAAGTTATTAAGGGTAAAACGACTTCTCGCCGAGCTTTTTGTAGATCAGAAAATAATTTTTTTATTTTTTTAATTGAGGCTATAGACACTGATAAAGTCTCCTTGCTTATACCCCATAATTTTATTTCCGCCAGACACTACAGCAATATATTGCTTTCCATTGATCATATAGGATATAGCAGGTGCATTGACCCCAGCGTTTATTTTAGTTGACCAAAGCATCTCACCTGAGCCTCCATCAACCGCACTAAAGTTTCCATTGCCTTCGCCAACGAAAACTAGGTTACCCTTCGTTGCAAGTGTTCCGCCAAGTAAAGGTTGGTCAGTTCTATATTGCCATCGAATCTTTCCGTCAGTTAAGTTAACCGCAGATAAAAGCCCCCATTGATCGTCGTTAGTAGGCTCAGAACTGGTATATCTAACGGCTTTTCCATTCACTATNTTTTCGTGCCGAGTATATTTAATTGGAGCATGAATCCCAGAAACATAAGCAAGATGCTGATCAATNTTGACACTCACTGGAGACCAGTTTGACCCCCCTAAAATTCCAGGATAAATAGTTGTACCTTCTTCACTAGCTTCAGAGAACATATTATTTTGCGGGACAAAGGCTTCTGATTTTAAGAGCAATTCCCCTGTATTTCTGTTGTGAATATAAAACCAGCCAGTTTTTCCGGCCTGCCCCACAGCGGGAATAATTTTACCTTTATGAATCGTATGAAAGATTACGGGGGGACTAGCTACATCGTAACCCCAAATATCATGAGGGACTTGTTGGTAATACCATTTTAGTTTTCCAGTATTGGCATCCAAGGCAACAAGTGAGACGGTATATAGATTATCCCCAGGCCTGCTTTGATCGCTCATCTGAGGAGATGGGTTTCCTGTCCCAAAAAATAATGTATGTGTGTCTTTATCAATAGCGGGGGTAGTCCATGCAGAGCCTCCACCATATTTTGCAGCATCGGGGTATTCAAGTAATGATTCTTTTTCGGTGAGCAAGTCTCTGTTTAATACCTCCCCATCTTTAGTATAGTTACTAAGATCTCCCTCCCATCCTTCAGCAGGGATTGTATCAAATTGCCAGACTTGTTTCCCAGAATAGATATCATAAGCCGCTAAAAAACCAGGTCGACCAAACCTTCCTGCTACTCCTACTACAGCCCCTAGGGGGGCATCTTTTTCACGACCCTCAACATGCAAGCCGTAACCGACTCCAGTAATGCCGACAATCACTTTATTTTCATAGACTACCGGCGCCATTGAGATGCCTACGCCTGTTCCACCGCTGATTTTCTTTTCTCGATTTGGATCGCTCGGATTTAATGCACTGATGGACTCTGTGCCTACAATATTTTCTACTACATTAATATCCCATAATTTATGACCCGTTTTAATATCGAGGGATATAAGCCTTGCATCTACGGTGCCCATAAATAATTGTTCACCATGCACTGCTACACCACGATTAGTTGGGCCACAACACATTTTCCAATCTCGGTTACGATCGTGCTCGTAGCGCCAAATGACTTTTCCGGTCTTGGCATTCATAGCAAGAACATGGTTGTAAGGCAGAGAAATGTACATAATTCCATCTTGAACGATTGGCGTAGCCTGAAAGGTTGCTTTAATACCTGTTTGATATTGCCAGGCTAATTTTAGGCCTTGAACATTTTTATTGTTAATTTGATCTAGGCGAGAATAGCGTTGATTTGTATGGTCTTGTCCATAAGATGACCAGCCTGAGTTAGGTTGTTGGCAGCCTACCAGACAAACTATAAGGGAAAAGAGGACAATTTTATTTAAGGCGATCATTTAGATAAAGGCGTGCACTGGCAAGTTAAGAACTCTTATTTTATCAGCAATTTGATTTAGCTCGATTTGAGTTAGACGTTCAATTTCTACGGTAATATTTTGCTCCGATGGCCTNGCAAGACTATATAAATGAATACNACTTAATTGATCTTCGTAATTTTTCAGAAAATCAATGTAGGCATNGATACTTTTTTTAGAGGGTAGTTTCCCACCCACTTTAATAAGACAAGTTTGTATAATGGTAGGTGAGACAGATAAAGATGCCTCAAGATTTTTTGCTGTCATACCTAGGCTACCATTTATTTGATTGATTAATTTAACCTCATCATGGATTACGCTATCAATTTTAAACCATACTTCTTTTTTCATCGATTGAATGAAATCCCAACCACTTTGCACTGATTTATCGCACATATTGCTACCATTGGTAATAATGCGCATTGTTAGCTTGGCTTTCTAACTTATAATCTTTTACTGCCTCTACTACTATACTTACAATATCCGAAAATTCTTTGGCTGCTGTTGGTTCACCATTTCCAGAAAAGGCGATGTCTTTGAAGGCAGTTCCAGGATTGGTATGTTTAGATAAAAAATTATTTTGAGTAATTTCTTCTAGCCAAAAATAGAGTTCTTTTTTAAGCAGAGGAATATCAATCGCTTCTGGCTTACCTCTTGTAAGGTTGGGAATCTCACAATAAATACACTGCCAGTTACATGCATTATTGGTGTTTAGATTAATGCCAAGTGATAAGCCTCCAGCTCGTCTTGATACGACCGGATAAATGTATTTCTTATCGAAAATTTTTCGATCATGATTAATGGTACTCAAGGTTGCCATCTATTTTCTTCAGCTGTTATTTTCTTACATGATACTTGATTTGTTCGTTATCCACATCGACTGATAGGGAGTTAAGATCAATTTACCATGTGATCTTTCTAACTTGGTACCTGAAATTAAATCAAACCAATTATCTGTCTCTATCAAGTTAAGATCTGATAATTGTATAGCTATCTTCTGGTTTGAAATATTATGAATAGAAAATATGCTTTGAGTTCGATCAAGACTTTGTCGCCATAAAGCTAAAACACTATTCCCGAGATCAAGAGTAAATTGAGTGGCATTTGGATGAAATGCTCTCTGACGCTTTCTTATGCCGATAAGCCTTAATAGCTCATAAAACATTCGTGAATGATGATTTTCGCCTAAAAGTATTTGTTCTAGTTCTTGCATTTGCCATTGATGTCGATTGATACCTCGGTTTTTCCCACTATGCTTTACCTTTTCGTAGTCATTTTGTGTGGCAAGAAAGCTGTGAATATAAAAGGCAGGGATTCCCTCAAGAGACAACATAATAGTATGAGCAGATATAAACCTTGCTTCTTGATAACCGTCGTCTCCATCTTTAACATGAAGCTTTAGGGCATCAAAGAGAGCAATGTTGAGCTCATAGGGCCGCTGGCTATTTTCTTTTGTTCGGTAAGAGACTTTACCTCCGGCCCCTTCTATATTTTTTGCAAGCATGTCTATTTCTTCTTCTGTTAATATCTCTTCTATGGGACGCAATCCAATTCCGTCATGACTCGCAATAAAGTTAAAATATGTTGTCCCAAATATTGCCGGCGGCATACCCATTAGCCATTGCTTAATTTTTCCAGACATACCATTCAACAGGGTATATAAGATTAACGGTGGCAAGGCGAAGTTATAAACTAGATGTGCTTCATTTCGATTACCAAAATAAGATAGATTTTCTCGGTTAGGAATGTTGGTTTCTGTGACAAGAAAAACTTCATGAGAATAAAAGTCTGTCAGCGTTCTAATGAGCCTAATAATTTCATGTGTCTGGGGGAGGTTGATACATTCCGTATTAATCTGTTTCCAGATAAAAGCTACTGCATCTAATCTAAATATCTTTGTGCCCCGCTCAAGGTAGGTCCTAACTATATCAATTATTTCGATTAACACCGCAGGGTTAGAAAAGTTTAGATCTGGTTGATCGTGACTAAATGTTGACCATACGTATTTCTTCCCATTAATTGTATTTACCTCTTGTAGCACGTTACTAGTTCTTGGCCTAACCACTTTTTGGGTGTCGATTAGAGGGTCAACGGATAGAAAGTAATGCTGCCCGGGATTCTTGCCATTTTTAAATTGATCAAACCATTGGCTTCTTGATGAGACATGGTTAATTACCAGGTCACTCATTAGTTTATAGGTTGTAGCAATTGCTTCAATATCTTCCCAAGATCCAAAAGCATCATTAATTTTTTTGAAGTCAATAACAGCAAAGCCATCATCTGAACTATAGGGGAAGTAGGGCAAGATATGCACAGTATTAATGTAGGATTGAATATGCTTATCTAGAAATTTTAGCAGTGTTTGCAGCGGAGCTTTCTCGTTTTCAACAATGCTATGAGCGTAAGTTATAAGGATTATATCTGATGAGTCCCATTTACTTAGATTAGGATTGGGAGAAATGAGATCCCGTCCTTGGAAAAATACAGCTATGATTTTTTCTGAGAGCGCGTAGTTATCGTTATTTACATATATTTGATTGAGGTGATGATAAATCTTTTCTCTTAATTCATCCTCAAGGGACAGACTTGCCATACAGCTAGGAGAACTCTTCCATATCTTTTTTTACTGCCTCCAATATTTCCTCTCTTAATTCTGGTAAGGCGCTATTAACTCTTGTCCAGCTAGGGATAAATGGTGTTTCCATCGGGTGTTCTAGGAAATGAAGACCGGCATTCATGATATTTTCTGCAAATAGTTCTACAGCTTTTTCTTCTGCATGGATATCAAAATTGAGCCCGTTCATTTTTGCGTCATTATTATAAGTTTCTACAAAGTCTAAGGCGGTGCGGAAGTATGTTGCTTTTATTGATCTAAAGGCCTCGTTGTTAAAAACTAAGCCTGTGGTAGCTAATTTTCTGAAGATCGATTTACTTATATCTATGGACATTTTAGATAATCCTTTACTTGCATCCGCCTCACTAAGATCTTGGTGCTTGTGATCATATTTATCGGCTATATCGACCTGGCATATGCGGTTATTTGCATAGTTACGATTCATTTCAGATAACACACCAATCTCTAATCCCCAGTCACTAGGTATTCTAATATCGTTTAATACATCTGTTCTTAGAGAAAATTCACCCGACAATGCATATCGGTAGCTATTTAAGTATTCTAAATATTCATTAGCAGGAAACATCTTCATTAGTGATCGAATTAACGGCGTTACTAGCAAACGACAAACTCGACCATTAATTTTGTCTTTTGATACCCGTGAGTAGTAACCCTTACAGAACTGGTAGTTAAAATCAGGATTGGCAACAGGATAAATGAGGCGTGCTAACATATCTCGTGTGTAGGTCACAATATCGCAATCGTGAAGTGCAACGGACTCTACTTTTGAGGAGGCTAGAATATAACCAAAGCAATACCAAACATTTCTTCCTTTACCCATCTCTTGAGGAGCTATCTTCATTTTTTGTAATTTTTTGTCTAACGCCTTTAGTCTGGGGCCATCGTTCCATAAGATCACATGATCCTGAGGAAGTTTAGCAAAGTAATTAATAGCATCTTTGTACTCATATTTAGTAGCTCGGTCCAGGCCAATAACGATTTGACTCAAATATTTAACTTGAGTTAATTCATCTACAATTTTTGATAGTGCCGGAGATAAAAGTTCTGAATAAAGTGATGGTAGTACAAGGCCCATAGGGCGTACTTTTGAAAAAGCGAGTAGTTCTTTTTCAAGGCTTTCCGTATCTTGAACCCTCAGATTATGTAGGTTCGTAATAATGCCATTCTGATAAAAATCACTCATATGCTATCCAATACAATTAATAATTGCTTCATTCCATCCCTTTGGCCCAATCAACCTCGTTACAATTTCCGCAGAATGACCTTTGATCTGCGGTGGTGGTTTATTTGGGTGCCTAACAATAATTGCTTTATCTACCTTACTTAACATATTAATATCATTTTCACTGTCTCCCAATCCTATGGTAAATATTTTATCTTCTGAGACCTCTTGATATCTTTTTTTGACCCATAATAGTGCATCTCCTTTCGTTTGTGCTGAAGAGACTGTAATAAATCGCCCGCCTTGCATACCTATTAGCCCATGCCTTTTAAGTAAGACTTTAAAAGACTCTAATTTATTTTCAGAGTCTTCCCATATAAGTGGCTCTGAAAACTCCCTTAACGATGCTCTTTGACTTAACTCTTTATTTAGACCGGTTACTTTCTGAATTCCCTTAGGCCCAAGCTGGGAAAATGATGTAAAAGAAAAGTCACTTTTAAAATCTTGAAGAACATTAAGAATTTGAGAATAGCTTTTACCTAGAGCTATTTTTTTACCCTTAAAAAAAATACCGGAACCATTTTCATATATAAAAGGGTCTGTTATTCCTAATTTAGATCGAATATTAATCATCTCTTCATATGTTTTGCTGCTAGCAAGAATAAGTGGAATTTTTTTTTCTTTAATTAATTGTAACGCAGGTAAAGCGTCATCAAATGAGTAGTTGTGATGATCCAGGAGTGTCGCATCAAGGTCAGAGAAGATTAAAAACATAAGGGTATCTAATTAGATGAGAAATTATTTTCTTCGGTAAACTTCCATGTTCGTGTGATATTTATGATATCTACTTCTTTGCGCATTTTGTCAGAAAAGGCGGCGTAGGGCTCCCCTAATTCAACAATTTTTATGGCCGCCTTATCTAGAGCATCAAACCCAGAGCTTTTGTTAACAATAATTTGTTTGATTTGCCCTTCTGAGGCTAGGCTTACGGTCAATCGAAGTGTTCCTAAGTTACCTGCTCTAGCCTCCTCTGGATAATTCAAGGAACCTAGCCTTTCTACTTTTTGCCTCCACGCCTCAAAGTAAAGCCGGTACTCATAGTCAGTTGTGCGTGCAGAAACTGTTTTTACGCGAGGCCCATTTTTATTCCTTGGAGTTAAATCGAGTTTGCTGAGATCAGAT